>ERZ1370068.3316-contig-2431_pt1 | contig 29548 bp, 41 predicted proteins | sample MGYA00561227_ERZ1370068 | MGnify/ENA primary metagenome ERZ1370068 (study PRJEB38410, sample SAMEA6850437) | metagenome | study: Metagenomic assessment of the ecological functions of the soil: analysis of the soil microbiota associated with the...
ACAGCCTCGGTCGTCATCGCGGGCGGCTCAGGAGCGGTCGCGCGGCTCGCTGAACGAGTTCTGGCGCCGATCCACGCACCGAGCACTACGCCGCCGACCAGGCCGAGAGTCGCCGCCGAGGTTTTCCGGTCTTCATGCGTTCCCACCTCTCAAGTCTTCTCTGACGGCAATGGACTCCAAGTTCCGCACCGCACGGTTTGCTGGGATATTCGCGAGCTTCGCCGAATTGATCACCGGCGTTTCTACACGGTCGCGGATAAGATTCGACTCGAGGTCGATGAAGCTCATGAGCATCACGCGCGTCCTTACGGTGGTCATCTGATGAACGGTGCAACTGTCCAGACCCTGGCGCAGCAGCAGCCGCGGCCGGTGCCGACCACTGTGTGGGCGGCAAAGCCGCATCAAGACGCCCGCGTACAAAGCCGGGCTTGAAGCCGTGGGTGAAGCTCGCGGACCTCAAAGCGCGGCACAAGGGCCAGGCGAGCTGGCACGAGGTGATCGTCGACGACGGACGGTTGACGGCCGAGTATGTCGCCGGCGCGCCGGGATCGAAGATTGACGCGGCGCTTTCATCCCGACACGCGCGAATGGTTTGCGGTCGTCGAAGGCGAAGTGCGCGTTGAGATCGAGGGCCAGGAGCCGCTTCACGGCGACGCGCGGATCGCTCGTCAACATTCCGCGGCAGACGATCTACGCGCTCGAGACGATCGGCGACGGCGCCGAGCCTGCGATTCACGTTGAACGTCTCGCGGCGCGAAGACGCTGTTACCCGCGCGACATGCGGAGCCGCCGCAGCCGCGCCGCCGGGCACGGCGTGGATCGGATCGACGCATCAACCGAACGCCGGGCCAGCTACGATCGAGTTCAACCAGCCGCACCTGAACATTCACGCGGCCGCGGCGAAGAGACGAGAAATACACCGGCGGCCGCTTCGTGCGCGACGACAAGTCGGAGATGCTCGTGATCTACGGCCACGAGAAGAACCTGCCGCCGCTCGATCCCAGCGACAAGGGCCACTTCCACGCCGAGAGCGCCGAGATGTGGCTGGTGTTCTCGGGACAGATTCGCTACGCGTTCGAAGGCCAGCAGCCGTTCATCGCCAGCGAGGGCGATGTCGTCTACGTGCCGGCCGAACACCTGGCACGCGACGCGCTTCATCGGCGACAACGCCGTGCCGCCTGTCGATCACCGAGATACGTCGGCAACGGCCTGATGCTTCCGCCGCAGCGTAGATGGTGCCTGGCCATCACAACTAGATGCTGACCGTCCTATCAGAGTCGAGTTTTGTGCTAGCAATGCCTGACACGTCGCTACTAGAAGTCGAGGTTTTGCGGTAATCGCGTACCGTTGGCACGAAAATGCGTCCGCCAAGCAGTCTTGATGCGGCGCTTTGGCTTCGTTCAGGTCGTGGTTGCCGAGCGTGATGTTCAGCAGATCGATGTACCACGGCAGCTTGGTCTCGTCGAGCAGGTAGGTCTCGACGATCTCGCGCGCGATCGGCAGCGTCGTCGTCTTCGAGTCGTCGTGCACGTCGCGGTTGCCCGCCTTCTGCAGCTTGTCGTATTCCTCGCGCAGCAGCGCGCATGCAGAGCTCGCGTCGTGAAGGTGTCGCCTTCCTTCACGCCGGTCTCGGCATCGGCGGCGGTCAGCGTCGCGCCCTTGTGCAGCCATTCCCACAGGATGCTCAGCCGGATCTCGCCGGTCGCCATGTCCTCCATCAGGTAGAGCACGTCGTCGTTGCCGAAGAAGTCGGCGGGCTTGAGCGCCGCCGCCTGCAGGCCCTGGCCGAAGGCGTTGCCGTACTGGATCGCCGACGCTCATCAGATCGCGCGCGCCGCGAATCGGTGCGCGGCGCCGGCTCGAGCAGCGTGAGACCGTCGGCGTCCGTCGTCGCGTGTAGGTGAGCGGCGGAAACGACCGCCCGAGCTGATTGGCGTCGCCGACCTTCTCCCAGACCGGCCGGACGATGTGGACCATCTTCCAGTGGGCGACCCACTTGCCGCTGGCGCCTTCGCGCTGCTCGCGCTCGGCGCCGGCGATCGCGCGCTTCATGCCGGCGGTCGACGCCGGCCTCCGATCCCACCGGAATGTTCGGCTCCATGCCGCCCTGCCACAGCGCGAACTGGCCCTTGAGGTCCGGCGTGTTGACGGCGCGGCGCACGCGATCCTCGTAGATGCGCATGTAGCCGTAGGTCATCGTGATGGCGTCGATGTTCGGGATTGACGAAGCCCGGATCCCACGCCACCGCATCCGACACGCTGTTGATGTAATCCCAGCGCCCGGTGTTGAAGCCGACGAAGTGCAGGCCGAGCGCGGCGCGGATCTCCATCAACTGGAAGCACGCCTCGACCTGCTCGACGAGCACGTAGGCCTTGATCGTGCCGGTCGGCGAGGCCGAGCTGCTGCTCGAGCGCGGTCAGGATGTCGTTCCACAGCGCCGCTTCCTCGGCGGTCTGGATCTTCGGCAGATAGAGCACGATCGACGCGCCGGAATCGACGCAGCCGCCGGTGGTTGTTGACGATGTAGAGCGTCGCGTCGACGATCGATGCGGAGAAGCCGGAGCCGTCGGCGTTGCGCACGTGCCGATCGTCGAGATGCAGGCCGCGGGCGCGGAAGATCTTGGTCGTGAAATCGAGCTGCTTGCCGCCAGTCGGCGACGATCGGCTGGCCGAAGAAGCCCTGTCGCCCACTTGTTCATCTCGGCGGCGACCTGCTTCGGCGACCTGCCATGAACATCGGATCGCGATGAATCGCCAGCTTCAGGTTGCGCTGGTTGTCGAGCGACATCGTCGACACCTGGCCGAGCGCGTCCTCGCCGTCGAACATCCAGCCGTCGGCGCCGCTCGAGCAGCGCGTAGGCGACGTTGCGGAGGCCGATCTCGACCGACGCTCCCGGCCGCGCCGCCGGTCCGGTGCCCTGGATCCATTGCCGTTGCAGATCGCGCGGGATTTCCGGCGCCGACGAAATTGCCCTCGCGCGCGTCCTTGACCTTGATCGACGTGCGGGCGATGACGCCGTTCGGATCGAGGAAGCCGATGCGCTCGCGCTTGCGCGCGCGATCGGCACGGCGCGCGATGCGCGACGGCCATGACCTGCTTGCGCGCGAGTCATCGAAGCGCCAGCGCCTCCATCACACGCACGGCATCGTCGGTGATGACGTCTGGATAATCTGCCCTGACTGTCTTTGCGAAATCGAGCGCCATTCTGCATGCTCCCACTCGCCCGACCCTAACTCTTAACGTCATCGGCCGTGACGTTGAGCCAGCTTGAGCATGGCGTCGGCGATGTTGTGGCGGGTCGGCGAGAAATGAATGTCGGGCGTTTTCGGGCCGGCCCTTCGACTCGGGATTGGTTGTGCGCAGCCATCAGTCCCCTCGCTCAGACAGGTCCCCGTAGCAGGGCTAGCCAGCGCGATGCCCGCAAGAAACCGCACAGGCGGCAGGCTATCCCATGTCGTTGACGACGTGGGTACTTCGCGGATGCTTCGCACCCTCATTGCTGACAGGCGCCGCCATCCTCCGTGCGTCGCATCGCTCCGCCACGCGCAGGCGATCGGCGGCCCGGAGAAAGGCAAACCCGTGCAGGGCGATCCGGGCATCTCGTCGATGGCAGGTGATGGATCGACCCGGCTTTCGCGTGCTGCGCGACTGGGCCGAGCCGGGCGCGGTGCGCCGCGATGCACAATCACGCCGACGCGACGTATCACGTGTTCACGCTGCTCACCGGTCAGCTGACGCTGACCGTCGAAGGACAGGAGCCGGTGGACGTGAAGGCCGGCGACGTGATCGAGCTCAAGGGCGGCGTGATGCACACGTTCAAGAACACGGGAACGGTGACGGCGACGATCGTGGAAGTATTTGGACAGGCGCCGAAGTAACTACTGCGAAGGCGGTCCGATGAACTCGATCAGGTTGCCCCTGATCCCCGTTCGGCGCCCACACCTTTCGTAAACCGGCTCGAAGGCGCGATCGGCTGACGACGCGCATCGGCGACGTCGTTGGCCAGGCGCTCGGTCTGCACGAACGGCGCGTGCGTGTAGATCCACACGTGGCCAAGCTCGTGAGCTGAGCGCGGCTTCAACCTCTTCGTGATTCAAGCTCCCGATGAACTCGCGATCGACCGTGATGATGAACGGGCCGGTGCGCCCGGCCAGCGTTTCCACCGACATCACGAGGGGATTGTGATCGACGAGCGTCACCGTGCACGCGTTCTGCGATCTTGAGGCGCGTCCGTAGAGTCGTCCGTGACTTTCTTGAAGCGCGGCGGTCTCGGTCTTCGGCTGCGACTGGGCCACTGAAGCGCCGCCGCCACGCTCACTGGGTGTGAAGCGCAGAGTGTAGCAGCCATAGAGATCGCGTACAATCGCAAGCTCGTTCACATGGGCGACGCAGATCCGTTTGCTTTGAGACGGGACTAGTGTAGCAATGAAACCGCGCGCGCGAATGTAATTCTTGGGTACTACGCCGCGAAGCTTCTTCCCGGCGCCGCGCGGTCAACGTCGCCGGAATCGTTCCGGAGCTGGGCGACATCTTACGTTGTGGACCACGCTTCTTGCAGCCTCTCGACGCGGAGGTCTTTCCGTGAAGGTAGTTACGCACGTGTCTCGCAGTCGCGATCGCCGGCTTGATTTCGATCGGCATCGGCAGCGGCCCAGCAATCATGGCACCGCCGCAGGATCAGCAAGAGCGGGCTGCAAGACGCCTTGAGCCAGTCCCCAGGCGGCTCGTCTCGATGCGCGGCTGACACCAAGACGCTGGTCGTCAAGACCGCCGGCGACAAGGAGATGACGTTCGCGTGCGCTCGATCAGACCGGAGATCGTGGGCGCCGACAAGGTGCGCGCGGGTCTTCGCGACGGCGATGGCCCGATGGTCACCGTGCACTACACGCAGTGCGCGGCACCTCGAATGTGGCGGCGAAGATCGAAGTGAAGAAGTAAGGAGTTCAGTCCGGCGCGCAGGGCCTCCGCGGACCAACCGTGCGCGCTCTGCGATGCCGTTGCGTTCTGGCTGGTAGTTACCTGACTACTGTCCCGGCTTTCAGCCTTTGTCGATCGTGCTTGGCGGGATCTGCGGTGATCTTGATGTCGGCGCACGCAGCGTGATGGTAGGGTGTAGCCGCCATCCTGTTGTAACCGTGATCCTCCATGAACTGGACGATCTGCAGCGTGCACTTCTCGCAGTTGACGTTCGGCAGCTGCGTCGGTCTCGATGCGCTGGCCCGGTTGTCCCTGCCGCCGGCCCGGCGTGGTGCACGAACAACCCGTCGACGACACCGGCATCTGCGGATTGCTCTGCATCGCGCCGGAGATCGACCACGGTCCCTTTTCGGTCTCACGCGTCACGGGCGGATCCGGCGGCAGCTCGTCAGTGATTTCACGGCAAGCGATACCCGATGGCGGGGTGATAAATCGTTCTGCGTTTCTGCGCACCTTGATGTGCTTCGACCCGCCCACCGCTGAATTCACGATGCCGGTCGGCGATGCCAGCCGCCGAGGTGCCGCCACGGCCCGAGCTTCTGGATCGCCACGGTCCTCCTGAGCGGGACGATGGTTCCAGGAGTTTGAAATGGTCGTCCACTATCACCGGCGCGGTGCCGATGAGCAGCAGCGCCGCGCATAAGACAATCGAATCAGGTTCATTGAGTTTCCCCCGCTGCCGCATTATCGCCGATTCGCTATGCCGATGGGCAGCGTCAGCGTCGCGCGAAGGCCAGCCGAGCGGGGACGAGGCGCGAGCGCGATCGATCCGCCAGCTAGCTCGACGAGATCGGCGACGATCGCGAGGCCGAGACCTGATCCGGGCGCGGCTTCATCGGCGCGAACGCCCCGCTTCAGCACGGTCTCACGCAGCGACGGATCGAGCCCCGGCCCGTCATCGTCCACCGTCGATGACGATGCGGCCGTCGCTCGACGGACGATCGCACCTCGACGCGGACTTCGCCCACTTGCAGGCGTTGTCGACGCAGGTTGCCGAGCATCTCGTCGAGATCCTCGCGCTGGCCGCGCACGAAGTGCTCGTGCGGCACGTCGACGTCGATCGTCAGATGCGCGATCGGCATGAAGTCGTCAGCATCGTCCGCGCCAGCGCGTCGGCCGACGTCAGCACGTGACAGCGCGCGGCCGGATCGCCGCCTGACGCCGACGCGCGCGCGTGCGCGAGGTGGTAATCCACCTGCCGGCGCATGCGCTCGACCTGCTGCGTGATCGCGGCGGCGAGCTCGATCGTGTCCGGCGGCCTTCGCGCGCTCCGCCTGCTGGTTGAGCAGCGTCAGCGGCGTCTTCAGTCCGTGCGCGAGATCGCCGGCCTTCGTCAGCGCGCGCGTCGACGCGCTGCTTCGCGATCGCTCGAGCAGCGCGTTCAGATCGTTGCACGAGCGGCTGCACCTCCGTCGGATACTCGCCGTCGAGGCGGCTGTCGCGGCCTTCGCGGACCGCCGGCGAGACTGCGTGCGCAACTCGTTGAACGACGGCAGGCCGCGTCGCACCTGCCGAGAGCCGACGACCATGCACACGATCGTCGCGATGCGATGACGAGCACCATGTAGTGCATGAAGATGCTGATGGAAGATGCCGCGGAGCCTGGTGGCACGAATCAGCATGTAGTGCGTCAGGACCATGCCGCGCAGCCATGAACAGGCCGAGCTCCACAGCACGCGCGCCGAGGAACACGCGCGCGCAGCGACAGCATCGAGGTCTTCACGGCTGCTGCCTCGATGCGATAGCCCATGCCGCGCACGGTTTCGATGAACGATGCCGCCGAGCTTGCGCCGCAGCCGCGCGATGAACACTTCGACGGTGTTCGAATCGCGATCGAGATCCTGCGCGTAGATGTGCTCGGTCAGCTCGCGCCTGCGACACGACGCGGCCGCGGTGGTGCATCAGATACGACAGCACGCGGAACTCGTGGCTCGTGAGCTTGACCGGCGCGCCGTCGACGGTGACGCGCGCGCCGCGCGGATCGAGCACGACGGCGCCGCACGCGCAGCTCCGGCGTCGACCTGGCCGCTGCGCTCGACGGATCAGCGCGCGCAGCCGCGCGAGCACTTCCTCGATCTGGAACGGCTTGGCGACGTAGTCGTCGGCGCCGCCGTCGATGCCCTGCACCTTCTCGTGCCAGCTGCCGCGCGCGCGTCAGCACGAGCACCGGCATCGCGAGCCCGGCGTCGCGCCACCGGCGCAGCACGGTCAGGCCATCGATCTTCGGCAGGCCGAGGTCGAGGACGACCGCGTCGTATCCCTCCGGTTCGTCCCAGGAACTCGCCGCTCTCGCCGTCGGCGGCATGATCCACGGCGTAGCCCGCCTCGCTCAGCGCCGTCGCTAAGTTGCTCTGCCAATTGGACTTCGTCCTCGACGATCAGGATTCGCACTGCTCTTAACTCTTAACCTTCTTAGCTCTGAACGTAGGCTGAACGGACGCCTTCACTGACCGTTCAGCCGTCGATCGATACGCTCGACCTCACCATGACACTCAAAGCCGTCGTTCTGCATCGCCGTCGACCGTCGGCTGCGCTCGGCCGTCGGCATTCACCTGTTCGCGCCCGAATACGGCACCACCTCGGACACGCTGATTCACGGAGGCCGTTAAGACATGTTGAAGACTCATCACGTTTGCGATCGCCGCTGCTCGCGCGTGCGCGTGCCGCCGCCGTCCGCGCAGGACAAAGAAGAAGTCACCACCGCCGACTTCGCCGGCACCTGGAACATCGAGGCGATGAGCCATCCAGATCGCGCTCGTCGATCGAGCCAGCCGACAGGCAACAAGGTCACGGCGACGATGATGATGATGGGCACGCGACACGCTGCTCAAAGGGCGAGCTGACCGATCGCACGCTGACGCTCGTGGCGTGAAGACGAGGCAACGCACCGTGCGCCGAGCACGGCTGCACGCGCTACGCTGCCGCGCAGCGCCAGCGCTCAAGCCCATCGTCGTCACGCTGCAGGAAGACGGCACCATCGTCGGCGAGATGATGACCAACCAGGGTCCGGTGAAGTGGACCGGCGAGAAACTGCAAGACGAAGAAGAAGAGCTAGATGTTCGCTCTCGCGCCGCGAAGTGCTGAAGGGAATGGGCGCGACGATCGCGCTCCCGTTCCTCGAAGCGATGCGCGCCGAGCCGTCAGCGCAAGGCCACGCGCATCCGGCTCGTCTGCATCGAGCAGGTGCACGGCGCCGCGGGCAGCTCGCTGATTACGGCGCTGCAACAGAACCTGTGGGCGCCGGCGGCGGCGCGGCCGCAGTTCGATCTCGTCGCCGACCAGCCTGAAGCCGCTCGAGCCGTTTCGCGATCACCTGACCATCGTCAGCAACACCGACGTGCCGAGCGCCGATCCGACCGAGGCGCGCGAGATCGGCGGCGATCACTTCCGCTCGAGCGCGACGTATCTCACGCAGACGCTATCCGAAGCGCACCGAGGGCGCCGACGTCGAGTGCGGCATCTCGCTCGATCAGCTGCTACGCGCAGCGCTTCGGACAGGACACGCCGATCCCGTCGATGCAGCTGTGCATCGAGAACGTCGATCAGTCCGGCGGCTGCGGCTACGGCTACTCGTGCGTCTACACCGACACCGATCAGCTGGGCGTCGCCGACCAAGCCGCTGCCGATGATCCGCGATCCGCGCGTCGTCGTTCGATCAGATGTTCGGCGTGCTCGGCACGGATCGCCGGCGAGCGCGCGAGCGCCGGCAGACGATCGCAGCATCCTCGACTGCGTCGCGCGAGTCGTCGAAGCGGCTCGAGCGGCAGCTCGGCGCCGGCGGATCGCGCGCGGCTCGACCGACTACCTCGACAACGTCCGCGAGATCGAGCGGCGCATCCAGGCGGTCGAGGCGCGCAACCGACAGCGGCGAGCCGCGCGAGCTGCCGGCGCGCCCGCGCGGCGTGCCGGATTCATTCGCCGAGCACGTCAAGCTGATGTTCGACCTGCAGATGCTGGCGTTTCGATCCGACATCACGCGCGTGTTCTCGTTCAAGCTTGGCCGCGACGGCTCGAACCGCGTCTATCCAGGAAAGCGGCTCGACCGGCGCGTTCCACATCGTGTCGCATCACGGCGAGAACCCGGAGCGCGTGCGCGAGCTCGCGAAGATCAACGCATATCACGTCAGCATGCTGCCGTACTTCCTGACGCAGCTGAAGGAAACGCCGGACGGCGACGGCACGATGCTGGATAATTCGCTGGTGATCTACGGATCGCCGATGGGCAACCCCAACCAGCACAATCACAAGCGCGTGCCCGTTCCTCGTCGCCGGCCACGCCGGCGGCGCGCTCAAGGGCGGCGTGCACCTCAAGGCGAAGAACGGCACGCCGCTGTCGAACGTGATGCTCAGCCTGCTGCACGCGCTGGGACCACTGACGAGCTGCACAGCTTCGGCGACAGCGAAGGCACCTTCTCGTGGGAATGATTCGACACGCGCTTCGCACCGATCGGCCGCATGCCCGGGCTCGCGGCGGTCGTCATCGCTCTCGCTCGGCGTCGGCATCGGCGTCAACACCGCGGTGTTCTCGTGGATCCAGGCGATGCTGCTCAAGCCGATTCCCGGAGTCGACGACAGCGGCGGCTTCTATCACGTCGAGCCGAAGTCCGACACCGGCACCTATCCCGGGCATGTCGTGGGCGGAGTATCAGCGATCTGAAGCCGACGCCTGCCAGTCGATCGAGGAGCTGGTCGCATTCCGGATGGCGCCGCTCAACGTCGGCGAGACCGGACGCACCGAGCGCGACCTACGCGCAGCTCGTGTCCGGAAATCTCTTCACCGCGCTCGGACTGCAGCCCGCGGCCGGGACGGTTCATCACGCGCCGACGACAGTCGACACGTCCCGGCGGCGAGCCGGTGGTGGTGCATTTCGCACGACTACTGGCAGACGCATTTCGGCGGCTCGCCGTCAGCGATCGGCCAGACCATTCGCGTCAACGACATCCGAGCTGACGATCATCGGCGTCGCGCCCGAGGATTTCCGGGAACGATCCTCGGCGCTGCAATTCGATCTTGTGGGTGCCGGCGACGCTGGCGCCACGGCGTTGTTTGCCGGATCGACCGGAGCTCGACGATCGCAACCAGCGCGGCTACTCCGCGCTCGGCCGCCTTCGACCGGGCGCGGACGAACGCGCGCGCCACGGGCGGAGCTCGTCGACGGCGATGCGCGAGCTGGCCGGCGTCGTTTCCTGAGAGCAACGGCCGCATCGGCGGCGCGTTGATGCCGTACTGGAAGCGGCCGCGCGGACCGCAGCTGATGTTCATCACCGCGTCTCGGCATCCTGCAGGCGTGATGCTGCTGGTGCTGCTCGCGGTGTGCGGCAACACCGCCAACCTCGTGCTCGCGCGCGCGAGCGCGCGACACCGCGAGAGATCGGCGTCCGCCTGGCGCTCGGCGCCGGCCCGGGCAACGTGATCCGCTTGATGCTGGCCGAAAACCTGATGCTCGGCATCTTCGGCGCGATCGTCGGCATCGCTGATCGCCGTGTGGGGCAACCGAGGCGCTGCGCGTCGATGCCGCCATACGGCGCATTCCCGGTTCGCTTCCAGACCAGCCTCGACGCGATCTGGGCTCGCGTTCGCCGCGGTCCTCGGCATCGGCAGCGGCCTGCTCGTTCGGCGCCGCGCCGGCGCTGCAGCTCGGACGCATCGATCCGCAGCAGGCGCTCGCGAAGCGGATCGAAGTCGGCGGGCCGGAGCGCGGTCCGCGACAGCGCTGATGGCGCTGCAATGCGGCCTCGCGCTGCTCGTGCTCGTCGTCGCCGGCCTCTTCTTCGAGAGCTTCGTCGAGACGCGCGAGACCGATCCCGGCTTTCGCAGGTCGAAGGGCTGCTGCTGGCCACCTACGATCTTGAGCGGCACAACTCACCGACCGACGAGTATCCGCGACAGTTCGCGCGCCGACTTGCTCGATCGACTCCAGCGCGTGCCGTCGGTTGCAGTCGGTCGGCGCTCGCCAACTCGATGCCGCTCGACATTCACGGCCTGCCGATGCGCGGCTTCACGCCTCGAAGGACGCGCGCAAACGACGCAGCAGCAGGAATCAGCGCGCTCAGCAACATCGTCTCGCCGGGCTACTTCAAGACGATGGGCATTCCGATCGTGGCGGGTGAGGACTTCGCGGACGATGTCGATCGCCGCGCTGCCGCCGCAGGTCGATCGTCAACGAAGAGTTCGTGCGCCGCTACATCGCGCCTGCCGATCCGCATCGGACGGCGCCTGAAGAACGGCGATACGACCTACACGATCGTCGGCGTGGTCAAGAACTCCACCTACGACGCGTTCGGCGAGCCGCCGACGCCGGCGTTCTTCTTCTCGTATCGCGATCGCGCCGCGCTGGCTCGGGCGAGATTCACCTGCGCGCGAGCCTGGATCGGAAACGCATGCTCGCATCCGGAAGTGCAGCGCGCCGTGCGCGAGATCGACGCGTCGCTGCCGGTCTACAACATCCGGACGATGGCGGAGCACGTCGAGCGCAATCTGTTCCTGCGAAAGATCCCGGCGCGGATGTTCGCCGGTGATCGCGCCGCTGCTGCTGGCGCTCGTCGCGATCGGCATCTACGCGGTCATCAGCTACACCGTCTCCCAGCGCACCACCGAGATCGGCGTCCGCATCGCGCTGGGCGCCACCGCCGACCGCGTCGTCAGGCAGATCGTGAAGGAAGGACTGCATGGTCGCGTCGCGCAGGATTGATCCTCGCGTGGGTCATCGCCGCGATGGTGCAGCTGCACCTGTTCAGCGCGCGGTCCCGGCGCGTGGACGGTGCTGATCGCCGTGCCGGTCGTTGCTGTTTGCGGTGGCGGCGTTCTCGTGCTGGCTGCCGGCGAGAAGAGGCGACGACTGGTCGATCCCGTCGTCGCCCTTCAGAGCTCGGAAGCTGAAAACCCGCCTCGCGAACGTCTAGCCCGATCATCACCTTGCGCGGATGCTGCGAGTTGTCCTCGAGGAACGTCTTCTTCGACTCGATCTCCTCCGCGGTCGGCTGCACCATGCCGTTGGCGTCGGTGACGCGCGACACGAGCGTGTGCTCGCCGGCCGGCGCGTTCTTCCAGGTGTAGTGATACAGCTTCCACCCGTAATTTCGCGGTGGTCGCCGGATCCGCGGTCGCCGGCCATCCACTGGCCGTCGTCGACCTTCACTTCGACCGTCTTGATCGGCGTGCCGTCGTTCAGCACGATCGTCGTGAGCTTGTGATCGGCGCCGCTCTTGGTGACGCGGGCGACGAACGACTTCAGCTGCAGGTGGCTGACCGCCTTCTCGACCCACTTCACCTCGCCGTTGATCATCTCGCCGCGCAGCGTCCGGTACCAGTTCGCCTGGAACTTGCCGAGATACGGCTCTTCCTGCACGAAGATGTCGGACAGCCACTTCACGTTCGGCGCGCCGTACCAGCCCGGCATGATCAGGCGCAGCGGCGCGCCCTGGTGCTTGGTCAGCGGCTCGCCGTTGAGCGCATAGGCGAGGAACGGCGCGCGATCGGCCGACAGCGCCTGGTCGCGCTGGATGCTGCGGCCGTACTGCTGCTCGACGTCGTAAGTTGGTGCCGCGGAAGTTGACGCCTTCCTTGCCGCGATCGGCGCCGAAGAACACGATCTCGCGCGCGTTCGGCTTGAGGCCGGCCTTGTCGAGCACGGTCTTGAGCGGCACGCCGGTCCAGCGGCCGTTGCCGATCAGGCCCTGCACCGGGCGGCGGTTGCCCGAGCACTCGAAGCCGTTGATCAGCTCCGCGTTGCCCATCTTCTTGAGCTCGTCGAGCGACAGCGCCAGCGGCGTGTTGACGAGGCCGCCGACCTTCAGCCGATACGCGACCGGATCGACTTCGGGATGGCCGTAATGCTGCGTCGTGAAGAACTGATCCTTCGGCGTGAACGACGCTGCTCATGCGTGCGCGTGTCGAACATGCCGGCGATCCGGCGCCGGATTCGGCGTTGAACGGCGGGTTCACGTGCGAGTCCGTGAACGGCACCATCACCTCGCCCTGCGCGAGCGCGGGCAGGACCCATTCGAAGTTGGCGGCGGCGCCCAGGGCCGCGGCGGCGAGGCCGGTCTTCATTACGTCACGTCGCGTCATGTTGTCCATATCAGTCCTCGCTGCATTAGCGCGCTTTCAACTGCTCGATATACCACGTCACCCGGTCAACGGCGTCGCCGTGCGGCTCGACGCCGGTCACCTGGTACTGAATCGTCCCCGACGCGTCGACGTAAAACGTCGTCGGCGTGTCGTGAACGTTGAACACCTTCGCCGCCTGCTCGCGCGATGTAGCGCGCCACCGGCATCGCAAACTTCCGCTCGGCCACATATTTGATCGAGCCGCGCCGGATCGTCGTCAAGGCTGCACGAGGATGAACTTCACCCTGGGTCGCCCTGATACTTCTCGTAGGCCTTCTGGATGAGCGGTAACTCCGCCCGGCAGGCCCCTCACCAGGCGGCTGAAGAAATTCAGCAGGACGACGTTGCCGCGCTCGGCGCGGAGGTCGACCTTGTTCCCCTGAAGATCCTTCAGCACCAGCGCCGGCAGCTTCCGGCCCTGCATGTTGCTGACGAGCGCCTTGCGGCGCTCCTCGCGTTTGCGATCGAGCGTCGCGGCCAGCCACTTCTCGAATTCCGCGGGATTCTCGCCCGATCTTCGCCTGCACGTCGGCGAGCGCCGTCTTCGCCTGATCGCGCTGCGGCGGCGTGATGCCGGCCAGGCCGAGCGCGGTCAGGTAATGCTCGCGCGCCGTCTCGAGATCGTTCTTCTTGCACCGACAACTCGGCGAGATGCAGCTGGTTGGTCGCATCGACGTTGCGGTAACAGCCGCGCCGCTTCGGCAAGACGGTCTCCGCGCCGTCTGCAGATCGCCCTGCAGGATACAACGCCCAGCCGGCGATGTCGGCGAACGCCGCGGCGTTGCGATCGAGCGACGCCTGCACCTTGCCATCGAGCTTGTAGCTGCTTTCGTTCTCGCGGATGAACCGCTCGCCGGCGATCGCGTCCGTCGGCAGCGAGGCGCAGCGACGAACGGCAAATCGCGCGTTGCGCGCCAGCAGCAGATTCGCGCCGGCGATATACGCCATCGGATCGGGACGCAGCTTGATGCGCGCTTCGATCGCGGCCCTGAGCTCGGCGCGCGGACGCGCTCGGCCGGCCTGCAGTTTCGCGATCGCCGCGTCCGCGGCCTTCAGCGCGTTCTCTACCGCTTCGGCTTCGGCAATCCATTCGGGCTTCGGCGTGCCGGCCGCCGTGAACTCGGCCTCCGCGCGCGGGCGATACGCCACTTCCTCGTGGAAGCCCGGGAACGCGCCTTCGGCCTTGTTGCCCTTGAAGTCGTAGATGCGGCCGAGCCAGTAGTGCGCTTCGGCGGCGGTGGCGGGCGACTTGGCGGCGGCGATCAGCGTCTGCTCTGCCGACTTGGTGCGCATCGCGAACCAGATGCGGCCTTTGCCGCTTGGATCGGGGAGGCCTTGAGATCTGCCGATGGCCTGCGGGCCTGATGGCGCTGCGATCGACATGGCTCGCGGCCAGTATTGGCAGACACCAACATGGCCGCGAGGTAAACGTCGTCATGATCAAGCGATCAGCCGATCAGTCGATTAACAGGTCACGCACCGGTTGTTGTTCTTCGCGCCGAGCTTCATCAACAACGCGATCGTTTCCGGAATCGCCGAGAGGCGCTGCACCGGGCCGTTGGCCATGTCGGCCGTCGTCTGGCCGCTGCGCGCAACCGCCTTCACGTCGGCGCCCTTGCTGACGAGATACAGGATCATCTCGTTGTCGCCGCGCGCCGCCGCGTGATGCAGCGGCGTGTAGCCGTCGTTGTCGCGCATGTTGACGTCGGCGTGCAGCTCTTCGACGAGATACTTCATCACGCTCAGCCACGCATCGGGCGCGTGACGATGGGCGTTGCCGGCGAAGCCTTCGCCGTATTCGACGCCGGCCGCGGCGTGAATCGCGAATGCGCCGGGACCGCCGTATGGAATCACCGGCGCGTCGTAGTTCTCCATGCCCTGGCTTCAGCGGTCGGCATGATCGCGCCGCCCGCGCCCTGCGGCTGCCGCCCCTGCCGGCGCTCCCGGAGCGATCGCCGCCGCGGCGAACCTGCTGCTGCGGGGCCATCGTCGGAATCTCGGGATCGGCGCCGTAGGCGACCAGCAGCTTCATCGCCATCAGGTCGGTGCCGTAGGCGGCGCGCCAGAACGCGGTCGAGCCGGCGGTGTCGGCGAGACCGCAGTTGCGGTTGCCGCAGCCGGTGTAGACGAGATACCAGGGATGCGACGCGATGCGGTGATTGACGTCCGCGCCCTTGTCGAGCAGCGCCTGCATCACGTCGAGATAGGTGGCCTTCTGCAGCTCCATCTCCTGCGGCTGCGGGAAGCGCGTGCGCGGCTGCCACGGCGGTGTTGACGGCGGCCCACAGCGGCGACGACGCCGTTGTTCTTCGCGGCGAGGTTCGGATCGGCGCCGCGCTTGATCAGCAGCATCGCCATGTCGAACTGGCCGTTGATGACCGCGGTCAGCAGCGGGCTGGTGTCGTCGCCGGCCTGGGTCTTGTTGATGTCGGCGCCGCCGTCGAGCAGCGCGTCGGCCGCGTCGAGGTAGCCCTGGCGCGCGGCGTGCAGCAGCGCGCGTCATGCCGCCCTTGGTCGAGACCGGCGGGTTGATCTCTTCCGGATTGAAGCCGCGCGGTGGCGGCGCGTTCGGATCCGGCGGCGGAATCTTGCCGGACCGCAGCACTTCGCGCGACGCTTCGATCGCCGCCTGCATCTGCGCCGGCGTCGGACGCTTGTTCGGAATCCTTGCCGACGAAGCCTTCGATCACCTTGCGCTGGCGCTCGACGGCGGCGCGATCGAGCGCGTCCCTGCTTCGTGCACGTCGATGGTCTTGCTCGAGACGTTCGCATCGGCGCCGCGCTTCGAGCAGCGCCGTGATCGCCGCGGCGCGGTTCGCCGACGCCGCGAAGATCAGCGGCGTCTGTTCCCATTCGGCTTCGCGCGCGTTGACGTCGGCCTTGGCGTCGGCCAGCAGGTTGATCACGTCGGCGCTGCCGGTCAGCGCCGCCAGGTGCATCGGCGTGGCGCCGCTCGGATTCGACTTCGCGTTGACGTCGGCGCCGGCCTTGATCAGCGCCTTCGCCACGGCGGCGCTGCCGGACTTGGCGGCGAGGTGGAGCGGCGTGTAGAGGCCGATGCGCGTCACCGCCGACACGTTGGCGCCGGCGTAGACCAGGATCTCGGCCAGTTCCGCGTCACCGCGCTCGGCGGCCCAGTGCAGCGCGCGTCATGCCGTCGCCCTGCGCCGCGCCGACGTCCGACGCCCTGCTTGATCAGCGACGTTCACCGCCGGCCTTGTCGCCGCGCATGGCGGCGTCGGCCAGCGGCGAGCGTGGATTGCGCCGCGCCCAACGAGACGGTCAGGAGCGCGCGACGTCACGAATTGAACACTCAGCAGGCGCTTCATCACGTGGCTTCTCCTACAGCACTGCGGCGCACGGTGGCCGGCGCGGCTCTGCGTGACCGACTGCTCGCCGGTGCTGTCGCCGAACGACTTGATGTCTTCCATGCCGAGCCCGTGCGTCGAGCGTGAGGAACGCGTTGGCCATCGGCGTGGCGTCCGGCGGCCTTGATGTGCAGGTTGCCCTTGAGCATGCCGTTGGCCGTGGCCGAGCAGGATCGAGCGGGCAGCGGCGATGGTTGTGGACGTTCGGATCGGCCATCGGCGAGCCCCACATGACCAGCGTCTTCTCGAGCAGGTTGCTGTCGCCGTCCTGCGACGCCTTCAGGCGATCGAGCAGGTACGGCAGCTGGCCGACGCGGAACTTGTTGATCTTGTTGAAGTCCATGATCGCGGTCTTCGCGATCGCCGTGGTGCGACGTCGGGTGGAACGGCAGGTTGACGCCGCTCTCCGGGAACACGCGGTTCTGCGCGTCGCGGCCGGTCTTGAACGAGATGATGCGCGTCATGTCGGTCTCGAGCGCGAGCACCTGCAGGTCGAACATCAGGCTGCATGTGCTCGCTGGAACGAGTCGGGCACGCCCGGCCGGCGCGTCCGGCAGCGCGCGCTGCTTCGCCGCTGGTGTTGCGCGCTTCGATGGCCTGGATGCGGCGCTCGATCTCGCTGCACGTGCTGTGAGGTAGCGATCGAGGCGGACGCTGGTCGCGCGGCGCCGAGCTCCTTGCGCAGCGTCGGCCACTTCACCGTAGATGCAGTCGAGGATGCTGCGGCGGGTCTTGCGGCGCGTCGGCGCGATCGGCCTGCGAGCCGCCGGTGCCGAACAGCATGTCGAAGGCGACGCGCGGGTCGCGAATCATCGGCAGCGGCTCGTTCGGCGACGCCCAGCTGATCGAGTCGGTGTAGGCGCACGAGTAGTTGTAGGTGCAGCCGCCGGCCTGGTCGAGGCTCTCGATGCAGAACTGCATCGACGGCAGCGGCGTCGCCTGGCCGAAGTGCTGCGCATACATCTGGTCGAACGACGTGCCGGCCCAGATGTCGGAGCCCTGCGTCTGCTTCGGATGCGACTGCGTCAGGAACACCGCGCTCGAGCGGAAGTGGTCGCCGCCGATTTCAGGCGCGGTGAACGCTTCGGCCATGCGCACGTCGGTGTTCGAGACGATCGTCATGTGATCGCGATACGGCTCGAGCGACGACAGCGCGCTGTCCGGCGCGATCGTGAAGTTGCGAGCCGGTCTGCTCCGGCGCGAACAGGTGCTTGCGTCGCGCCCCACTTGTTGCAGCCGGCCAGGCCGTGGACTTCCTCGATGCAAATCAGCCGCGTGCGGTCCGGCAGCTGCGGTCGCGTCGCGCCGACGCCCTTCGCCGCGCACCATCGCGTCCAGGAACGGCAGCGCCACCGCGGCGCCCATGGCGCCCCGGAGGAACGTGCGGCGGGGCATGTGCTTGCCAGTGATGAAGTTCATCGGCTCAGTCTCCCTATTAGCGCTCGACTGGCCTTCGTCGTATCGGTCGTTGCTGCTTCACGGTTCCACTCGCCGCATCCGGAACGGCGTCGCTCTTCACCACGCCGAGGATGAACGACGACATCTTGTAGTTGTTCGGCTTCCGCGGCTTCGCTGATCGCGCGGATCGCCGGCTGATCGAAGTACTCGACGCGGCGGCCGAGCGCGTAGGCCATCAGGTTCTCGGTGAAGGTGCGCACCAGCGGCGTCGGCCGCTTCATCAGCGTCGTCGCATCAGCTCCTGCGAGCGACGTGATCTCGGTGCCGTCGTAGAAGTCGCCGCGCGGTGTCGAGCGGCATGCCGTTCTCGCGCGTGCGCCACTCGCCGGTCACGTCGAAGTTGTCGAGCGCCAGGCCGATCGGATCCATGAAGCGATGGCACGAGTTGCACGTCGCATTCTTGCGATGGATCTCCATGCGCTCGCGCGTCGTCAGCAGGCGGCCGTCCTTCGACGCCGGCCGAGGCTTCGAGATCGGGACACGTCCGGCGGCGGCGGCGGCGGCGGCGTGCCGAGCAGCACTTCCATCACCCACTTGCCGCGCAGCACCGGCGACGTGCGGTTGGCGAGCGAGCTCTGCACCAGCATCGTGCCCTGGCCGAAGATGCCGCGGCGCGTCGCGTCCGGATACGTGACGCGGCGGAACTCGGGGCCGCTGACGCCGGCGATGCCGTAGTGCTTCGCGAGGCGCTCGTTCAGGAACGTGTAGTCGGCGCGATAGCAGATCGAGGCAGGCTGCGATCTTCCTTGACGAGGCTGTCGAAGAACAGCTTCGGTCTCGGTGCGCATCGCCTCGGCGATGTTCTCGTCGAAGTTCGGATAGAAGTTCGGATCGGGACGGACCTTCTCGACGTCCTGCAGCCGCAGCCACTGCGCCGGCGAAGCGCTCGGCGATGCGCGACGCGCGTCGGATCGGCGAGCATGCGGCGCGCCTGCTTCTCGAGGCCGGCGGTCGTCGACAGTTCCTTGCGTGCCCGCCGCGGCGATCAATTCCTGGTCGGGCGGCTCGCCCCACAGGAAGAACGACAGCCGCGACGCGAGATCGATGTCGGCGACGCGATACGTGCCGCCCGAGCGCGCATCGGTCGGCGCCTTCTCGAGACGGAAGATGAAGTAGCGGGCTGGCGAGAATCGCTTCGAGCGAGGCGCGCACGCCGGCTTCGAAACCGTTCTTCGCGCGCTTCGCCTTCGTAGAACGGCATGATGCCGATCGATCTCGGCGGCGCGTGAGCGGCCGGCGATACGCTTCGCCGCCGAGGCGCGTGACGATCTGCCGCGCGCAGGCGCGCTCGTCGCGCCGACGACGTCGGACGGCAGCGTGAAGATCTTCTGCCGGCTCGGCGTCATCGAGATGCCGGTGGTCTTGTAGGGCCCGCGAATCACGACGTCGCGCAGCTGCGGCAGCGTGGTGATGCCGCCGCCGCCGGAGCCGCCGCCGGCGTTCGACCACTCGTGCGGCTTGATCAGATCTTCATACGGACCGTCGGCGCGCTTGATGAACGCGGCCGCGACCTTGTGCTGGCCGGCCTTGACCAGAATCGGATCGGTGAAGAGCGGCGTCGCGCCGCTGCCGTCGGCGGCGATCTGCGGACCGTTCTCGTAGGCGAGCAGCGCCACGCGCTGGCCGTCGATCGAGATGTCGACGTCTTCGAAGCGCGAGTTGTCGCCGTTGGTGAACGTCACTTCGAGCGCGTACTCGCCGTCGGCCGGGAACACGTGATCGACGACCATGCCGCCGCGCGTGCCGATCGGCGCGCCTTCGACGTGATCCCACGGATGCTGCGAGACGTAGGTCTTGTTGGTGTAGGTCTTGTCGATCGACGGCGCGTTCTTGTCGCCGACCGCCATGCGGCTGATGTCGCCGGCGGCGTTCAGATACGCGTCGAGCAGCGTCGGCGACAGCGACTGCTCGTCGGCGATGTTGTCGAAGTTCGCGCTCATCGTGTCCTGCGGCAGCCAGCTCGCGGCGTCGACCTCGACGATCGAGCAGGTCCTTGACCGCGCGCGAGTACTCGGCGCGATTCAGGCGCGGGAACGTGCGGCTGCCGGGATTCGGATTCGCCTTCGCGTGCGCATCGACGGTCGTTCTCGAGCGCGTGAATGAAACCCTGATAGACGCGCGGGCTCCGGACGCGGCATGCCCGGCGGCGGCATCATGCTCGCCTGCAGCTTGCGGATCATGCGCTCGGCGACGTCCGCTTCCTGGCCGGCCTTCGCGATGTCGAACGACGCGAGCGTGAGGCTGCCGGCGCGATCCTTGTTGCGATCGTTGTGACAACCGGCGCAGTACTTTTGACGAGGCCGTTGTAGATCAGCGCCGGATGACGCGGATGTGGAGCAACTGATGGGATGAGAAACAGCAGGCTTCGTCGCCGCAACAGGTGGCGGCGCTGACGTGGTGATTTCGGCGCGGGCTGTTGTGCCGCGATCGCGGTGACGAGCCCCAGGCACAACATCGCGGTGCCGAGGGAGAGTGTTCCGGCGCTTCTCATTACTGATGTTCCCACACGCACGTGCGATCCAAGGGCGCCAAGAGGCTATCCCGGCGTCCTACTAAATCTGTCGGAAAATATACACCCGATTTCCGCTAAGCATAGATGGGGCAAGAAGATATGACGTTGCGAGACGTTTCGCACACAAATCGGCCGGAACCGCCGATCAGGGCATATGCCCGAGGATCGGCGGATTCCGGCCAGAATTGCGCAGAGTTGCCTGTTGCTTCCCTAGCACATCAGGCGCCTTATTTCTTTGCCAGCAGTCATCGCCGAAGGCGACGAGAACTTGATCGTGTTGCCGTCGACCATGCCCGTCCACTTGGCGGTGCCGGCGGTCAGCGTGATCTCGTTGCCGCGCAGACGGCCCTGGACCGCCTGGCTGCCGAGCGTGCCCGAGAGCATCTGGAAGTTCTGCGTCAGCGTCAGCGCGCCGCTCGGCGTGTTCCACGTGCCGGCGACCTTCGCGGGCACGATCCAGAACAGCGCCGTGCACCAGCTGCTCGAGCAGCCGTCGGTCACCGTCGCGGTCTCGTCGGCCTGCCAGTCTTCCATCGTGAACGTGTTCGACGACGATGCGCGTGCCGGGCTTGAGGTCGAGGATCTTCGGCCGCAGCTTCAGGTTGATCGACGGCAGCAGGAACATCGTGATGACGGTCGGCCTTCGAGAGATCGGTCTCGAAGAGGTCGGCCTTCACGAACGTCGCGCTTGTCGGTGACGCCGGCCGCCTCGGCGTTGCGCTTCGACAGCGCCACCATGTCGGGGTTGTACTCGATGCCCATGCGCGGCGCGCCGCGCTTGGCGGCGGTGATGACCGTGCGGCCGTCGCCCGAGCCGAGGTCCATCGACGAAGTCGCTTCGGCGTGACCTTCGCCATGTCGAGCATCTTGTCGACCAGCGGCCTGCGGCGTGGGCACCCACACCACGTCCTTGCCGGCCTGGCCGACCTGCGGCTCGAAGCGGCTTCTGGCCGGTCGCCGTGCGCCTGCGCGTGCGCACGCACGCGACGCGATCAGGCGAACGTGACGCAGGGAACGAATTACTCGTCGTGTGCTCATCGAAGTCGTCTCCATAATCGTCGGGCATCAGGTGACGACAGTCGGTTCCTGCGAAGATACAAGCAGAGGCGCTCGCTCGCGATATCGGCCATCGAAGCCAGCAAGCCAGCCGTCCAGCGGATTGGTCGCCAGCCGGCGAAATTCCTTGCCCGGGGCAATCACGGTGGTCACCCTTGCTCGGCCGAGAAAGTATATGCGGCCATCGGCAAAAACGGGTGATGCAGAATACGTGCCGCCGAGCCGCTGCTGCCAGATGACGGTGCCCGCTTCGGCGCGTCGAGACAGCGTGGCGATGCCGCCGTCGTTCACGATGTAGAGCTCGTCGCCGACGATGAGCGGCGACGGCGTGCAGCGGCGCGCCGCGCTTCAGCGTCCACGCAATGTGCGTCTTGGTCACGTCGCCCGTCCCATCCGGACGGACCGCGAGCAGCTCAGGCTGCTGGAATCCGGTGGCGATGAACACCAGCCCGTGCGCCGAACACCGGCCGCGGCACGTTCGAGAAGCCCTCGTCGTAGCGGACGCGCCAGATCTCCTTGCCGGTCAGCGGATCGTAGGCCGCGCGCGCGGAACGCGCCGACGCTGATCAGCTGATCGCGATCGCCGACGCGGATCACGAGCGGCGTCGTGTACGCCTGATCGGACGGCGTAGCCGCGATTGGTCTTCCACTTCGTCTTGCCGGTGCGCTTGTCGAGCGCGATCACGAACGCGACGTCGCTGCCGTCGCAGCTGAAGATCAGCAGGTCGCCGTAGACGATCGGCGATCCGCCGGCGCCGTGCTGCGACTGGTAGTCGAAGCGCGTTCTTCCAGACGATCTCGCCCGCCGGCGACGAGCGCCGCGGTGCCGTCGGCGCCGAAGTGCACGTAGACACGATCGCCGTCGACGATCGGCGTCGGCGACGCCCAGCTGTTCTTGGGATTGATGTCGCGGCGATCGGCGGGATCTTGAACACCTCGACGTTGACGACTTCGCGTCCGGTCGTCGACGTCGAACGCGATCGCGCGCAGCGAAATGCCGCGTCTGCTCGATCGGCGGTCGTCGAGCCATGACGCTGCCGTTGGCGACGACCGGCGACGACCAGCCGAGGCCGGCAACCGGCGTCTTCCACGCGAGATTTCTGGTCTCGCTCCACTCGAGCGGCAGAACCGCGTTTCCGGCGGAGTGCCCTTGCGCCGTCCGGGCCACGCGAAGTCCGGTCCGCTGCGCTGACAGTCCGGCGACCGCGACGCTCGCGCCGATCAAGCAGCGCAAGCGATCAGCAGCGAATCGTTCACGATGCCTCGAGGCTTGGCCACGGGAGGCCTCAGCGGGACGCAGGCTGGGCAGCGTGAAGATAGAACGTCGCGCCTGTCGTTCAGCTTGCCTTCGGCCCAGATGCGGCCGCCGTGCCGGGTGATGATCGCGGTGCACGATCGCGAGGCCGACGCCGGTGCCTTCGAACTCGTCGGCACGATGCAGGCGCTGGAACACGCCGAACAGTTTTTCCGCGTAGCGCTCGTCGAAGCCGACGCCGTTGTCGCGGACGAAATACACGCGTCTCGCCGTTGACTGCTGGTCGAGCCGATCTGTGATCGCGCGCGTCCGGACCTTGGCCGTGAACTTCACCGCGTTCGAGACCAGGTTGCACGAACACCTGGTTGAGCAGCGCCGGCTCGCCGTAGCACGGCGGCAGCGGTCTCGATCGGCAGATCGATCGTCGCGGCCGAGGCGGCGATCAGCCTCGTGCGCGACCGCGGTCGCCATCGCGCGTGAGATCGACGTCGTCTGCTGCAGCATGGCCGTGCGGCCGATGCGCGAGAACGCGAGCAGGTCGTCGATCAGCTGGCCCATGCGGCGGGCGTTGACCTTGACGCGCTCGAGGTAGCGCCGCGCCGCTGTCATCGAGCTTCGGCGCCGTGATCCTCCTCGAGGATCTGCACGAAGCCGGCGATCGCGCGCAGCGGCGCGCGCAGATCGTGCGACACCGAATAACTGAACGCTTCGAGCTCGCGGTTGGCCGCGAGCAGTTCCGACGGTCCGCGTCTCGACGCGCAGCTCGAGATCGAGCCGGCTCAGCTCGACCTTCTTCGGCCATCGTGTTGAACGAGTCGGCGAGCCGGCCGATCTCGTCGCTCGCGATCGATCGTCGACGTGCACGTGCGGCCGCGATTCGGCGACCGGCTTCGGCGGCTTCGGTGACGTGCAGCAGCGGCGTCGTGATCCGGCGCGTGCTCGCCCAGCCCGCGCGCCGGCGGCGATGCAGCAGCAGCAGGCCGGCGATCGCCAGCGCGCGAAACACGAAGCGCTGCGACGGCGCGAGCACCACGTCGCGCGGAAACTCGATCGCCACCGCCCACGGCGTCGAGCGCAATCGGCGTCGCCCAGGCAAAGGTCCGCGGCCTGCCGGCGCGCTGGTAATCCCACAGCTTCGGCTCGCCGCCGCCGGTGATCGGCACGGTCGTGCGAGATGGTGACGAGGTCCGACCACATCGTGCCGTCGCGCGTTGCCGATCACCATCGTCGCCTGGTTGCCGATCAGGCCGGTCAGCAGCGAAACCGTCTGCCGCGTTTGCGCCGGGTTGGAAATCCGGCGGCGCTCGACGACGTAGCCGATCACCGTCGCCGTTGTCGGTAACGCGGCCCGCCGACGGGATAGCGAAGGCCGTCAGTCAAACCGCGCGCAGCCGGCCGATCGCCGCCTCGTCGAGCGGTCTGCAGATCCTGCTCGATAGTCCGTCGAGCATCGCGCGCGGTCACCGCTTCGAACATCGCACCCGACGGCGAACATGCCGCTTGCCGCTCTGCATCCCACAGCTCGACGTCCGCGATTTGAATCGCAGCACCGAGATAGGTGCGACACGGCGGCGTCGATCGCCGGCTTCTGTGAGACGTCGCCGTGCGCAGGAACGTTGTGAACCTCGGGCTGCTGCATCAGCTGCTTCATCGCGGCCACGCGCTGCGCGGCTCGACATGGCGAAGACGTTGGCCATCTGATCGGCGGCCTGCTCCAGTCGCCCGGTGCGCCATGTCGATCGAGCGCGCTGCGCAACTCGACGATACGAGGCGACGCTCATCGCGGCCAGCGCCGGCGAGCAGCAGGAGCGACATCAGCAGCGGGATCTTGACGGCGAGCGAGCGGCGCCTCGAAAAAGGCATCCGCGGATAAAGCCTACAATGGGCCGCGTGAATTACCGCTGGGTAATGCTGCTGCTCGCCGCGGCGGCCATGGTCGGCACGCTCCCGGGACGGACGCAGGGCACTCGGCCTCGATCACCGAGCCGTTGATCGCGGATCTCGCACATCGGCCGCGTCGATTACGCGCAGCTCAACTTGTGGGCGACGCTGGATCGGGTCGCTGTTCGCGATCGGCATCGGCCGCTTCATCGATCGCCTCGGCGCCCGAATCGTGCTCGACCACCGTCGTCGGCGGCGCTCGGCATCGTCGTCTGCGCGATGAGCGCGCGTGCGCAGTCGTTCTGGTCGCTGGCGATCGCCGTCACGCTGACGCGCGGTCTCGGACAAAGCGCGCTGTCGGTGATCAGCCTCGCGATGGTCGGCCAGTGGTTCGTGCGCGGCATCGACACTGCGATGGCGATCTACAGCATCGTCATGAGCATCGGCTTCATGATCGCGTTCCCGGTCGTCGGGATCGCTCGTGCAGTCGCGCGGCTGGCGATCGGCCTGGTTCGCGATCGGCGTGGCGTTGCTCGTCGTCTCGCTCCGGTGAGCTCTGCTGCTCGCGCGAAAGCACCCGAGCACCCGAGCACGCCGATGCACCGCTGTGCACCGCCGGTGCACTGATGGCGCCACGTGGCAGGAGGCGCTCTCGCACTCCCGCCTTCTGGATCTTCTCGATCGGCGCCGCGCTGTACGGCCTCGTGGCGTCCGGCATCGGCCTCTTCAACGAATCGATCCTCGCCGAGCGCGGCTTCGGCGCCGACGTCTACTACCAGACGCTGATCGTCACGGCGATCACGGCGCTGACCGGCAACTTCGGCGGCGGCTGGCTCGCGACGCGGATGCCGCTGCCGCACCTGCTGGCGATCTCGCTGTTCGTGCTCGCGGCCGGCCTCGCCGCGTTGCCGCACGTGACGACGATCGCGCCAGGTGATGGCGTGGGCGACGGCGATGGGGCTCGGCGGCGGCCTCGTGATGGTGCTGTTCTTCAGCGTGTGGCCGCGCGTCTACGGCCGCGCGCATCTCGGGCGCATCCAGGGCGCGGCGCAGGCGATGACGGTGCTCGCGTCGGCGATCGGTCCGCTGCTGCTCGCCGCGTGCATCGAGTGGACCGGCAGCCTACGCCGGCATGTTCAACGTCCTCGCCGGCCGTCATCGGACTCGCCGCCGTTGCCGGCGCTCGATCACGCCCCTGCCGCGCGCCGCAGATCAGCGGCAGCCTCGACCTTCACTTGACATCCTAGTGGAGGCGGCAGATAGTCTCCACTTGGTATGTCTAGTGAAAAGGTCGAGCTGCTGCAGGGCACGCTGGATCTGATCATCCTGCGCGCGCTGTCGACCATGGGACGCGCAGCACGCCTACGGCCTGGCGGCGCGGCTCGCGCAGGTGTCGGATCATCCGCTCTCGCTCAACCAGGGCACGCTCTATCCCGCGCTGGTCCGCCTCGAGCAGAAGGGCTGGATCAAGGGCGCGTGGCAGAAGACCGAGACCAACCGCGAAGGCAAAGTTCTACTCGCTGACGAAGGCCGGCGAGAAGGCGCTGCAGAAGGAAGCCGAGAAGTGGCGGCGGCTCGCGGGTCTCGTCGACAAGCTGCTGCTCGAGCGTGCGCGGGCCCAGCCTGCGTGTCTGCCGGAAGCGTTCATATGCGCGACATCAGTTACGCGATTCGCTCGTTGCTGCGCAGCCCGGCTTCACGATCGCGACGGTCCTGACGCTCGCGATCGGCATCGGCGCGCGCCACCGCGATCTACAGCGTCGTCGACACGATCCTGTTCCGGCCGCTGCCGTTTCCCGGCGGCGATCAGCCTGGTAGCTGCGTCGAATGGACCGCATTCCGCGCCGGACAGCCGCCGCCGCTGCACGCGGGCTTAACTACCAGGAGTACTCGAGGCTGGCGCGATCGCGCCAGAACGATCGAGCGAGGCCGCGGCGATCATCGGCATGTCGCAGCGCATGGTGAAGACACCCGACGGCGCCGCCGGGCCTATGGGGCGCGATGGTCTCGGGCAATATCGTTCACGCTGCTGCAGGCCGCGGCCGCACCTCGGCCGCACGCTAGCAGCCGGCCGACGACGCCAATCCGACGGTCGTGGTGCTCAGCTACGACACGTGGCAGCGTCACTACCATTCTGATCCGTCGATCGTGGGACGATCGCTCCGAGATTCCGCATGGGCGCGCTGCTGGCGCGCGCGTCCGCCGATGTTCCTGACCGTGGTCGGGCGTGCTGCCGCGGCGACTTCGAATTCCCGACCGGGAACGCTCGACTTCGTCATGCCGATCGACGCTCGATCGCGTCGCGGCGTCGCCGCACGTCGCGACGATCGCGCGGCTGGCGCCCGGCGTGTCGATCGCCGCGGCGACAGCAGGAAGCCGATGCGATGGGCACGGCGATGCGTCCAGCCTGGCCCGCGATCGATGCCGCCATGGCAGGACCGCGCTTCGAATATCAGAGCCGTCAGGAGCGGCTCGTCGCACCGCTTCGTCCGGCGCTGGGCGTCGATCCTTGCGGCCGTCGGCGGTGCTGCTCCTGATCGTCTGCGCGAACGCCGCCAACCTGCTGCTGCGCGCGCGCGGGCCGGCATCGCGAGATCGCGGTGCGGCTCTGCGGTGGGCGCGAGGCGCGCATGCAGGTGTTCCGGCAGGTTCTGCGTCGAGTGCGCGTCCTCGCGGCAGCAGGCGGTGCGCTCGGCGCGCTGCTCGGCGCCGGCGGCGTCGTCGTCGTCAGGCGGCTGGCCACGGTCGATGCGCCCGGCATCTTCCGGCTGATGTTCGGCGCCAACGATCCTGCCGCGCGCGCAACGAGGTCGGCGTCGACTGGCGGCTGTTCGCGCATTGCGCTTCAGCCATCGCCGCGATCACCGCGTTCGCGTCTTCGGACTGCTGCCGGCGCTGCAGCTGTCGCGCGCCGATCACCTGCGCGCGCATGGGATCGCGCGGCGGCGGCACGTCGCGGGTGAATCGCGCATGCGAACGGCGCTCGACGCTCGCGCAGCTTGACGATGGCAACGGTGCTGCTCGATCGGGCGCGGCGCTGCTGACGCACAGCTTCATCAGCTTGTCGACGTTCAACAAGGGCTACGACCCGACGCACGTGCTCGCGTTCAACCTGCTGTTTCCCGATCACCTACTCCACCGCACACAAGGGCGGAGACGATCGAAGCGCTGCTTGACGCGTTTCCGATCCAACCCGGTGTCCGCGCCGCCGGTTTCGCGCGACACGGACTGCTGATCGGCGAAGAGCTCCACATCGGCAGGTTCGTGCCTCCGGGCAAGACGCTGCAGGACGTGGACTTTGGCATTGCGCTCGCGATCGGTCAGCAGACGGGTTCCTGCACGGCGATGGGCGTGCCGTTCATCGAAGGGCGTGATCTCGCGCCGTCCGGATTCCGGTTCACGCGCCTGGGGCCGATCGTGATCAATCGCTCCGCGGCGCGGCGGCTTGTTCGGCGAGCGCGCAACCCGATCGGACAGCAGGTGCAATTGGTATGTCGGCAAGATCGCAGTCGCCGATCGACCGTCGGTCGGCGTGGTCGAGGACGTGCACCAGGAAGAAGGCAACCGACACGCTCGTGCCGAAGATCTTCTTCGACTACCGGCCAGTATCTCGGCGCGACAGCGTCGACGTCGGACAACGCCGGCGCGCCAGAACGAAGGCGCGATCGGTTTTCTGTCGTTCGCGCTGCGCACCGCCGGCGACTCCGGCGGCGCTCGTTCCCACTGTGTCGTGAATCGATCAACGCGCGATCGATCCGAACATCGGCATCGATGCGATCGCGCCGATGGAACAGCTCGAGGCGAGCTCGAGGGTCGCAGCGAGCGGTTCTACGCGGTGCATGCTCGGGGTGTTCGCGGTCGTCTCAGCCGTGCTGCGCGGCGATCGGCGTCTACGGCGTGCTGGCGTATGCGGTCGCGCTAACGACGCAGGAGAATCGGCATGCGCATGGCGCTGGGCGCACAGGCCGGCGCAGGTGCTGCGCATTGATCATGCGCCGCGGCCTGTCGCTGACCGCCGATCGGCATCGCGCTCGGGCTGATCGGCGCCGCGGCGAGGCGTCACGATCGATCGCAGATCGATGCTGTTCGGTATCAACCGCCCGACGTGACGCCGACCTTTGCGGCTGTCGCGCATCGGCCTTTGCGCTGGTGGCCACGGTGCGAGCTATGTCCCGGCGCGGCGTGCCACGGCGGTCGATCCCGTCGCGGCACTCAGGCTGGAATAGAGACAGAATGATGGCCACCATCCGCCAGTTCTTCCTGCGCACTCCTCTCGACTGGTCCGGAACAGTCCGCCGAGCATGAGCTCGCGCGAGAAATACGCGCACCTCGTCGCTGCTCGAAGACGAGTTCATCGCCAGAGGGCATGTCGCCCGGCGGATGCGAAGCTGGCGGCCCGCGCGCGCGTTCGGCGGCGTCGATCAGGACGGGGAACGTCAGCGCGATGCGCGCATCGTTCCGCTGGATGGCCGATCTGCCGCGGGACGCGTCCTACGCGCTTCGCTCGCTGCGAAAGAACCAGCGCGTTACGATCGCCGCCGTCGTCGACGCTGTCAATCGGGATCGGCGCGACGACCGCGATCTACAGCGTGGTGGACACCGTGCTGATCCGCCCGCTGCCGTTTGCCGGCGGCGATCGCATCGTCGCGATCACCGAGCCCGAGCGTCCCACGGACAGCTGCCGGGCATCAACTTACCAGGAATTCCTCGAGTGGCGATCGCGCACCACGACGCTCGAGGCATGGCCGCGCACGCTCAGCCCGCAGGTGATCATGGCGACGCGCGAGAGGCACCGTCGCGCCTCACGGCCGCGACGGGATCTCGTCGAACTATTTCGTGGTGATGGGCGTCAGTGGCGGCGGCCGGCCGCGTCATGCGCCATCGGACGACGTCCCGATCCGTCGTGGTCCTGAGTCCCAGCGTACATGC
>ERZ1370068.3256-contig-2372_pt1 | contig 29539 bp, 43 predicted proteins | sample MGYA00561227_ERZ1370068 | MGnify/ENA primary metagenome ERZ1370068 (study PRJEB38410, sample SAMEA6850437) | metagenome | study: Metagenomic assessment of the ecological functions of the soil: analysis of the soil microbiota associated with the...
GGTAATACTTCGTTTCAGTTACGTATTGCTCGTCTCCACGCTTTCAGCGGACCTCGCTTTCGATCCGCTGCCGGTTTGCGTCGCTTGCCTGTGCAGCCTTCTTCAGGCGCCCGGCTGTTCGCCAGCCAGATCTTGAGCACGGACGTCTCCAGGCCGGCCAGCGGGTTCTCCGGTGTCACCGGCTTCGGGCGCTGCTCCGACGTCCACACCGTGTTCGGGGGCGGGTTCTCCGGGTAGTTCTGGCGGGTTGTCCCGGTTCGACATCCCTGATCTTGCCCCGGTTCCGGGGCGGCTGTAACTGCCGGCTCGGCCGGCTCTGCCGTCGTCTCGAGCGCGAACCCTCCGGCATGCGGAACTGATAGAGGGTCAGCTTGTTTCTCGCTCGGCTTGCCCCGTCTTCGCGTTGTAAAGCCGCACGCGCACCGTGGCGACATTCCCCTCCTGCGAGATGCTTCGATGTGCCAGATGCTCCCGCGCGTCTGTCCGGGCCTCGAGGTCAAGCCCAGAAATGTTGTTGCGCGCCATCTGCTTCTGGTAGTCCTTCCCCAACGGGGACCACTCACCCAGGTTTGTTGAAGCGTGAGGCTTCAGCCGCCGCGATGATGGTGTCCGCTTGCGCCAGGTGCTCGGGCGTGCTCTCGGGAATCGCCTCCGGTCCCCTTCTTGCCCTTTGTGGGCTTCGCGGTCGGCGCCGCGGTCGGCTCGCCCGTCGAGAGGCCCGCTGTGGCGAACGGCGCCAAGATGACCTGGTCGCCGGTCGGCGCTTCGAGTTGCGGCGTGACCGGCACCGGCGTCGGCGTCGCGGCGAGCTCGGCCAAGCGTTGCGCGCCCGTCGCCTGCGCTTCCTCGAGCGTCAGGTCCATCCCCTCGAAGCGCCGCTGCCCCGCGCTCGGTGATCTCCGAGCTCGAACCGGCCCTTCCTGACGGGTCGGGAGCACACGCACGCGGATGCCCTGCGGCCCGTAGACGACGCCGCTCTCTTGAGCCGGGCGAGCGCGTCGGCCGCCGTCGTCGTCGGCGGTACACGTCATCGCTCGGGCCTTCGGTGGCCGCCGCGGCCGGCCGGTTGAACGATCTCGTTTGCCAGCTCGATGAGGCGGTCGTGCTCGCGCACGCATTTCTTCGGCGGTGCCCTCGCGCTTGATCGCAGTACGTCCACGCGTCTTCCGCCGCCGAGGTCGGCTCGAAGCCGGCGGCGCGCAACCGAGCGCGCGTTTGCGGCTTCGACTCGCCGGCGAACTGCACGTCAACCGAACCACGGTCGACGTTGTGCGTGACCGTCGCGTTCGGTGTCTGGCGGGCGTCGGCGCCGCCGGCTGCCGGCGCCGCCGGCTCCACCAGCGAATCAGTGAAGGCGTTCCGCGCGTCCTTGTCCTTCGCGAAGATGTCCCATTCCGCCCGTCGCGTTGACCCCCACCACGGGATAGTGCCGGATTAAATCCTTCCGCCCGAGTCAGCGCCGCTGCCGCGTCGCTACGACCAAAGTCTCGGGCGTCGCCCGCTTTCGAGCGAATGGCGATGGCGGCTCTGGTCGTGGGCAATCCGAATCTCGGCGTCGGGGTCGATCTCGAGCACGGCCGCGATGAAGTCATCCGCCGCGGTGCTGCGTGGCCCCAAGGCCGTCGACTGGCGCCGCCGGCTCGCCCGTGGGCGCGATCGGCTGGCTCGGCGGCTTGTTCCGCAATTGCGAGAGGTTCTTCCGCAATTGCGGAAGTCACGGCCGCCGGTGGCACCGTTTCGGCGGACGCGGCGGCTTCTGGAACGGCCTGTGCGCCGGCTTCCACATCCGAGGTCAGGGCAACCTCGGTTCCCAGCGGAGGAACCGGCGCAGCAGGTTCCGTGGATGATGCGCGCCTCGACGGATGGGTCGGAGTTTGTCGAGCCCCTTCCACGTGCCGTCCGGGGCCATGTAGGCGCGGATCGTGCTCGCCGCCTTGGGATCGTCTGCCGGGACCACCCACACGCTTCGGCGACCAGTCTTCGGGTCCACGGACCGCCGGACCAACCATCTGTGCCCGTGCTTTCTTCGAGGACGTCGCCCTCTTTCAGCCCGTCCGTAGATCACCCGTTCGGCGTGCGCGATGCTCTCGGGCGTTGAGGTGACATCGATCCGCCGGCGCAAACCACGCTCGTCGCGCGGGGTCGTGTCTTCTGGCGTTTCGACGCACTCCCCTCGTCGTAGAGCAGTCCTTTATTGAACGCCTCACTCGGTGCCGCTTCCGGTTGTGCGCCTCCGGCGAGGTCGCAATTGCGGAAGTGGCGCCCAGGTCCGGCCGGGCGATGGTCACGCCGTACTTGCTGATAGACCGTCTGCGCGTTCTCGCCGGCGGCTTCGGCCATCGTGCCGAAGGCCCGCCTCGAGCAGGCGCGCTTGCGCCTCAGCATCGCGCGGCGTGAAGCGCCCCCCTCGACGAGCTGCTGCGTAATCAGGGCGCGGAGCGCATCGCGCGGCGTCGGCGCCGCTTCGCCCTCGGCCGTCGCGCGGGCTCAGCTTCCTGCTCGATGAACGCTTGGGCCTCGCGAGCGTTCATCAGGTCCGGCCTCGAGTCGCACGGCCTGCGCGAAGGCGGCGTTCGCCTCCGTGGGCGCGATGCGCGCGGCGTAGGCCGCTGTCGGAATTGCCAGATCCTCGCCGCTCTCGACCGCCCGGGCGTAGGCGTCCCGGTCGCCGGTGAGGTCTTCCGCCATCTGCGAGGGGTCAACTTTTGGCTTTGCCAGTAGGTCGTCCAGTCCTCTACGGGCACATAGAGCGTCTGCGCGTCCGTGTGTTGCACCGCGTGCGCGATGAACTCGGCGAGCTTCTCCGGGCTCCCGCGTGGTGATGCCGGCGTCCTTGGCCTGGGCACCGAGGTCCGTGACCGTCTTCTCGGCGGCGGCGCCGGCGGCGACCTTGCCGAGCGTGTGGAAGATGCCCGTCTGCACGCCAGTCGCGACGACCGTCGCAATGGACGGTGTCGACGAAGGCTTGCGGCCGGTCCTGACGTAGGCCGAGAAGGGCAGATCGGGGTGCAGCGATCGCCCACTCGTTGAGGTCTTGCAGCGCGGTCGCGATCTCCTCGCCGGCAATCTCGGGGACGGCTTGATGCAGGATGGTCTTGACCAAGCCCGACTTCTCCGCGATGTCGCCGAGCAGCGTGTGCAGCGGCAAGCTCTCCGTCCACGCTTCGATGATGCCTTGCGAGGCGCCGAACAGCAGCTGACGCGCCCGGACTCTTGCCGGCCTTCCGGGCTTCCGATACGCCCGCCCGCCGGTCTGCGTGCCCATCAGGCCGAGGCTCAACTTTCAACGGCCGGCCCGCCGCCCAAGAGGAACGAGAGGCCGATAGTCGGCACGTTCGAGCCGAGGGACTCCATGCCGCTCAACACGGCTTCCCCGACCTGCCCATACTGCTGTGGATCGCTCGCCCCGGCACCGCGCTTGGACCCGCGCCGCGTTCTCGTTCAGGTCACGCCCGAGTTTCGCGACCGCTGGTATGCCGAGGAAATCGCCGGCCGACTCGAGCGCCGACCACATCCCGAGATCGATCCCCTTGGACAGTCCGCCGCCCGCCGTGCGGACCGCGTCTTTGGCGAACCCGAGCGTCGCCTCCATGTTCGTCAGCGGGATGAGGTCCGGCCGCGCGAGCGCCGTGTGCAGCCGATCTTGATCCAGCCAGGACGCGAGCGCCGGACTCGAGCGGCGCAAGGCCGCGGCGTCGAACTCCCCGTGGCGACTTGCTTCTCGACCGTCTCGAGGTTCCGCTTGATGACCTCGATAGGGAGCCCGGTCTTGAGGCGCAGATTTAGGATCTTGGCGGCGCTGTCCGGCGGCGTCGTGGCCGCCTCGCCGGCGGCGTGGTCCAGTGATCCGGGTCCGGCGGGAAAACGATCTCGGCGGCGGCGCCGGCGCGGGGCGGGCGCCGCCGGGAAGAACGTCGAGGGTGCGCTCGGCGGGAGCGCGTTGAACGTGTCCTCGAGCGGGTCGAGCGGCACGTTACTCCCGCCCCTCGAGTGCCCGGACCATTTCTTCTCTGCTCGCGCCGAGCAGGCCCAGGGCGTACGCCCGCTCCAGGCGGTTCCCTGCACCGCTGCCTCAATTCTGCGTCGGTCATGCGTTCCGCGCCCGGGAACTTCCGCACGGCATCGAGCCCCTCCTTCAGCGCCTTCGGCGGGATCTTCCCGTAGGGCACGTAGGCGTGCGCGCGATCCTCGGGCGACTTCACCATCGCGGGAACGCGCTCGGGGTCTGTCCCCATTCGCTCAACAACACGCGCTCATCGACCATGCTGTGCATCAGCGTCTCTTTCTCGTCGCGCGTGAGGTTCCGCTTGCGGGCGAGTTGCTCGTTGATGATCCGCTGTTCGACCGCGTTTTGTAGTTCGCCGAGCAGAGCTTTCTCCCTCGGTTTTCGGCTGACGCCTCAATCCCGGCGCTCTTGGCGACCGCCTTGAACTATATCGTTGTCGAGGCTCGCGTTCTTGAACGTCTCGGGATTGTCGAGGCGTGCGCTTCGCCACGATCAGGCGGTTGATGTGGTCGTCGCCCATCTCCCCGCGCATGCGATTGAGTTGCATCTCGCTGACGGAGTTCAGCACCTTCGGATCGGCGATGGCCCAGCACCGCGCCCACGTCGTCCGCTCGAGCTCGGCCTGCTCGCGACGCGCGGTCTGGTCCGCCCGCACCTCGGCCTGGTACGCCCGCCCTTCCCGCGCCGCGGCGTAAGCCTCGGCCCGGCGCCGCTCGTCGACGGCATGTTCCGCCTTGTGGACGACGTAATCGCTGATCTGCGACCTGCTCTTTGCCGGAGAGGCGGAGTGCATCCGGCATCTTCGTGATTTGCGCGAGGCTCTGCCCCTGGCTGGCGGCCACCCACACGGTGCCGGCGGTCTGCTCCTCGCGGTCCTTCCGGGCTGCGTCCACGCCGCTTTTCCGTTCGCGCAAATAGCGAATCGTCGCGTCGAGCGTTTTCGGGTCGTCCTTGAACTGCTGGCGCGCGGCGGTTTCCATCGTGTCGAGGTTGATCGGGTCTTGGTCGGACTTCGGCCCGTGCGTCTGCCAGAGCTGCTCGGAGGCGTCGAGGCCGGCCTTCTGCGTCGTGCCCGTCCCGAGCGCCTTTTCGATCCGCGCGTACGCCTCGCCGTTGATTCTGCCCCTTCATCTCCTCGAAATAGACCTGCGCGCCTTTGGCCTGGTCCTGCGCGAGCAGGATTCGATCACGCCGACATGCACCGTCGTCCGCACCTTCCCGATTTGCTCGGCGACGGCCTCCGGTCCGAGCCTCGAGTTGCGGGGCGTGGGTGTTGATGATCGACTCGGCGTTGGCGAGCTCCACGCCGACGCGGCGCGGGTCGGTGGCGTTGGCAATCGCGGCGTTGGTCGCATTCTCGACGCCGGCCTGCGCTTCCGCCCCCTGAGTATTCTGCATCTCGCCGTACACGTGGCGGCGGATAGTGAGGTCCAGGTTGGCCCCGCGCTGGAGGGCGACGCGCTGAAAGGCGTCCCGTTGGCGCTCGGTGCCGAGCGTCGACGCCGATCTCGCCGGCCTGGTGTTGATACTCGGTCGCGACCTGCTCGGGGAGTCCGAACGCGTTCTTGCCTTGTTGTGTCAGGGCGCCGGTCGGCCCGTAGATGCGCGTGTTCTCCCACGTCGCGAGTTGGTTCTCGGCGTTGAGCACCGCGATGTCATCGGCGCGTTTGATTTCTTGAAGGCGAATCTCCTGATGCTGTTGCCACACGGCCCGGGCGGCGCCGAAGACCGTGCTGCCGACCTGGCCGAGCTGCCCGAGCGCCTGCGCGCGGGCCTGCTGGAACCCGGCGCCTTCGGACTCAGGCGTTTCCGCCGCGGTCCGGCGGACGCCGGGGATCGCCTCGGTGGCGACCTTGCGCGGGCCGTAGGCATTGACAGTCGGCATCCGCGGCTCCCTAGTTGTTCAACACGCCGTAACCCGAGTACGGGACGTTGACGTAGCCGCTCTTGGTGGCGGGCCGGGTCTGCTGGTTGAACCCGTAGCGCATCATCATCAGCGACGTCGTGCCCCTGATGAGCGTGCCGGCGACGGCGTAGTTCGAGGCGGTCGCGCCCTGGCGGCCCGCCGCTTCCTGATACACGCCGGTCCGGCGCGCGATGGCCGCCCGGGCCGTGAGATCCGACGCCTGCACGTCGTAGCCCCACGCTTCGCGCGCCGCATTCGTCCGAATCGTCAGCGCGTCGAGCTCGCCGAGAAACGCGGCGTCCGCCTGCGTGTCGACCGCCGACCCGAACGCCACGTCGATGTTGTTCGCCGCGATCCCGGCCCGCTGCTGCCCGATGATGCCGCGGACCTGCGTGCGGTAGCTGTTCTCGGCCTCGGTGCCGCGGGCGATGGCGTCCTGCGACTGCATCGTGGCGACGGCGGCGTTGTAGTCGGCGAGATCCGCCTGCGAATCGCTGGCGGCTTTCTCAGACCTCGCCGGCGGCTTTGGCGGCGTTGCCGGCTTTTTTCTGCGCGACGGCTTGCGTCACCATGCCGGCGATCATCGTCCCGATCATGATGGCGGTGAATGCGGCCATGGGTGCGTCTCCTTGTCTCAGCCGCCGACCAGCGTCACCGGCAGAATGCCGAGAATCGCCAGCGGGAGCGGATCGGTCTGCACAATCGTGAGGCGCCCGTACGGGCTGAACTCGGTGTTGAGGCTGATTTCCTCGAGCCCGGTGAACGGTTGCTGTTCGGCGCCCGCCTCATACGCTGTGAGCGTGAGCTGCCGCGCCCGCGCGACGGTCGGCCCCGCCCACCAGGTGCGCGCCGAGCGGTCGAGCACGAGACTCACGGCATCGACGCGCTTGCGCTTGTCCCGAATGATCGCGCCCGCCTGCGTCTGCACATCGAGATCGAGTGTTTCGATCTCCGAGACAATCGGCAATCCCGCGTGAATGATGCTCGCGGGCGGGTCGATCACGGCCGCAATCGTCCCACCGCTCACGGTGAAGTCCGCCGCCTCTGGCTTCCGTGGAGTCGCCGTTGAACACCACGCGCCCGTCGGCGAGGACCGCCACGACTTGCCCCTCGAGATGCGCCCAGGCCCGCAATCGTGCTGACCGGGTCGCCGCCATACGACAACCCGGCATCCACGAAGAAACTGTCCGCCGCCCAATCGAGGATCTCGCGGCGCTCGAGCCGTTCGATGTACCGCACAAAGGCGCCGCCGATGGTGCGGCGCACCAGCACGTAGACGACGTCTTCCCCGGCTCCGGCACCACGACCACATCCTCAAAGCGGCCCGCGGCGGCCGTGTCGTGCCGATGCCAGCCCACGTCCTGATCGGTGAGATAGGTCGGCCCGAGCAGCGTGCCGTCGGAGCGGACGGCCCAGACAATCGAGATGCGGCGTCGGCTGATACGCGAGCCGTTCGATCTCGTGGCCGTCGAAGAGATGCGCTGAATAGAGACTCAGGTCGCGGCCCGCGAACCCTTGGACCTGCTGGTCGAAGGCCAGGTCGCGCACGATGGTGCCCGGCGTCTGGAGATAGATAATGGCGTTGCCCACCACGACCGGCACCACGTCATCGACGGCGACAAAGCTTTCCTGATCGGCGGGAATGTTGGCCGGCGTCAACGGCACCTTGGACTGCCAATCGTCCACGCGCCGCCCGTCGGTCAGGACACGACGAGCGTCTTGAGCCCGATGAGATGCCGCACCGGGTTGTGCTGGTTGCCCGCGATGCGGAACGTCAGCGCGTCGTCGTCTGCAGCGGCGAGCTGATGTTGTAGTTGGACGGGAACCGGACGCGCGATCCATAGACGCCGTCCGGGTTGTGGGCGGTGTTCGCGAAGAAGCGCCGCTGCTGGTAGTAGCCGGCGCACGCGGAAAGTCCCCTCGGTCTGAAAGAGCGCGTGCGGGAGCGGCGGCGTCGTCGCGAAGTCCGGCACGTAGCCGATGTCGCGAAACGTCGTCATCCCGGTCGCGGTGCCGAGAAAGCCGAACGTCCCGTTGCCGTAGGGGTCGCAGTAGACGTAGTACTCGGCCACCGGACCGCCGACGGGCGCCGTCCAGCTCAGGACGTGCGGCGCTTCCGGCGTCGGCACGTCCACGTTCGTGATCTGGCGTCATCGGGCCGGCCGTCGATTCTTCGTAGCTCGGCTCCGCGGCCGACGTCACGACGCTACTGGTAACTCAGCACGCCGGACGTCCGGGCGCAATCGTGAGGTCGGTCGGCGGGCCGAGCGCCGCCTTGGTGTCGACCGGCCGCAACGCCCAGGTCGTGAGCCCGTAGTAGATCAATTCGTGCGGCGGCACGTCGGGCGACGTCATCGGTGATGACGTTCCCGCTCTGCACCCAGGTGAACCCGCCGTTGCCGAAGGGCGTGGGAATCTCGAGGATATCCCCGGGCATCGCCGCCCAGTAGGTGCCGTTCGGGGGCGGCTGCGCGGTGTGATCCGTTCCGACGGTAGTAGTTCACGCCGCCGGTCGCCGCGATGTCCCCGACCCGGTAGAACGCGCCGCTGTTGTAGGCCGCCACGCCCGTCAGCCGCACGAGCGCCCCGAGCTTGTAAGACGCGCAGGTAGAACGGCCCCGCCTCGAGCAGCACGCTCTCGCCCACCACGGCCGCGACGTAGCTGAGGAGAAACGTCGCGGTCGAGCCGGTCGCCGTCTCGCCCACGAAGCGGGTGCCGGGCCGGTTGGCGATGCCGCCGTGGCGCATCACCCAGAAGTTGCGGCAGGTCCGCAGGCCGGTGACATGCTTGACGAGGTCCGCCCGAGCGGCCAGCGACGGGGCGATCTCGCCGCCGGCAAACGCCCGTTGAAAGGTGCTCTCGCTCATTGCAGGCCGTGTGCTTCGACGAGCTCCCGCCCGTCCGCCGCTGTGATGCACGCACGACGGCGTCGGCGTCCGGCTCCTGGCTGACCGTGGGCTTACACCAACAGTCGCGCGACTCCTCGTGTTCCCGCAGGTCGTCAATCGGCAGCACGTGCAGGTCGCGCTCGCTCATCGCTCTTGAGATCCAGGGCGCGTCCGGCCACTCCTCCGGCTCGCCCTCATTCGCGTTCGTCCGGCGCGCGGTGTCGAGCGCGAAGGCATACATCTGCCACGCCTGGCGACTGAGCGTGGTGCGGTACTGCGCGAGGTTCAGCGGGCGTTCGCGCGGCCGCGCCGATCATCGGGGCCGCGCCCGTGTTGTTCCGGCGTCTCAGGGGACGCTTGGCCCACTGTCGGCGCGAGGCTCGCCGCGAGCCGCCAGGCCAGAGCGTCGCGGAAGACCGCGTCGGCCTTCTCGACGCACGCCTCGAGGCGCGTCGTGTGCATCGAGCGTCGCCGGCGTCTCGTTGGTGAACAGGAGCGCGCCCGTGGCATCGGTGCCGAGCGCGAACTTCGGCGGATGTTGCTCGAGCCGACCGAGCGCCGTCGTCAGGCGCCGGGCCGCGAGCATCCCGACGGGCGTCCGATAGGAGTAGAGCCAATCGGCGTTGACCGGCGCCGCCGGCGTGCCCCGACCTTCGTCAACGTCGCGTAGGCCGTCGCGAACGACCACGCGTAGTCGCGGAGCGTCGCCTGCAATTCGTCTTCGAACAGGGTGCGGCCGGCCACGGCGCCGCGGCTCTGGTCGCTCGTGAGACGCCGTGATCGTCTGCGCGCCGATGCGGACGAGCGCGCGATTGACGACCGCCGTGTTCGCGGCCTGCGCGCTCGGCGAGAGATCCACCGTCGCGGCCGGCGGCGGCAGCCCGGCACCCGGGCGTCAGGATCGCCTGCGCCTTGGCAATCGTCTGCGCGTATCTTCTCGCAGGCCGCCGCCGCGTCCGTCATGCGCGAGAGCGCGGGCGCGAGACTGAGCGCCAGGCGCCAGCCGAGCGCCTCGCGGAACAGCGCGTCCCCGACGCCGGCCGCACACGACGGGCGATACGTGTATCCGAGCACGGCCGCCGCCACGTTGCAGAAGATGAGCCCGCCCTCGTTGTCCGACGACAACTGGAAGGGCGGCGGCGTGGGATCGACCGCGCCCGCGCGTGACGCGATCAGCCGCCGTTCGAACACGCAATCGCTCGGCTGCCGATACGCATAGGCCCAGTCGGGCGAACTGACGCCGGTGACGAGTTGCAACGTCGCGTGCCGCGTCGCGAACGGCCACGGCACATCGCGCAGCGTGCGCGTCACGTCCTCGAGGTAGTGCAGCCGGGCCGTGTCGGCTTCCTGCGTCAGATCCGTCGTGATGTTCACCACGCGCTTGCTCACGCCGAGGCGCGAGAGGGCCTGATTGATGATGGTCGTCGACGGGGCGATGCACTGCGCGTTGAAATCATCGGCGCCGCCGGTGCCGGGGAAGCCGCCGCCTGGAATGACCGGCCCGCCCGGCCCGTCCGGCAGCGGCTCGGTCGGCGGCGGGTTGTCGTCCCACGGCGGGGCGCCGGCGAGCGCGGTCGGGCTGACCGGGATGAACTCGCCGTCCACCGAGAAGCCGTTGTTGCCGGCCACGTCGCTGCCGACGAAACAGAAGACCTCATAGCCGACGCCGCTCGCGTTGAGCGCGGCGCCGACGCTGAGTTGGTCAATGCCGCCCGAGACGATGCCGCCGCTCGGGACCGCGGTCGCGGGGAATTGCGTGCAGGTCGTGCCGGTGTGCGCCGCGTCGCGGACATACCGAGGCGCCGTTGTGCGGCACGACGATCACAAAGAGCGGCCGTCGCCCGGTGAGCGGGAGAGCCCGATGGTGCGCGACGCACTGCCGTCGCCGGTGTAGGTGAGGATTTGCACGACGCGCGGCACCCCCGGGTCGCCGCTCTTGTCGTCGCGCCGCCACGCGAGATGTGCGATCTGCGCGGTCGCCGAGCTCGCCAGGGCGGATTGATAGCGTGAGCGCGCCCAACGACGGCTTGAGGCCCGGCGTGATTTCGGCGGCGTTCGCCGGCGACAGCGCACTCGCCGCGTGGCCCAACCCTTTGAAGTGCAGGCCCACGGTCGTGGACGCGCCCGGCTGCTCGAGCATCAGGAAGCAGGCGTCCGGCGTGAACGTCTCGCTCTCGAGGTTGTGGACGACGTCGCTGGTGCCTTGCGTGGCCTCGAGCGCGCCCGCCTCGCAGAACCGCATGCCCGGATCGCAGAAGGCCAGATAGTGATACGTGATCCCGGCCTGGTTGTGGGCGGCGTCCGCCCCGACGATCCGCACGAGGATCTGCATCTCCTGCTGGTTCGACGTGTTGTCGTAGCCCTGCCCGGCGCCCTCGCCCGCCATGATCTTGTTGGGCCAGTAACTATCGGCCGTCCAGCCCGGCGCGTGGCCGGCTTCGGGGTGGTACAGGATGACGTCCATCCAGTACGCTCGGAGTCGCTCGAGTCGGCCGCTTGCAGCCACCAGCGCACGCGGGCCGTCACTTCGACGGGGTCCGTCGTCGCGATGTTGGGCGGTTGCGTCCCGGGCACCGGCGCCTGCGGTGTGACCCAGTCGGGATTGACGTAGGCGTGGACCGGCGCTTCCGGGCGATAGTGGACGGCGCCGCCGAGATGGCCGCAGTTGCACGACGTCCACCACTGCGCGCCATTGCCGGCCGCGGTCGCGTTGCGCGTCCACAGAAACGTGACCGGCGCGCGGAAGGCGAGCTCGGTGAACGTGCCGGTCCCGACGTAGGTGCCGGAGACGATGACGATGGGCGACGTGCGGGGCCGTGCCGCGAATCGCCCACGGCGTGTTCGGATACGGCGCGTTGTGAATCCCGATCTTCTCGGGGATCGTCTGCACGGTCCCCGCAATCGGGGACTTCTCGACGACGTCTTCCTGCCCGTGGACGCCGATGATCTCCACCAGCGCGCCGAGGGCGTCGAGGGCGTTGTTGGGCGTCGCCGGGTCGTAGATCAGTTCCAACCCGGCGAGCGGCGTCAGCGGCTGAATCCCGGCCGGCGTGAAATAGGCGCGGGTCCACGCGAAGTTGTTGATGGCGTCCTTCGGTGATGGGCTTCAGGGTCGTGGTGCCGTCGGGCACGCGCCACCCGAGGGTGCCGGCCGTGGCGGCCGTTTTCCCGACGCGCGCGAGCACGGTCAGGGCGGCGATGCCGATGCCGTTCCTGGCTTGATCGACTTCGCGCGCGCGCGTCCGTCGCGAGCGTCAACCGGCCCGGTGCCCGTGGCGAGCAGGCGGGGATGACGATGGCGCCTTGTAGCGAGGGGCCGCATCCGCAGGACGCGCCAATCCCCGTCGCCCACACGCCCGTGTTGTGATCGGAGCCCCAGCCCGTCGCGCCCACGAGCGCGATCCGACTGCCGGCATTCCAGTCGCGGGACGGAAAAATCGTGAGCTGGCTGCCGTGCTCGGGAATGTCCGCCCCGACCCAATCGTCGATATCGATCACGCAGGTCATGCGCCGAGGGGCAGCCCATGTGCGAGCGGAAGGCCGAGTCGTTGGTGTTGAAATTATTGTTGGTGCCCGACACCGCCGAGCACGCCGTTGACGTAGCACGTCGCAGTACGCGCCGCGAGGCGCCGACGGCGAGACGGCACTGGCATAGCAGAACTGGATGTCGATCTTGGTCCAGACGTGCAGCGGCACTTTGTCCGCGGTGCTGCCGAGGAGACTGCCGGTATCAAATTCCGTCGTGACGCCGGACGAGGGCGAGTTGCCCGTTCGGGAGCACGGCGAGCTCGTTGCCGATGACCCCGCCCGGCCGCTTCGAGCAGCGCCAGATCCGCGCCTTCGCCGTCGGGTAGCGGTGAATGCGAATGTAGAACCGTTCCCATTGCCCGAGCGGCGACGCCCCGGCGCCGAAGCGCCCGCTCTCGTCGTCCTGGTGCATGAAGACTTCGGTGTGGCGGTCGTTGCGTCCAGCCGTAGCCTTGCAGATGCCGCGACGCGCCCCGCGCGACGTATTGTCGCACCGCTCGTGCCTTCGGCGAGCCCGCCGTGTTCGAAGCCGTCAGAGCCAGCGGCGGGCCGAGATCGGTTTGACGGGTTCGGTCCCGATGACCGGATCGGTGCCGGCGCTCGGCGGCGAACGTGAACGTCGCCATCCAGGCGTACTGGATCGTGTCGCCGGTGAGGAAGCCCCGAAGAACCCGCCGCTATCCCGCTCGAACGTCGCTTTGTCGCGCGGGTAGTTATCGTCGGTCACGAACCACGGCGACCGAATGCAGGGGGCGGTGAACTTCTCCTTCTCCTCCTGCATCGGCGCCTGCGTAGGTCGTGACCGCGAGGGTCGGGGCCATGATGACGCCTTGCGGCGACCCCATCGCCTCGAGCCGCGCTTGAATGCGGGCAACTTCGGGCCTGATCGGTCAGGGAAACCGTGTATTGCAGGATCTCGACCTTGATGTCCCCGAAGATGCCCGCCATGTTGCGCCTCCCTAGTCGCCGAGCACGTTGCCGGCGCCGGTCGGCAGGCGTCCGGCGTGCCGGTGCGCGCGCTGCGCCCGGAGATGCTCCTGCCGCGTCTGCCTCGAGCTCGTCCTGGCCGGTCGTGAGGCGTTCCGGCGTCGTCGTCGGGCACGCGTTCCATCCACTTCGCGAGAACTCGTGCTTCGCCTGCGGATCGTGAAGACGTCGCCGAGGCGGCGGCGCTTCTCGCCGTAGTAGCACCGACTTTCAGTCGCGCGGACGCGGATCGGGGCGTCGCGGGCCGGCCGGCGAGTTCGGCGCCGCGGCGGCGCGGGCTTCGCCGCCGGCGCCCGGCGGGGGGACATCTTGCGGACTCATGCGCTGCACTCCTTTCAGGCGTCGTGATCCTCCGGGGTCGGAGGCCCGGAGGGATCACGCGCGCCCGCGGCTTAGACCGCGTAGTTCTTGGCGTAGGGTTGCGCGAGGATCGAGAACAGGTCGTGCGCGCGTGAGCCACGCCGTCACCGTCATCGTCCCCACGGTGTAGCGCAGCCCGATGTACCGCTTGGTCGGCTGGCCTTGGGGAATCGCGACGAAGACCAGGCGGCCCGTCGGGAATTGCCCGGCGGCGGCCGTCATGGTCGCGATCACGTCCGGCGCCGAGAGCGCCGGCGCATCCGACTGGATCACTTCGATGAGGACCGTGGTGCCGGTCGCGCCCGCGTCGATCCCCACGCCAAACCCCATCGGTTCGCCCGTGCCGATCTGCCGGCTCGGCGGTCGAGGCGCCGAGGTCAATCACATTGGTCGAGACGGCCGGCCCGGTCGCGATGACCTGCGCGTCGGACACGAGCCCGAGAGCATCTAAAAACATGGCGTGACTCCTTCTTCGTGAATGACGACGTGGCGCGCGGCCTACGCGACCAGGGCTTCCGATGTTGAGCAACTGGTCGACGGTCCGGCACGGGATGCCGTCGAAGGTCAGGATCGGCTTGCCCGCGACGTTGCTCGTAGGTCAGCCCGCCGCCGGCCTTGACCTCCTCGCGCACGATGCTGGCGAAGGAGCCGCTTGATCGTGCGGTTCATGTAGAAGACGCGGCTGCCCGATCCGACTCGGCAGCGTTTCAATCGCGCGCTCCATCGCGTCGATGATCAGGCTGCTCGTGCCCGCCGGCACCGAGACGGCGAGGTCGCTCAGGTCGATGTTGCAGATCCGCACGGCGTAGCGCCAATCTCTGACGCAGAGCCCGGCCTTCCACTGCCAGCGTTCCTGCATCGCGCGCATGCGGGCGCCCGGCGAGGCCGGCGACCATCTCGACGGTCGTCTCGCCGTAGTCCTGATGGATGAGGCCCGCGTTGCTGCCCTTGGGGAAGATGCCGCAGATTGTGTCATGGTCCCAGGCGATCGAGCCAGATGCTCGTGTTGTCGCCCTGCGTGCCGCCGGCCTTGATCACGTTGTCGCCGTTGGGCGCCGTCGGTGCTCGAGTAGCGCACCGACAAGCCGGTGAACTCCTCCGGGGCGACGCCGCCGTTCCCGTAGAACAGCGTGCCGGCCATCTCCTGATTCATCGCCTCGAGGAACGCCCGCGCCTCGCTGAGTCGCACGGCGCCGGTGTTGCCGTTCAGCAGCCAGCAGAGTCGACGTCCACTTCGCATCCACGCCTCGAGCATGCCCGCCTGCTCATCGATCTGCGCGGTCGTGGACTTGCTCGGCTGCACGCCCTGATTGAGCAGCCGCCAAACGACCGGCGGCAGCCCGGTCCGCACCGTCGTGCGATGCCCCGTCGGCAGGTTGCCTTCAGTGCCACTGTCATGTCGTCGAGGATCTCGTTGGTCTGCATCAGCAGTTCCACGATGGTCGGCGACTTTTGCCATCCGGGTCGGTGCGCTTGGCCTCGTCCGGCCAGCGTGAGATTGCCCGTTCCGAGTGTAGGCATGGGTCTGTTCCTCGCGATGGCGGCCTACTTCGTCGACCCCCGTAGAGCACCGTCGCGAGCATCGCGCGGGCCGCGCCGCGTCCGGGGCGCCGTGGGCCGGTTGGTCTTCCGCCATCAGTTTGCCCAGGTCCGCGAGCAAGCTCACGACCTCGGGGTGATTGCCGTAGCCGGTCTTGGTGAGCAGATGGCGAATCGCGTCGCCGGCGTGGCGTGCCGGCCGGCCGGACGGCGGTCGAGGACCAGGTTCGCGTGCGTCTCCGTCTCGGCGAGATGATCCCCGCCGTAGTCCGGGTCCGCTTCGATCTGGTCGCGAAAGGCGCGACTCTCCACCTGGCGCTGTTGCGCCGTCATCTCCAGCGCGCGTTGCGCTTGCTCGTTGCTCCAGCCCAGTGTCTTGGCCTGGCCTTCAAGCGTGGCGATGTCCGTGGCATCGAGCCACGTCTCCGATGCGGGCGGCACGACGAGCGCGTATGTGGCAGGCGGACCAGCCGGTGTCTCGGCTGCTTTCGGCGGCGTGCCAGCAGCGGCGGGCGTGTCGCTCGACCCCGCGGGTTTCGTCTCTCGCCGGCGGCGCCGGCGGTCTCGGTCTTCGGCAGGTTTCGTCTCAGCCGGCGGCGCCGGCGGTCTCTGGTCTTGGTGTCCTTCGGTCTCATCAGGCATCGGGCTTCTCCTGCGAGCGCATCGATCAGCGCCGCCGCGTCGCCGGCGTCCTCCTGCTGTTGCCGGGCGCGTGCATCTCCTGCCAGAGCTCCGCCACGAGCGCCGGATCGGCGCAGGTCGAGGCGCGCGCTGCATCTCGAGCGCGATGCTGCGGCGGCCTTCGTGATACGCCATCTGCGTCGGCGTTTCGTCGGGCGAGGCCGCCGTCAACAGGTTCCCGCGGACCATCCACTCCGCAAACACGAGGCGCGTCGCCGCGGCCTTCAGCGACTCCTGCAGCGACGCAGATAGCAGCGCCTCGGCGCGGCGCTCACGTTGGCGCCCGCGCGACACGAGTCGCGGATGCCCGGCGTCGTACGCACGCTTCTTGCTCATGGCGTGAGGTAGGTGCCGCCGATAAACAGGATCGTGCCGTTCCGCTATCACCGGGATGTCATTGGTTTGGCTTCGCCGCCGCTCCCGCCGCGCCGACCAAATGGATGCTCGATCCGGTGACATACGCACCGACAAGGTTCACGACGGGCGTCGCGAGGCCGAGAATAGAGCCCGACCGTCAGCGAGTTGTAGCCGAACACCGGGAAGGAGCAAGCCGCTAATCTGCGCCGGACTCGCCGCTGCCAATCGTGTCGATCAGAAGCCTGATCTGGATGCACACGAGCCGTCCGGTTTTGACGTGAGTTGCCGGTCTGCTCGCTATAGGTCGCCATGTCCCCCGACCGCCGGGACAAAGGTGCCGAAGATCGGCACGTCTCGCGACATCGCCGGCCGTCACGAACGCGGTCGTCGCGAGCTGCGGGGTGGTCGTGCCCGGCGCCGCCGTCGGCGCTGGTCGGCACGCCGGTCAACGCCGGCGAGGCGAGCAGGCGCCTTCGCGGCCAGGTCCGTCACCAGGTTCGTGACGTCGCTCTCGGCCACGGGCTTCAACTGCACATTCGCGGGCAACCGCGCACCCGGCACCGTGCCCGAGGCTAACTGATTCGCATCGAGCGGCGTGTCCCCGAAGCCTTTCGCGAGGAGCGTGACGCGGTCCGTGAGATTGATGCGCGACAGCGTCAGCGTGTCCGCGCTGCCGCGGAGTCTCGGGTACGTCTGGTCGGTGTTCGCATAATCCTTCTGCAAGACCAGTTCAGGGTTAAACGAGGCGGGCGCGATGAGGGTGATTTGCCCGTTCCGAAACTGGAACCAGCCGCCGTCGGCGCTCAAGCCGTCCCCGATGTTGATGGCGAGCCTGTCTCCGATGAACGTGATCTCCGCGCCCATGAACGGAAACCCCTGCACCGTGCGCATCCTGAAGGGTCAGCCCTGCCCGGAGATAGGTGTTCCCCCGGATGATCTGCCGCCCGTGGTCCGGCGCGGCCGGCGCAATGATCTGCCGTTGCGTGAACGTGTTCTCCAGATTCGTCCACGCCGCATTCACGAGGGCATCGGTGCCGCCGGGCTCGTGCGTCTCATGGTGGAACCGGGCGGCCCGGCGACCCCGGTCGTCAGCACCAGCGTCTCGCCCGCCGTCGCATGGCTGCGCGTGACAAAGCCGATCCGTTGCGCGAAGTCCGGCGCCACAGGCAGCACATCCGTCAGCGCCCCCGCCGTCGTCGGCGAGACAAACAGCGACACCCCTTCAACGAACGCCGACGTATCCATCTGCTGCAGCGTCCTCGTCACGAGGACGCGAATGAACGCATTCTCGACCCCGGCGTCCAGCGCGAGCCCGATGCCCGGCATCGTCGTGATGTCATTCGCACGCGCGAGCCGGACCAGCGCGTTGGCTCCTTTGCGCGCCCGCGATGTAGACCACCTGCCCCCGGGCGACCCCGGCGGGCTCAGTCACTTTCGCGATGAGCACGTTGTCGCTCGCGAACCGCACTCCCCGCCCCGCGTTGTCGCGCATCTCCACTTGGGTGAAGGTGTTCACTGTCGAGCGCGAACAGGCGCGCGTGGTCGGCCGGGGGCGTGGTGGGTGCGGCCTCGGGCAAGTCGACATACGGGCAGCGGGTCGGTCCCGCCGCCGGTGTGCGTCAGGGCGTGCGCGGCGCGCCGCCGCTGCCGCCGGCGGCGTCGCCCACCCGCCAATGCCGTTGAGAAACTTCACCGGATCGTCGGGCAGCTTCGGCAAGAGGCCGTGCGCGGTGCTGTTCGCGTTGAGCGTCGTGACGTCGGTCGGCGTGCCGAGCTCGTCGAGCTTGAGCGTCATCACTCCCGCCCTGGCGATGCGTGGCCGCGTGCGCGGTCGGCGTCCGCGCATTCGTCAGGCGCGGGTCGGTGGTGTCGACCTTCGCCGCGAGATCCGCCGGCGAGATTCGTGACGTGGCCTGCGGGAGCGTCGCGACCGGCGTATCCCACGCGCTCGCCGTGACGTGCGCGTAGCCCGTGCGCCGGCCGGCGGTCTCGCCGCCGCCGCCTGTGTCCCGGTGGCCCGCGCGGGCCGGCCGGCCTGGCACGCCCGGGCTGCGCCCCGGCGTCCCCGGTCAGGCCCCGGCGGTCCCCACGCGATTGTCTCTGAGCCGGGTTTATTGCGCGGCATGTTACACCGCCGGCGGCGTCCCGGCCGGTTGCTGCGCCTGCGCCGCTTGACATGACACGGGCGAGCGCCGTGTCGCCGGTCATCGGCGTCTGACTCGCGTCCTTCGCCGCCTTCGCCGCCGTGGCCGCCTGTTCGGTCGCGACCTGGGCGGCTTGCACCCGCCGCTCTTGCGCCAACGATCGCTGCGCGACGTCGGTCGCGATGATCCGCGGATCGACGCCGAGCATTTCGGCATACGTGTCGACCAGGGCGAACGGATCGATCTTGTGGCGCATGTCGGGAAAGATCTGCATCGTCGGCAGGACCGAGTTCATCAGCCGGTCGTGCGTCGCGACGCCGACCATCTTCTGCGCCTGCGCGAGAATCGAGATGTACTCCGTGCCGAGGCGCACACCGTGGAGCTCGGGCGGCGGCGGCGGCAGCAAGCCCGCGCGCTCCATCAGCGCGAAGACGCGGTCGACGAGCGGATCGAGGAGCTTCGTCGTTCGTGCGCTCGAGCACCGGGCCGAGGGCGAGCAGCTTCTCCTCGTGCCGTTCGTCGACTTCGCGGGCCGTGATCGGCGCGCTCGAGTCGCGCGCCTCGTCGCCGCGCGTCAACATCAGGAACAGGTCTTCAAAGAACGCGCGCTGAATCCGCACTGCACGCCGCCGATGTCGGCGCTGATGTGCTGGAACCCCTCGAGGCGGACTTCGTGAATCGGCGCAGAGCCCCTGCGTCCCTTCGCGCACGTCGACGTAGGTGATGTCGCCCGGGAGCAGCGACGGATGCCGGCCGCGCAACGCCGACGGGCCTTTCAGCGGCGGCATCACGGCCTTGGCGAGCAGCTTGCCCTTCTCGCGCTGCATCTGCTGCAACTGCCGGACGTCGCCGAGCGCCGTCATGCCCGGGCAATCGGTCCTGCATGTGTCTTCGCCGGTGATGTCCCACCGCGGCGCCATGATCGGAAACTGGCGGAAGCCGGATTCGCGGAGGAAGGGCGGGTCGTTGGAATCCGTCTCGAAGTGGCAGCTTGCCCACGGCAGGCATTTCGCCTCGAGGCGGTCGCCGCGCGTGCGCTCGTTCGGCGCGATGATCCACGTGACCTGAACCGGCGCCTCGTAATTGCCGCGGTCCCATTGGTCATGCACGGTGCGGGAGATGTGCGACCAGTCGATGTCGCGCCCGTTGCGCGCGACGCCGAACTGTTCGACGAGTTGCCGCACGGTCATCTCGACCTCGCGCACCCAGGTCGTGATCATGCCGCGCGCATCCAGCCCGAAGGCATAACTGCCGAGCGCGGCATGGTAGGCGCGGAACACGTCGTGCTGATCCTCGAGGATGCCCATCGCGCCTGTGCCGAAGACGCCCATGTCGAGATAGACCAGGGGCAACACGTTGTAGAGATTGCTCGTCGCGAAGACGGTCAGCATGCGCTGCGCGACGTCGTGCAGCCACACTTGCACGGGTTGGGTACTGCTGCATGCCAGGGTCGGGCACCGTCAACTGCATCCACGGCCGGGCCGGCGACGTCAGGCCGGCGTGCAACCCGCTGGCGAGCGTGCGCGCCGCGAACCGGCCCGTCGAGTCGATGATCGTTTTGTTGCTGCGGTCCTTCTCCCTTTGTTCCGGTCGGAGACGATGAACCGCGCGCGCGCGGCAAGAGATACTCGGCGAGCTCGCGCCAATGCTGATCGAAGCCCGACGTCCGCTCCGTCCAGAGCGTGCTCTTGAGCGTCTGATAGCGCCGGCGTTGCTCGAGCGGGTCTTTGTCGCCGGTAGGCAGGCATGGGCTACCGGTCCGCCGACCAGCGTCTCTGTTTGTGGAATCGCGATGCGCCGGTGCCGTCGACGGGGACGTGGCGGGTTGATGAGCGTATCGCCGGCGACGGCGCGCTTGCGTTGTTTGACGGCGGCGTCTTGCGCGGCCGTGACGCTGCTCGCGGCGATGGCGGGCGTGGAGGGAGCGGCGGCGGCGTGGCGGGGACGACCGTCGGCGTCGTCGGCTTGATCGCGAACTTGGGGTCGGTGATGGGACACCCCGCCGATAGTGGTGACGGGGCTTTTCGTCTTCTGGTCGTCTGATCCGCTAAACCATCCCACAGCCCCCTTTCAGCCGAGGCGCTTCATAGGCCGTTTCGACCGGACGCTCCCGTCCGGCCGTAAAACCGTCCGACGCGTGAGCCCTGCGGCGCGATCATCTTAATCCACGCGATGCCTCGGGCGGCACGCCCAATGTTCGCCGGCCGCCAGAAGCTGCGGGTCCGGCGCCGCGGCCGACGTAGGCCGGGTCGACCCACCAGACGAACTCATCGGCCCAGATGTCGCCGTTATAGAGATTCGTGATCGCCACCAGGACGAGCACGCCGTGAGACGACGTCGCCCTCGACCGCCACGAGGATCGACGGCCTGGTCGACCGCGAACTGTTGCATCACCTCGACGAGCGCCTCGACGCGCTCGTCCGGCATGCGGCCGAACAGGCTGCGGTAGGGTTCGATGCCGCCGGTGAACGACTCGCCGATCCGAATCAGCGCGGCGGTATCGGCGGGCGTCGCCTCTCGAATCGTGATCACGACTGCTCGTCGCGCACGAGCGTCAACGGCACGCGCCCGAGGAGCGGCACCTGGGCCGCCCCCGTGAACGACTGGCGCGCTCGCGCTGCTGCCCCAGGATCAGATCCTCGAGGTCGCCGAGGCGGGCGTGGAGGCTCTGGATCCGCGCGCTGGTTCTGATCCTCGCACTCCCGCAGCAGGTCTTCGCAGGTGCGCGATCTGCGCGGTGGATGCGCGGCGACATCCGGGTCACTCATCAAGATGCTCCTGTATCCACCGACGTCCTCTTTGCGCCCGCCGCGCCGCGTACGCCGCGGTCGACTCGGCGGGGTCGCGGTGCAAGTTGCGGATGGCCTGGCCGCGCACGCCGGCGCGCACGATCCCTTGCAACAGCGCGCTGAGATCGCGCCCGCTCGCGGCCAGCCAGTACATCGGTTTGCCCCTCGGCGCGCAGCGCCGCGAGACGCGCGAGGGGATCAGATCGCACCGCGCCCCGTGCCCGCGTTCGCCTGGTCCCCATCCGCGCCCTTCCTACGCGTGCGCTCGCTCCCTCGTCATGCTTCCGCTCCGTCGGCCTCGGCGTCCGTGACGTCGCCGTCGGCGTCCTCGTCGGCCGCCTTCTTGACCTTCACCTTCACGTCTTCCTCGCCGTCGATGATCCGAATCTCGACGCCGTCGCGCCGGTAGATCGTTTTGTCGTGCTTGTGCATCAGCTTCAGCGCGTGCGCCTTGAGCTCGGCCTCCTCGCGATTGAGCGCGATGCGGCGGTCGCGCACGTCGGCGTAGGCGGCGGCGATGTCCTCGAGCGGCTTGATCGCGCGGTCCTCGGTGCCGGGAGATCCGCTTGCCGTGGCTTCGGTTGGTCGGTCGGCTTCTTGTGGCCATCAGTGCTTGTCCTTCTGGTGGTGGTCGGGCGGAAGATGCTTACGGTGTGCCTCGGCTGGAACTTCACCCTTGGCGAGAATCCGGAAGAAGGCGAACGGCCGCCACTCGATAAAGCTCTAGCGCGACAATATCCACAGGAACGGATGATCCGCGGAACAGCCTTCTGAGTCGGCTTGCAGCACCGTGCCGTCCGCGTTTCTGGGGCCGATTCACCAATTGCTTGGCTCGACCCTTGGCTCTGCCAGTAGCGCCGCGCCTTCGCGGCGGCGCATTGCCGTCCTTTCTCGGTGTGGCGGTATCGCGCCTCGCTCGCTGCGTGTAAGTCGACGCGCCGCGGCGGTTTGGTTGTAGCGCCGCTCCCACTGGCGACAAACGTCTGTCTGCCAGAGCACCGCCTTTTCGTCGCGCGCCACTTCGCTCTGCCGATGGCGAAGACAATTCGCGCGACCTTTAGCGGTCTCTTGATACGCGGCTTGCTGGCCGCGATGTCGCTTCTTTCGGCGAGCATCCCCACAGGTGAGCGTGCCTCGATGCGAGTCGAACAGCCGACCACAGACCGCGCAGTTCCTCGTCACGCCCATCCCGTCCTGAGTCGTTCGCGGCACTCGCGCAAAAGCCGCAGCATCTCCAAGACGTGCGGCGGCGGGAGACAGCCGAAGTCCCGTCTTAGCTTGGTTGAGCCAACCTTTTTCGCTCTGGTTGTAGGCCCGAACACTGGCCCGGCGCCGGTCGCGGTGTCGCTCAACGTATGCCCGAGCAATCTCCAAGCGTTTTACTGGATTCGCTGCTGCCAACGACGGGTCGTTTCGAGCCAGACCGCGCGGTGGCGTTGATAGTTCTCCCGACTGTAACGACGGAACCTGTCAGGGTCACGCTTTTTGCCACGCCGCAGCGCCGCGATATTCTGTCGAGCACGACGCACTCGCCGGCAACGCTCCGAGCAGCACCGTTGTCCAGCGTTGGTATCGTCGAACTCGCCTCTACACTCCAAACAGAATCGCCGCTTCCTTCTGCCTGAACGCCGTTCCCTCGCCCGGAGTGCCTGACGCCGACACGGGTTGAGCAATAACGGTTGCCGCGCGTCGGCACCGCGATGGGCTCACCGCACTCCCTGCATGTGCACCTTCACTTGATCGCCTTCGGCCGATCTGGTCCTGACTCCGCTGACTCGGGCAGGAGGCCAGCAATCTTCGCGATTTCCAAGCGTCTGCTCGGCTGAGACTCCTGTTTGCCGTGACAGCCATGGCAGCATCATGGTGAACATGTTGTTTTGGCTCGCGCGAAATCGCGTGTAGCCACTCACGGCGCCTACCGCGACTTTCGCTCGGTTGAGCCGATCAGGTCTTTTGCCTCGCATGTCCCGAGGAACTCCTTGATTTCCTTTGGCGCCTGCCAATGCCGCCTCTTCAAGTGCTTCCAATAACGCCTCTGCTCGCTTGCTCATAATTTCGGCTCCTCCTCGGTTTTTTCGGCGTAGAGCGGCATCAGCGCACGTCCCTTCTGGTTCCTCTTCACCGTGCCGTCGCGAACAACGGCAGATCCGCCTTCGTCAGCCGGCGCTTGACCTTCGGCGCGAGCGGCGCCGCGAGCTCGCCGCACGGGCCAGTACTGACAACCACGATCTCCGGCCGCCGCGCTCGCGGCGCCCAACAGACAATCCATTGCTGCGTGCCGACGGGAAACGCGAATTTCCCGAACGCCTTGCGCGCGGCGGCGAGCTTGACTGCGCCGCGACGCGCCACCCTTGACCTGCACGAAGACCACTTCCGCGGTGTTGACGGCGAGCAGGTCGCTCGCGAACTGATCGCGCTTCACGGGAATCCGGCCGCGGCCGGTCTGAGCCAGAGCACGCGCTCGAGGAACGCGACCTGGTAGCCGGCCGCCTCGAGGAATTTCTTCGTGCGACCTTTCCAGCATTGGCCCTTCGCGACGGCGGACGTCATCAGCGTTCCTCGTCGGCCAGCGGCGTCAGCAGCCACGCCAGCAGCGTGAGCAGCGTGCCGGTGTCGAAGCCCTGCCGGCTTCGATGCGTTGCAGCGTCGAGGCGCTGAGCTCCCATGCCGGCCGCGGCGTCACGCATCCCGCGGTTGCCGCGGGCGACGCGATAGAGCCGCAGCATCTCGCCCAGGTGCGTCATCGTTCAGCCTTCCTCTCCCGGCTCGCGGTCGTGCGCGGCCTGTTGCTTCCAGTCGAGCGGCAGCATGTCCGGCATGAACCGGACCAGCGGCAAGCAGATCGGCGTCGTGTCGAGAACGGGGAGCTCGGGCAGGTCGGGCGGCGCCGGCGAGCCCTCGCACTCCGCGCAGCGGAGGCGCACGATGCGCCCGATCTCGTAGACGCACATCGGCGTGCCGACCGGGATCGCTTCGCCGCAGCAGCCCACAGCGGCGCGGGAGCGGCGACGGCACGCGGCGCCAGGACTTCACAACCGAATCCCCAGGCCGGCGAGGATGCGCGTCGCCCGTCTCGCGAGAAGGGCCGTTCGTCTCGACGTGACGTGGATTCGTCCCCGCCGTCGCGGCACCACCGTCTCGAGCAGGGTCGATTCGATTCAGACCAGCCGGTACGCCTCGCTGATGTGCGCCGTCGTCCGTCCAGCGAATCTTCAGCCGCGCACACCGACACTTCAGGGCGTCCGTCAGGCAGGCCAGCGTCTCGAATCGCTCGGCTGCTAGGAGCTCTCGCACCAGTCGTGCGAGGAGCCGGCTTTTCGTGTCGGGATTGTGTTCAACCATTTTCAAAGCTCGCGTTTTCGCGAGGTTCTAATTCGGGCATAGCTATGCGATCACGCCGCCAGTTCAACCCTCTTCAGCACGCGGGGCACCGGGATCGGGAACGGGGCAGAAAACTAATCGCGTCGTCACGACGTTACGTGTCCGTTCCGCGCGAGGTGCCGTTCGCGCCACGCCGCTTGGCGTTTCGCGTTGGTTTTCCTAGCCTTTATGACCGACGCACGACTCGGCTGAAATTTCAAGTAGTCGTGAATCTGGTAGCCCGACGTCTCTTTCTGGGTCGTTTCGGACCACAATCCGGCCGCGCAGAGTCGTTTTGAAATCTGCGCGAAGTTGATCACCGTCACGTGGAAGTAACGCCGTCACTTGCGCGGCCGGGATAAAGCCGTTCGTCAGGTGACGATTGGCGTAGCACAGGGCGGCGACGAACAGGAAGCCCGCGACCGGCCCGGCCTGGACGACCTTCGGATGTTCGGCGAAATGGTCGTCGAGTTTGACCCAAGCCATAGCCGTTACGAGCGGTCGAAGGTGTTCTGCAACCGACGCGCGGACATCTCGCGGCAGCGCGCCTGGCGTCGCTCCTCGGCGCGGGCGCGCATGGCCTCCACGTCGGCCGCCGGCAGTTTGCCGAAGCGTTCGACGGGTTTGGGAGGATCAATAGCGGGTCGTTACTGGCGTGCGCGCGGCGCCGGTGCCACGCCATCCACGCCAGGACGCCCACGACGATCAATCAACACAGAGCCCGGATAGAGCCACCACATCGGAGACGCTCCTTTAGTGCGCGCCGCGGCGTTGGCGGGTGTAGAGGACGAGGTCGGGCACCCATTCCGCAGACGCGTGAGATGGGCGCCGTTCTCGATGGACGATCGATGAGCAGCACGGTCGCGCAGTTGGCGGTCGGTGCGCGGCAGCCCGCTGGTCACCTCGCGGCGATGCAGTCGGCTAGCAGAGACGGAGGCGGCCGTCGACCGATCCCTTCGAGGGACGACCGCAGCGGCAGCGTTCGCTCGCACGCGGCGACGCCCTCGATGCAGCCGCCAGGCCGGATCGGGATCAGGGATGTCGAGAGCTGGTAGTGCTCGAGGCGCGAACGCGCGACACTGCTCGATGAAGGCCCAGAAGTCGTCGCGGCTCAGGTCCGATGTGCTGCGGGTAGACGATCGCGTGATCTCCTTCGCCGGTTGTGGTGCTGACGAGGGTGACGGGATGGCCGAGGAACTTGGCGCGAGCGACGCCGTGCATGTCGTCCCGCGATGAGCGGCCACGGCTGCTGCGATCCGCTTGACGCACGACGGCCCGGTAGTATTCCGCAGCTTCGCCAGGCGGACGGTGTCCTCGCCCGCCGGCTCGACGGTCAGGACGACTCCGCCGTTCCTGACCGTCTTGAGCTCCGCCGCCGTCCCGTGACCTTGTCGTCGAGGCGAATGACTCCGTCGTTCACCACGCCAGTCGAGACAACCGCCGCGGGGCTGCCGGGCGCTTCACGCGGCCTCCAACCCTTGCGGCGCCTCGCGCCATCGACTCGACTTCGGCCACTTCGCGGTCGACCTCGGTCGAGGAACAGCCGCACCATGAGCTCGTAGGCTTTGCGCTGCGTCTCGTCCATCGTGATGCGCGTGATCTTCAGGCGCAGCCCCTCGGGGAACCGCGGGTCGTAGCTGACGAAGTCGCACCAGGTCGCCTCCGACATCCAGAGGTTGTGCTGACACTGGCGGAGGTACTCGAGCGGCACGTCGCCGCGGAGGTACTCCAGGTGCGTCGCCGATTTCGGCACCTTGAGCTCGATGATGCCCTGGTAGTTGTCGACCTCGCCGTCCAGCGAGCAGCCCGCCATCAGGGTCGGGTGCATCAGGAAGCCGGAGCGCCGCGCGAGGTTGCCCGTTTCCGCCTCGTAGGCGCGGAAGGCGTTCTCCTCCTCGTCGATGCCCCGCTGCATGTCCTTCGACTGACGAAGACGTCTTCCTGCGAGAGGCCCGTGACGCGCTCGAGCATCAGGCGCACGCGGAGGTTGCGCCGGCCGGCCGACTCGCGCGCTTGCCTTGTCCGTCGCGAGCATCGCGTCGGCGGACGAGCCGGTGAGGCGGCCGAGCCGGGCGGCGTACCACTCCGGCGACCGCTGCGGCATGGTGAGGATCGGTCGCGGTCACTGCGCGACGTCCTCGACCTGCGCCGCCGCCGTCGTCGACCGCGTCCGCGCGCGCCTTCAGCGACTCCCAGGACTCCGGCTCCGCCGCCATCAGGTAATTGCGAACGGCCGTGGCTGCGCCGATCTTCTCCAAGTCGCTTTCAGGGCGGCGTCGCCCTTCTCGCGGCGCTGGCGAGCAGCTCCGGCGAGCCGCGCGTCGTAGCCCTCGGCTTCACCGGCGCCGCCGGCACGACCGCGAGGGCGCGACGTCGATGTCCGGCGGTGTGTCCATGACCTCCCCGGCCGCGTCTTGATGCCGCGCAGGAGGTCGGGGTGTGAACGCGTCGCGGCCGGCGAAGCCACGCGCCCGCATCGACAACATGCGGTCGCCATACTCTTCTGCCACGGGCTCGGCCTTCCCCCACAGCGACGCCTTTCTTCGCCTGCGGCGATACTGAACGTCCGCGTCACCGGCGTCTTCTTGCCGTGGCGCCAGAACGTGCAGACCGCCAGCGTGGTGTCCGCCTTGAGATCGTCGCGCTCAGTCGGTCGCGGCGCTCGACCGCGGTGATCGGCGCCTTCGTGACCGGTCGTGCCCTTGGTGACGGTGACTTCGTGTTACTCGTCGTGGTTTGAGGCAGAGCGGCCTGGACATCAGCACGGCGATGTAGCTGTCGCCCCAGAGACGAGGCGCGGCCGTTGATGACCGCGATGGACGAGTTGCCGCCATCGGCGGCAAGCCGATCTCGAGCCCGCATTGATGGCGACCATGATGTTCCTGGGTCGGCCGCGGTGTTTTTGGGTAACAGTTCGCTCTTTGGCGAACATCTGCGCTTGAGCTTCGCCAGCCTTCATCCAGGGTGGTCGGCGGGCAGATGCCGAGCCGCACGATGGGCCTCGGCGCGGTGGGGTCGGGCACCGCGATTGCCGCTGTTGCCATTGTCTCGCTGTATCCATAAAAACGTCGGCTCCGCCGATCGAAGGTAAAGGCCGGGCGTCCCTGCCCGGCCTGTTGGGTTGCGGTTACTCGTTTCGTGGTAGTCGTCGAACGTGTCGATGCCGCGGTCGGCGAGCCCTCGAGGCACTCCCTGCCGTGCGTGACCGGCGGATTCGCGCCTGGCGGTCGTCGTGGGTCGGCTCCTCGGCCGGCTCGTTGTCCACGAGTTCCCAGTCGGACCGAGCCGTGCCTTCTCGCGCGTCAGCGGCGTAGGACGACAGCGCCCGCTTCGACGATGTCCTCCACGTCTCCCACGCGTGGCACGTCCACGTCGTCGTCGATCGACCAGGCTCCGGCGCCTCGATGTACGACCGCGAAGGTCGTAGCGCGCGCTCGACGCCGCCTCGTTCGCGCCGAACATCTCGGCGCCCGTCTCGTCCTTGTCGGGTCCGCCGGCCGAGATACGCCGGCGCAGGTCGGGCGCAGGTCGGTTCGGTCGTCGACGTCGTGGCCTGATGGTTTCGCCGCAGACGGCTTGCCGCTGGCGGCGTCCGGCCGCCGAATACCGCGCCTCGAGCGCGAACCACGGCACGTCAGTGTGGTGACTGCTTCAGGTCTTCCATCTGAACACTCGCTCATGTATGAACGCGGCTCCGCCGCCAGGGTTAAACCAGGCTCCGCCCGGTGGGTTGTGCGATACTCTCGGTGCAATGAACGGGATGAACGGGCGGACGACGGGGAAACGGGTCGGTTTTATTATCGGACTCATGGGTTTGTCCGAATGAATCCGGCGATCTGTGTGCGCGGACCGTGCGATTTCTGGCTGAAAAACGGCCAGTGTCGTCAGCGGAGACGGCGTTTTGAGTGGGATTTGAACTCCAGACGGCGCGTGGCGAGCCTGCCGGCCGCGGCGAATTGGTCGGCGACGCATCCCGCTAGTGCGTGAGTCTGAGTCTGAATCTGACGATGAATCAGGTACATCTATTATCGGACTCATGCTTCCTTGGAAACCAGCGCGGCCGTTCAGTAATCGCTGATTTTTGAGTCAGAATCATACTAGCCGACTCCGTCCAGACACCAGTTACCGCCGTCGAATTCAAAGCGAGTCGGATTCCACTCGCCCGCGTGCGGGCCGGTCCGCACGGTTCACGCGACCCCCATCACGACTTCAAACGAGATCCCGGTGCGGTCGCTGATGGCCTTGCCGAGCGCGGGCCGGGCGGCGCTTTGCCCGCTTAATCCGCGCGTAGGTGCTCTGGCTGATGCCGAGCACGCCGGCCGCTTGGCGTTGGCTGAGGCGCAGTGGTGAGCCGCCAGGACAGGAGCGACGGGAACGCATCGCGCCGTCGCGTCGCGCCGACAGGGGTCGGTCGAGGGGGGCGTCCGATGTCGAAAGGTCTTCAGTCATGGTGTCGAATCCTACTAGATGAGCCGGACTCAAGTCAATACTCAATTTGCGTATAACTGAGTGGATTATACACTCACTCAGACCCATTTGGCGAATCGAGAAAAACGCGTTACTCTGACGGCGCATGGAATCGTTGTCTCGATCGGTGCGTCTGCGCCTCCGCGACGAAATGACGCGGAAGCGTTTGAGTCAACGTGATCTCGCGGGGTTGTTGGAATGGTCGCAATCGCGCGTCGCGCATCTGCTGACTGGGCGCGTCACGATGACCGTTGATGACTTGAGTGCGTTGGCGTTTGCGGTGTCGCTCTCGCCGTTGGAGCTGGTGCGCGACCAGGGGTTTAGAGTTTGTGGCGGACCTCATGCCGAGCGAGCTGCGGATTCTCCAGGCGGTGCGGGCCTGCCCGAGAAGGATCGCGAGGCGTTTCTCCGGGTGCTCCGCATCTCCGTGACAATCAGCACAGCGCCGTGAAGCCCAAGACTCGGCGATTCGGCTAAATCACGCAGGACTGTGCGATCTAGCAATACGTAACTGAACGAAGCATAC
>ERZ1370068.352-contig-10318_pt1 | contig 29527 bp, 49 predicted proteins | sample MGYA00561227_ERZ1370068 | MGnify/ENA primary metagenome ERZ1370068 (study PRJEB38410, sample SAMEA6850437) | metagenome | study: Metagenomic assessment of the ecological functions of the soil: analysis of the soil microbiota associated with the...
GTAGCCATACCGTTCAGTTACGTATTTTCTTAACGACACCAGCGCACCCAGTACCAAAAGATTTTGTCCTATATCGACATAGCCAAGGGCGAGGTGCCACCTGCGTCCTTGGGCGGTGGGCCCGCAGGTCAGGAGGAGGACGGTGGCGGAAATACTTCGTCAAGCCCACTATTTTTACCGGCGTCAACAATCGGATGCGTATCGCCCAGGAAGAGGTGTTTGGTCCGGTGCTTTCCGTCATCAAATTCAAGGACGAGGATGAGGCGGTGAAGATCGCCAACGATATCGCCTACGGTTTGGGCCGCCGGCGTGTGGACCCAATCCATCAAGCGCGCCACCACGATGGCAAGACGTATTCGCGCTGGCACGGTGTGGATCAACACTTACCGCGCGGTGAGCTTCCACGATGCCCTTCGGCGGCTACAAGGCTTCGGGGCTCGGCCGCGAGAACGGCAGCGAAGCCATCGAGGTCTACCTGCAGTCAAAGAGCGTGTGGATCAACAACGGCGCCGGGCGGCGGCAACCCCTTCATCATGAAAACATCGTAGTGCGTCGCGAAATGCGCGCCGGCGGGTTACGGACCGCGCGCAAGACCGATCGCGCCGGCGGGCGACGTTGGCGGCGCGACGACTAGCCGTCGCACGCGCCTCGAGCGTGGGCGGCTGCCTCGTGCGGTCGTACCGGCGTGAGGCTTGGCGATGCTCTCGGGAGGCGACAAGCGAGCCTAGCCCGGACAAGCAATCGCTCAGGCTTAGCGCCGCGAAGGGGTGTAGGATCAGCGCCGCCTGCTGGCGAGGACAGGCGGACAGACAGGGTGACAGGTCCGTGGGCTTCAACAGCTTCGGTATCGTCGGCGGAGGCGCGTGGGAACCGCGCTTGGCCAGACGCTGCGGCAGGCCGGTCGCGACGTCGTGCTTTGGGCACGCGAGAGCGAAGTCGTCGAAGAAATCAACGCTGAGCACCGCAATACGCCGTTTCTGCCGGGCATAAGCGCTTGATCCGGGGTTGCGGGCAACTGGCAACCTTGCCGGACGTCCGCCGCGCAGGAGGTTGTGCTGATGGTTGCCCCGGCCCAGCACGTGCGCGAAGTCGCCACGGAGCTCGCGTGCGATCTGCCGGGGGCAGGCCGGTCGTCATCTGCGCCAAGGGACTAGAGCGAGCGACGTCCAAGTTGCTGGGCGAGGTGCTTGCGCGAAACCTCGCGCAGGGGCAACGCAAGCTGTGCTGTCGGAGCCGGAGCTTTGCTGCGGACGTTGCAATCGCGGCCTCGCCCGCGGCCCTCAGTCTCGCCAACCTTGGATGAAGGCCTCGGCCGATCGCTTGCCGCTCATCGGCTATCGCGCATTTGCGCATCTACTGGGCAAATGATCCCGTCGGGAGTGCAGCTTGGGGGAGCGGTCAAGAACGTGCTGGCAATCGCCGCAGGCATCGTTGAAGGCAAGGGGTTCGGTGCCAGCGCTCACGCCGCCCTGGTGACGCGCGGCTTTGCCGAGCTCCGTCGTTTCGGTGAAGCCCTGGGGCGCAAGGCCCGAGAACGCTCATGGGCCTGTCCGGGGCTCGGTGATCTCTTGCTCACTTGCGGTAGCCCGCAATCGCGCAACATGAGTCTCGGCCGCGCGCTCGGGCCAGGGGCAGACCCTGGACCAGTGTCTGCGGAGGCCGCCGTTCCGTGGCGGAGGGCGTCTATACGGCGGCGGCCGTCGCTCAGCTAGCAGCCGAGAAGGCGTATCGATATGCCGATCGCGGGGGCCGTACAGGCCATCGTCGCCGGCACCAGCAGCGATCGAGGCCGCTTATCGGAGGCCTGGCTGTCGCGGCCGCAACGCGCCGAAACCTAGACTAAGCGGCAGAAGCAGCCCCGGGCCCGCGGGCGGCCGCGCCATCATTCGAGCTGATGACGCTGGCAAGGGCTTCGACGGCGCCGGGGCGCCATCACCTCTAGAGAAGTCGCGCCTTGCAAGTTGCAAAGCCTTGGTGCGGGCTGAGACTTGCGGACCCGACCTAATTGGCCCCCTCCAGCAACCGGCGTGCGATCACCTGGGCCTGGATCTCGGCGGCACCTTCGAAGATGTTGAGGATGCGCGCGTCGCACAGCACGCGGCTCACCGGGTATTCCAGCGCAAAGCCGTTGCCGCCGTGGATCTGCAGCGGCGTTGTCGGCGTTCGCCCAGGCGATCCGCGCGGCCGAGCAGCTTTGCCATGCCGGCTTCAGGTCGCAGCGCCGCCCGCCGTCCTTCTCGCGCGCGGCGTAATAGGTGAGCTGGCGCGCAATCATGGTCTCGACCGCCATCATCGACGATCTTGTTGGCGACGCGCGGGAAGCCATAGATCGGCCTTGCCGAACTGGTGCGCGCTCCAGGCGCATAGCCGAGCGAGATCCATAGCCGATTGTGCGACCCCGATGGCGCGCGCCGCCGTCTGGATGCGGGCGGCCTCGAAGGTGGTCATCAGCTGCTTGAAGCCCTGGCCTCGACGCCGCCCAGCAGCTGCGTCGCTGGGACTTCGAAAGCCGTCGAAGGAGATGTCGAACTCCTTCATGCCGCGATAGCCAAGCACCTCGATCTCGCCGCCCGACATGCCCTCGGCCGGGAAGGGATTGGCGTCGTCGCCGCGCGGCTTCTCGGCGAGCAGCATCGAAAGGCCCTTGTAGCCGGGTGCGTCGGGATTGGTGCGCACCAGCAAGGTCATCATGTCGGCGCGGACGGGATGCGTGATCCAGGTCTTCTGGCCGCGTCACCTTGTAGACGTCACCCTCGCGCACCGCGCGCGTTTGAGCGCGGCGAGGTCGGAGCCTGTGTTCGGTTCCGTGAACACCGCGGTTGGCAGCAATTCCCCGGTGGCGATCCTTCGGCAGGTATTTGCGTCTTTGCTCGCTCGGTCCCAGCGCCTAGGATCAGCTCTGCGGCGATCTCCGAGCGCGTTCCAAGCGAGCCGACCCCGATATAGCCGCGCGAGAGCTCCTCGGAAACGACGCACATCGCCTCCTTGCCGAGGCCAAGCCCACCGAACTCCTCTGGCAACGTCAAGGCAAACACGCCGAGTTCGCCCAGTTTGTGTAGGACCTCGCTCGGAATATAGGTATTCTTTAGGTGCCACTCCTGCGCATAGGGCAACACTTCGGCTTCGGCGAAACGGCGCATCTGCGTGCGCATCTCGTTCAAGGTGTCGTCGAGACCGGTATCGCCGAAGGTGGTGACGTCGGGCTGCTCCGCGATGATCGAGGCCAACGCGCCCCCTTACGGCGCTGCTGGTGCCTTGATCGATCAGCCCCGCGACCTGCTGCTCGAAGCCGTGGATCTGCATCCGCGTCACACCAAGCTCGGCCAGCCGTACTGTTTCGTTCTGGCTCATCGGGATGCCGCCGGCGATCTGGGCAAGGTATTCGCCAAAGCCGGCGCTGAGCAGCAGACGCTCGGTTTCCCCAAACCGGTCTGCAAGCCATCAGGCGCCGTCCCCAGCCCAGCATCTGGCGCAAGGCTTCGACGTAGGTGGCGAGCCAGGCAAGTCCGTGCAGCGCGGTCTGCGCCGCCTCCAGCCCGCCGGGTCCGGTCGCGGCCCTTTTTACCCCGACCCTGGCCAGGTGAAACAGGCGTTCTGCCGCGTCAACGGCATCCCTTGAGGCCTCGAGCAGGCGAACGCCTTCATCCGACCCGGTCGGCACGACTGTCATCACGGCTTGGTTCCTCGCGGCTTGGCTCCTCGCGGGCGGGCGCTGCGCCGCAACATAGCGGCGCCGACGCTGAGCGCAATATGGCGGAAGTCGCCGCCAGGGCTGGCTAGCCAGCGTTGGTCTCGCCGCGCAGCGCCCGCAAGAGACGGTCGACCGCCCCAGCGTGTCGCCGGGCATCGACAGCTGACGACCGACACTTCCGCTTCCTCGCCTCCCCAGCCTTCGAGCCCGGGCGTCGCCCCGCTCTCGAGGGGGTCGGGGGCGTGCCTCGCTGGCAAATCGCGCGGGCGCAGGCAAGGCCGCCGAGCGCAATGGCTGGCGCCCATCCGATGGCGCGGGCAGCGGCGTAAGCGCCACGAACGACACGCTGGCCTCCGCCTCGCTCGGCGGCGATTGTGCGGCCAATCCTCGCGGCCCTGTCCCGCGCATGGGGTCGTCGCTGCGCTGGCGGCGTGCCGAGGCCCGGATCGAGGTCACTCGAAGATGTCGATGGGCGCGGCGCCGTCGCGCCGGGCGCATCGATCGGGTCGCTGCGCTGTCGTGCCTCGATCGCCGCGTTCACGTTGCTCCAGGCGCGGTAGGGGGATTTGAGCGCAGCAGGCCCGCTTCGAGCCTCGGCGGCCTCGCCGGCCTCTGCACCTACTGGCGGCGCTGGAACGCCGCAGCGCCTGCCAGGCCTCGTCCGTCGCCAACGCGGTCTCGAGACGTTCGCGCGCGCGCCGCAGCGCTTTGAAGCTTGCTCATCTCATCGACGGATGTCACCGGAACCCCTCCTGCCGCTCCTCACCTCCCGGCGCTTGGCCATGCTAGCATCTGGAGGTCGCCGTCTGGAACACGACACGACTCTAGGGCTATTTTGCGCGCCGCACTATCTTTGTGCACCCGGCTCGGATCACGGCGGCCTGTCGGCTCGACGCCGGCCCCTTCAGCGCCTAGGTTCGGCGCCCGCGGCATCGCGCGCTCAGTCAAGGACCGCTTCACAGCTTGGAGACCTCAGGAGCAGGCATGTTCTCTCGCCACCTGAAACCCGTTGCCATCGCCTTCCACGAAACCTTTGCCGACAGCGGCTTTTCCATGGCCGGAGCCGTCGCGTACTCGTTCGTGCTGTCGCTATTTCCCTTTTGCATCTTTTTGGGCGCGCTGGCGGGGTATTTTGGCGGCGAAGCCTTGGCGCGAGCCGCAGTCCAACAGCTCTTCCAGCTGGCGCCCGCGCCCGTGGTCGAAGCCATCGCCCCGGAAGTAATGCGCGTCATGGGCCAAAGCCGGTTCGGTCCGCTGACGATTGGCGCTCTGATTGCCCTTTCTTTGCCACCAGTGCAGGTCGAAAGCCTGCGCGCGGCGCTCAACATCGCCTACCGTGTGAAGGAAAAGCGCTCGTATCTGTGGTGCTTGGCGCAAAGCGCGGTTTTCGTCATCCTGAGTGCCGTCTGGCATGCTTGCCCCGACCTGGGGCGTGGTCGTTGGCCCGCAGATGGCCGCTGGTCTAAAGCCGAGCTGGCTTCTGTGGCTTACCGATCAAGGCTGGACGGCGCTGCTTGGCCGTTATGGGATCGTCGTCATCGCCATCGGTGGGCAATTGCTCGCCTATCATCTGTGGCTTGCCGCCGGGTCGCGCAGTCTGGGCGACGTCTTGCCAGGCGTCTTGCTGAGCTTACTGTTGTGGATTGCCGCAGCGCAATTGTTCGGGTCGTGGCTCAGCATCAGCGACTATTCCCGGTTTTATGCCGGCCTCGCGCAGATCATGAGCGCGCTCGTGTTTTTTCAGGTTTCGGCGGTTGTGGTCATCCTCGGTGCCGAGCTCAACCGAGGCATTTGGAGATGCGACGCAGGCTCGCCGAATAGGCCCGCCCTCACGAGGTCGGCTTGCGGGCAATGATGATGGCCTCGTCCAGCGTGAAAAACAGCACGCCCCCCCGCTGCGCGGTTTGAGAAATGCTTTGAGCGCCGGCGAGGCCTCCTGCAGAATGGAACGCAGACGCTCGAGTGTTGGGCCGCTACAGCCCATCCGCGTTGCCCATGGCTCGAACTCCATTTCTTTGGGCGTGCGCTCCTTGTGCACGATCCGCAAGCCCGCATCCTCGATCAATTCGCTCCATTCGGTCATGCCGAGACAGCGGCTGTGGCTCGGATCGCGCATGCGCTCGAAGGTATTGTAGATGAGTGCGGCATCCCGTAGCTCGATGGGCACGAAGCCCGGGGTCGATTCGGCATCCGGTTCGATGTTGTCGGCAAGCGCAAAGGTGCCGCCCGCCTTGAGGACACGCTCGACCTCCGACACGAACGTCGGAATGTCGGGAAAGTGATGCGGGGCGATGCGGCAGGTCACCAGGTCAAAGCGGGCGTCCTCAAACGGCAGCGCCTCGACGTCTGCAAGGGGCCGTCTCCAGGTTGGCAATGCCCTTCGCCGCCGCCACGGCTTTGCCGCCTCATTGAGCATCGGTTGCGTCAGATCACTCGCGATCACGCTCGCCACGTGCGGGCAAATGCCAGCGCGGTGTGGCCGGCGCCGGTGGCGACGTCGAGGGCATGCCAATGCTTCTCAGGCTGCACGAGCTCGACGAGCCGCCCAAGGCTTGCGCCTTTGGCGTGCACCGTCGAGGTGACGTAGGCGGCCGCGTGGGCGCCAAATTGGTTCTGAACCAGGGACTTGTTCATCGTGCTATCTCCGCCGGCGCCCCAAACTATCACAATGCAAAGCGTGCCGCCCACCTTAAGGAGCTGCCAGGGTCGCCGCCCCGACCGCCAACCGCAACCCCGACCGCACGTTGCCTCTCGCCCGCCTCAGCCAAAGCTTGAGCGAGACCTTGGCTCCCGAGCCGTGGCGCAAAGTTTCAGCCGCGCGTCCCGGACCGGGAGCAGCGCCCGCGGCGGGCTGGGGCAAAGCGCGCTTTGTCCTCTCGCCTCGCGGCCGTGCTCTGCCCCGCTTTCCCCTGCGTCTCCCGCCTCCTCCCGTGCCTCAGCGCGCATCCGGGCTCAGCCCAGGAGCGCATAGGTGCCCGTCGAGAAGGCGGCGGGTTTGCCGCCAGCTTCGCCCATCTCGCAGACGCAGAATGCGAGCGACCTGCCGAGCCGCATCAGCTTGGCCTCCAACAAGGCGTCCGCATTGCTGATGGGGCGCATGTAGCTGATGGTAAGGTCCACGGTCGTGCAGGGCTCAAAGTCACCGCTCGCGGCGGCAAGCGCGATCACCATGGCGGTGTCGGCGCCGGTGATGAGCGCCTGTCCACACAGCATGCCGCCCGTACGACAGAGCGCCGCCGAAAATGGCAAGCGCAGCCTGGCGAACTCAGGACCTGTGGCTTCAACCTTGATGCCGCTCGCAAGCACCCATGCCGCGAAGTTTTGCGCCAGGATGGCGTTGGCTGCTTCGGCCGTGAGCTGGGGGCATGGGAAAGGATCCGCGATTTCCTCGACGGGCAAGGCGGTATCGGGGCGTAACGCACGGCCCTGTCCCAGGGTCTTCATACGGCGAGGCGGGTAAACGGCAACAGGGCGGCCGGAGCCGCGGCGAGGCCGTCGCGAAACCTCCTCAGTCGGCCCCGTGGCTGCTCGCGCGCAAACGCCCTGGCCTTGCGTTCTGCCGCCCCTGGCCTTGCGGCCCTGCCGCCGTGCCCGGCGGCCCTAGCAGCACCGCTAGACTATTTGCTGCGCGCTCGCGCTCCGGGCCGCAGGCCCATCGGCTCCCATCGGCACCACCACGTATTCGATCTCGACGCTTCCCCCTTCTCGAACACCAGCGTCCCCTTGATCTTTTGGCCCGCCTTCAAGGGCTGCTTCAGGTCCATCATCATCAAATGATGGGAGAACGGCTTGAGGACAATGCTGGCCCCCGGCAGAGGGCGATGCCGGGATTGACCTGGCGCATCATGGCAACGCCATTGACGATGTGCATCTCGTGAATTTCCAGGCCCCCGAGACCTCCGTGGAGCCGCCAACCAAACGATCGGGCTCGCTGCCCGTGTTGATCAGCGTCATGAAGCCGCCACCGACCTTGGAGCTTTCGGGGGTGGCGCGGGTCCAAGGCGCGACAATTTTGATCTTTCCGGTGCCAAATTCTGCAACTTGCGCGTGACCGTCCGGCGCGAGCGCCATCGCCGCCAGCGCCAGCGTTGCACCCCATAGCAAAGCTCGCAGGCCACTCATCACTGCTCATCCTTCGTCGGGCTCCGGGGCCAATGGCGCCGCTCAGGTCCTTGCCAAGCAGGACCACCTCGCGCCCGTTCCATGGTGCCGAGTCGATCGGCTTGAAACCGCATCTTTCATAAAACCGATTGTTGCGCATGCCCTTGCCGGTAACAACGTGAACGCCGGCGGCGCCGGCGGCGGCGGCAAGCGCCGCAAAGGCATCGATCAGCGCTTTGCCGATGCCCCGGCTGCGATAGGCAGCAGCAAGATTAATGTGCAAGTGCGCCGGGAACCGTCGACAATGCGCGGCAAAGTGCGAGCAATAATAGTCAAGATCGCAGAACCTTGCGGCTGCTCGGCGGGATTTTCCAGGCTTCCGACCAGGTAGCCGGCGAGCATTTCGCCAACGATGGCCACCACGACGGGATCGCCGGGTGCGTCGAGATAGCGCCCGAGCCAACGATAGCGGAACCAATCGCGGTCCGGTCCGGGCACAAAGGTGCGACCACTCGCCTCCAAGCAGATGCTCTCAATTTGCTGCCGCCAGGCCGGTGGCAGGTTGCTTGTCACGACGATCTCGGCTTGGACGATCTCAGGGCGAACGGCCTTGCTCTTAAGACCCGAGGAAGGGGGTGGAGTTCGTTACGATCTGGCACGGTGCTCTTCCAGGCGCGGCATGATCTCGACCAAATTGCAGGGGCGGTGCCGGTTGTCGAGTTGGTGGCGAAGGATACCCTCCCAGGCATCCTTGCAGGCGCCCGGCGAGCCCGGCAGACAGAAGATGTAGGTCCCGCCCGCTAGTCCGGCACAGGCGCGCGATTGGATGGTGGATGTGGCCACCTTCTGAAATGAAATCATGTGAAAGACGGTCGAGAAGCCGTCGATTTCCTTGTCGAACAGAGGTTTGACGGCCTCCGGCGTGACATCGCGACCCGTGAACCCAGTGCCACCGGTCGAAATCACCACGTCGACCTTGGGATCGGCGATCCAGTCCTTCACCTTGGCAGCAATACTGGCCGCTTCGTCCTTGACGATGGCACGATCGGCGACTTCGTGGCCTGCGGCGCGGATCATTTGAGCCAGGCTGTCGCCGGACTTGTCATTAGCCGGGCTACGCGTGTCCGAGACCGTCAATATGGCAATGCGTACGGCAACGAACGGGCGCTTTTCGTCAATTCTGGCCATGTCGCGGTCTCCGTCTCGATGAGCCCTCCAACGTCGCGGGCCGGCACCCCGCACGCGATGCGCTCGCCGCCTTTTGGCTGCGGTCGGCCGAGCCGCGGCTTGGGCACCAAGCCCGCCAGAGCACAAACATCAACCCTCCAGCAAGGCCTTGATGGCAAGCAGATCCCGCCAGGCCAGCCGCTTGGCGGCCGGGGTCCGCAACGGGTAGGCCGGATGCAGCGTGGCCATGGCCTGGGCATCATGCGTCCCGACCGGGAGCGCCCGCCGCTTGCCGCGGATGCGCATAATGCCATCGGTCACGTCCAGCAGGTGCTTGGCTGCCGCACCCGCCGAGAAGGGCAATGACCTTGGGCGCGACCAGCTCGATCTGGCGCTCGAGGAACGGGCGGCAGACCTGGGCCTCCTGCGGGGTGGGCGTGCGGTTGCCCGGCGGGCGCCAATACACGATGTTGGTGATGTGGACGTCCTCTTCCTGGAGACCAATGGCGGCCAGCATCTTGTCCAAGAGCTGGCCCGCGCGCCCCACGAACGGCTTGCCGGCCAGATCCTCATCGCGCCCGGGTGCCTCCCCAATCAGCATGAGCGCCGACTTGGTCGCCCGCGATAAAAACAGGAGGTTCTGGCCGTGGCCTTGAGACTACAGCCGTCGAAGTCCGCCAGGGTGCTTTCGAGGTCTTGCAGCGACCGAGCGGCGCGGGCGGCGCCTCGTGCCCCCATGATGGCAGCGTCCGGCAGCACGGCGGCAAAGGGCCGCGGCACGCCGCCGAGGGCCGTCGAAGGTGGCGCCGCGCGCGGAGGCAGGTCTGGGGCCCGGGCCGCCGAGGATGGCTGCGTCTGGCGCGGCTGGGGTGGCGCGGGGGCAGGCGGTGCCGGCGCGGCCGGCATTGGTGTTGCCGCCCGCAAGCGGAACTGGTGCCCCGGGGCCACATCGCCCCGTCCGAGCCAATCGATGGGGGCTTCGCCGAGCGCCTCATCGGCGCCCATGTCGCGGTACCAGCCCAGCAGGGCCGCCAGATCGGCGTGGTGGCGCGCATCGGTCATGGGCGCAATCTATGCCAGCCGGCCGGCATTTGCAGCAAGCCCTGCGCGCGCAAAGGTCGACCTTGACGCGCCGGGCGGCTCTCGACCTATCGAACCAGCCACCGATGGCTTGGGAAAATGCCGATGGCGCTCGCGGATGCTGAGGGTTCGCCCAGGGAGGCGATGGAGTTTGATGTCGTGATCGTCGGCGCCGGCCCTGCCGGTCTTGCCGCCGCTGATCCGCCTGAAGCAGCTTGCCGCCAACGCCGAAAGGGACCTGTCGGTTGTGGTGCTGGAGAAGGGTTCCGAGGTTGGCGCCCACATCCTCTCGGGGGCGGTGATCGATCCCGATAGGGCTTAATGCGCTCGTTCCGGATTGGCGGGCGAAGGGCGCACCGGTCGAAACGGCGGTGACGGAGGATCGCTTCTATTACCTCGGGCCGGCCGGCCGATTGCGCATACCCAATATCGTCATGCCGCCGCTGATGCGCAATCACGGCAACTATATCGTTAGCCTGGGCGACCTGTGCCGTTGGCTCGGCGAGCAGGCGACCGAGCTGGGGGTCGAGCGTCTACCCCGGGTTTCGCCGCGGCTGAGGTTCTCTACGATGACCGCGGAGCCGTCCGCGGCGTCGCCACCGGCGACATGGGCGTAGGCAGGGACGGCGAGCCGACCGCGCGCTTCAGCCGGGGCATGGAGCTGCAAGGGCAAGTACACCATCGTTGCGGAAGGCGCGCGCGGATCTTTGACCAAGACGCTGACCGCCAAGTTCGGCTTGCGCGAGGGTTGCGAGCCCAGAAGTTCGGGCTGGGCCTCAAGGAGCTTTGGGAGGTGGTGCCGGAGCGCCACCACCCGGGCCTCGTGCAGCATACGCTTGGTTGGCCTTTGACGACCGCACCGGTGGCGGTTCCTTCCTCTATCATTACGGCGCCAACCTGGTGTCGGTCGGCTTCGTCGTGCATTTGAACTACGCCAATCCCTACCTTTCGCCCTACCACGAATTCCAGCGCTTCAAGATCCCATCCGCTGATCTTGCCGACATTCGAGGGCGGCCGGCGCATCGGCTATGGCGCCGCGCTCTGACCGAGGGCGGCCTACAGTCGATCGGGCGCCTGACCTTTCCTGGCGGCGTGCTCGTCGGTTGTGCGGCTGGGTTTATGAACGTGCCGCGCATCAAAGGCTCGCATAATGCCATGCTGTCCGGCATTGCCGCCGCCGAGGCCGCGATTCGCCGCGATCGCGGCCGGTCGTCGCCCACGACCGCCTTGAGGGCTATGCCGCGGCGGTGGCATCGGGGCCGATCACGCGGGATTTGCGCCGGGTGCGCAACGCCAAGCCGATGCTGTCGAAATTCGGCACGCTCATTGGCACGGCGCTCTCAGGGGTCGATATGTGGGCTAACACGCTGCTCCCCGGCGTGGGCTTCGGCTACACCCTCAAGCATGGAAAGCCCGATCATGCGAGCTTGCAGAGGGGCCAGCACGGCGCGGCCGATCGCGTATGCAAGGCCCGACGGCACCTTGACGTTTGACCGCCTCACCAACGTGTCGTTCTCGGCGACGAACCACGAAGAGGACCAGCCGCCGCACCTCAAGGTACGCGATCCGGTGCTACAAAGGCGATCCGAGCATGATGTCTATGCCGGCCCATCGACCCGTACTATTGCCCGGCTGGGGTTTATGCGAGTGGCTGGAAGAGGCCGGCAAGCTGCGCTTCCAGATCAACGCCCAAAACTGCGTTTCACTGCAAAACCCTGCGACATCAGGGATCCCAACCAGAACATCGATTGGGTGGTGCCGGAGGGTGGCGGTGGGCCGAACTATTCAGGCATGTGAGGTCGCCAGGCACAGCCATTGTGAGAAGGAGGGGAGATGCCCGCCGACAAAGCTACATCCCGACGCGCAAAGGGTCTGCGACATGATCATCGCCTCGGGTCGGCCGCCGATCGAGACGCTGGCGCCGGTCGAAGCGCGCGCCGTCTGTTTGGCGTCCAAAGCAATCCTGCAGCCCGACCCGGAGCCCGTCGCGGAGGTGAAGGACCTGCGCGCGCAGGGCCGGCCGGGCCAATACCTTTGCGTCTTTATCGCGGCCAGCCGGCCGCGCGAAACGGAGGCGCAACCCGTCGTCGTCTACTTCCACGGCGGCGGCTGGGTGATCGGCGATCTGGAAAGCCACGACCAGCTCTGCCGCGCGCGCTTGCGAACGCAGTGCCGTGCACGGTCATTGCCGTCGACTATCGGCTCGCGCCGGAGCACAGGATTTCCAGCCGCCGTGGAGGATGCCATGGCGGCGACACGCTGGATTGCCGACAACGCCGACCGGCTCGAGGGTTGATGCCAAACGCCTTGCGGTTGCCGGCGACAGCGCGAGGGGCAATCTGGCCGCCGTCGTGTCAATCGCGGCGCGCGACAGCGGCGGGCCAACCCCGGTGCTTCAGGTTTTTGATCTACCCTGGCACGGATATGGCCATGCAAACGGTCTCGATTAGCCGGCATGCCGAGCAACTGCCGCTGACGAGAAAGGCATGCAGTGGTTCGTCGACCACTATTTGCGCGGGCCGCAAGACGTGCACGATTGGCGCGCCTCGCCGCTGCGGGCGGCGAGCCCTGCGAGACCTGCCGCCGGCCCTTATCGTCACGGCAGGCTTCGACCCGCTCGGCGATGAAGGCGAAGCCTTTGCCAAAAGCGCTTTCGAGTGCCGGTGTCGCCGTTGATCTGGAGCGTTTCGAGGGACAAATTCACGGGTTTATCACCATGGGGCGGATCGTCGCCGATGCCCGGCGCGCCACCGATCTTGGCGCAGCACGCTTGCGCGCAGCCTTTGGCCTCAAACGCGATGGCGCCTGATTATCCACAGATTGCCGTGGCGGCCTACAGGGATCCCGCCGGCGCGCTTGCGGGCTTCCGGTCCTCGATTTGCCCCATTGTGCCGGTCCGATGGCAACGGCCACGATCGGCGAACAAAGCTTTCCGGGTGGGCGTTCTGGAGTCGCTTGCACAACTCTTTCCTGCTAGCCTGCTTAGCGGGAATCAACGAATGAGCAAACCAAGCTCTAAGGCACGAGGTGACATGGGTCGGTGGCTGTCCAGGCTGAGCCTCTTGAGCGCAATTGTGGCGGTCGTGCTGGCCGCCAAGGCGCCTCCCGTCGGCGCGGGCCTCGGTGCCTCACAGGACGCCGCCTCGCTGCTCGGTAGTTACCTCGCCGGACGCGTGGCGCGGGCACAAAACGACACGCACGCCGCGGCCCTTTTCTATCGGCAGGCCCTGGTCCAGGATCCCGGCAATAGCTTGCTCATCGAGCAGGCGTTTCTGATGGAGACGACCGAGGGCGAATGGGCACGCGCGGAGGCATTGGCGCGTCAACTCGTCGAAATGCAACCCACTCATCGAACCGCGCATGCCCTGCTTGGCCTCGCCGATTTCAAAGCTGCGCGCTATGCCTCGGCTGATGAGCATTTCAAGGCCGGTGAGCGGGAACCCGATCGGCGAATTGACGAGTGCGATGGCCCGCGCCTGGGTCGCCGAAGCCCAGGGCAAGACGACGGAGGCGCTGGGTCTGCTCGATGCCCCGAAGCTGCCCGACTGGGCCCAGTTCTATTTGCGCTATCATCGAGCGCTGATCGGCGACGTCAGCGGCCGTCGCGCCGAGGCACGCGCCGCCTACGAGCGCATTCCCGCCAACGATCAGCGCACGCTGCGCATCACATTGGCCTACGCCCGTCATGCCGCCAACGGCGGCGATACCAAGCTGGCCCAACGCATCTTGAAGGCACACTTCGATAAGGCCAAGGCGGACGGCCACCCAGAGGCCAAGGCGCTGCAGGACGAAATCGATGCCGGCGCGCAAGTACCACTGCTTGTCACCACGCCGACCGAGGGTCTTGCCGAGGCGTTCTACGGGCTGGGCGAGGCCTTGACCGGGGAGGGCGGTGTCAGCGTGGGGGCGGTCTACCTGCAATTCGCCCTCTTCCTAAGGCCCGACTTTCCCTTCGCTCTGGCCACGCTTGCCAATGCCTACGAGACCACCAAGCGCTATGATGCGGCGATCGCCGCCTACGACCGGATACCGAACAATACCCCGCTCCAGGTCAGCATCGAAATCCGCAAGGCCCTCAACCTGAACCAGCTCGAGCGTATCGAGGAGGCCAAGGAACTGCTGCGAGGTACGGCACGCCAAAATCCAATGGACGTGCGTGCGCTGGACGCCCCTGGGCGGCATCATGCGCGGCCAAAAGCGTTACGAGGAGGCGGTCGACTATTATACCCGCGCCATCGCGCTCATCGACAAGCCCGAGCAGAAGCATTGGTCGCTTTTCTACTCGCGCGGCACCTGCTATGAGCGCATCAAGAAGTGGTCGCTCGCCGGATCCGACCTGGAGCGCGCGCTGCAGTTGAGCCCAGACCAGCCGCTGGTCCTCAATTACCTCGGCTACTCCTGGATCGATCAGGGCCGCAATTTGAAGCGAGGGATGGCGCTGATCGAGAAGGCCGTGCGCCAAAAACGTGACGACGGCTATATCGTCGACAGCCTGGGTTGGGCCCACTACCGCCTTGGCAACTACAAGGAAGCCGTCAAGCATCTCGAGCGGGCCGTGGAGTTACGCCCGGAAGATCCCGTTCTTAACGACCATCTGGGAGATGCATTCTGGCGCGTCGGCCGCGAGCGGGAAGCCCGCTTTCAATGGGAGCAGGCCTTGACGCTCAAGCCCGAGCCCGAGGACGCCGATAAAATCAAACGCAAGCTGCAGCGTGGGCTGCCCTCTCCGCAGCAGGCGCGTCCCGTCAAGCGAACCAAGGAAGTGGTCAAAAAGGAGCACCTGAAGAAGAGCTCGGAGACCACCTTCAGCCTGCCGCTGTTCAAGTAGGTCGCCATGACACCCGTGTGGCCCGCGCACGCGGCCGGGTCAGGGCTTGGGATGGGCGTCACACAAATTGCGCGCGCCAAGGTCAACCTCACCCTCAAGGTGCTGGGGCGACGGGCCGATGGCTACCACGCGCTCGAAAGTCTCGTCACCTTTGCTGCGATCGGCGATCGGCTGACCTTTGACCCCAGCCTACTGGGGGCCCGCTTGGTCGTGCGCGGGCCATTTGCCGAGGGTATCGCCGGACCTAACCTCCTCGAAGGCGCGCTTGATCTCTTGTCGCAGTCAGGCGTCGGTCTGGGGGACGGCAGCATCACGCTCGAGAAAAACCTGCCCGTTGCGGCTGGTCTCGGCGGTGGCTCCGCCGATGCGGGCGCTTTGCTGCGGCTGGCCCGCGCCGCCCACCTGGAACGTGCCGAGGACCCCCTGTGGCGCCATCTGGCGCGGCGGCTGGGCGCCGATGTTCCCGTCTGTTTTGCCGACCGACCCGCCCTCATGGGCGGCATTGGCGATGAACTGCGGCTGCTACCGACGGCTTCTTCGCCGCCGCCCCCGCTCCCCGCCGTGCTGGCCAATCCGGGCGTGGCCCTTGCAACCGCACGGGTGTTCGCCGCGCTGCAGGCACCAACCCTCAAGGCCAGGCGCGCACCCAGGGCGCCACTGGCGGCGATTGGATCATTTGCGGCGCTTTGCGACCACATCGGCGCTGTTGGCAACGATCTCGAGCCGCCGGCAATGGCGCTCGAACCCGTGATCGGCGCGGTGAAGGCGGCGCTGCTCGCGTGCCCGGGGTGCCGAACGGCGGCCATGTCGGGCAGCGGACCAACCTGTTTTGGCATTTTCACGAGCGAGGTTCAGGCGATGGCGGCGGCGGTGGCCATGCGCAGCTCCGAGCCGCGCTGGTGGGTCGTGGCAACACTACTCGACGGCGTCGTCGCTTCGGCCGCGGCCTAACCTCAGGTCGGCGATTGGTTCCGCCGCCCCGGCGCACGGCGGCGCCCAGGGGTCAATCGGCCTCTTGGAACACTTCTTCCCGGCCCTTCCTTATCGCCGGCAGGACGGCGAGCAGGATCGTGATCACGGCGAGCAGCAACAGTCCCGCGCTCAAGGGTCGATCGATGAAGGTCACGAAACTGCCGCGTGAAATCACCAAGGCCTGGCGCAGCTTTTCCTCCATCAACCTGCCGAGCACGAAACCGAGCAAGAGGGGAGCGGGCTCGAACCCGAACTTGACAACGGCGTAGCCAAACAGGCCGAAGCCCGCCGTCATCAGCACCTCCACGGGCGAGTTGTTGATGGAATAGATGCCGATGCAGCACATCAGAATGATCGCCGGAAACATCAGACGATACGGCACCTTCAAGAACCGCACCCAGAGCCCGATCAGAGGCAAGTTGATGACGAGCAGCATCAAGTTGCCGATCCACATGGAGGTGATCATGCCCCAGAACAGGTTGGGTTGCTTGGTCATGATCTGCGGGCCGGGCACGATACCGTGGATGGTCATGGCGCCGACCATCAAGGCCATCACCGCGTTCGGCGGAATGCCGAGCGCGAGCAGGAGTATGAATGCCGTCTGTGCGCCGGCATTGTTGGCCGATTCCGGACCCGCTACGCCTTCGATCGCCCCGCGCCCGAAGCGTGTCGGATCGTCAGCCAGCTTCTTTTCGATGGTATAGGACGCAAATGGACCCAAAACGGCGCCGTTTCCGGGCAGGAGGCCCAGGATGGATCCGATCAGGGTGCCGCGTGCGATCGGCGCCGCCGATTGCGCGAAATCCTTGCGATTGGGGAGCAGATTACCGATTGCGCCGCGCACCACGTCGCGCGCCTGCGTGATCTCGAGGTTGCGCAGAATTTCGGCGAAGCCGAACAGGCCCATGGCAAGGACGGCCACGTCGAGGCCATCGGAGATTTCGGTCCAACCGAAAGTCAAGCGTTCCTCGCCGCTCTCCAGGTCCGTACCCACGGTCGAGAGCAGGATGCCGACCAGAATGATGGCGATCGCCTTCGGCACCGAGCCGCGCGCGAGCACCACGGCAAACATCGAGCCCAGGACCATGAGCGCGAAGTAGTCGGCAGGCCCGAACAAAAGCGCCATCGACGTGAGCGGTGCGGCCAGGGTCGCGATGATGACGGTGGCCACGCAGCCGGCGATAAAGAGCCGATCGCGGCGATGCCAAGCGCCACCCCGGCACGTCCCTGCTTGGCCATCTGGTGGCCGTCGAGTGTCGTCACGACGGAGGTTGCTTCGCCGGGGATGTTGACCAGGATTGCCGTGGTGGAGCCACCATACTGCGCCCCGTAATAAATGCCGGCGAGCATAATGAGCGCCCCGACCGGATCGATACCGAAGGTGATCGGCAACAGCATGGTGATCGTTGCAATCGGCCCGACGCCGGGCAGCACACCGATCAAGGTGCCGATCAAGCAACCGAGGAAACAAAGCCAGAGGTTCTTCAGGGTGAGCGCGACGCCGAGGCCGAGCGCCAAATTGATATCAGATCGAATGTCACGTCGGGTCCTTCAACGCGTGAGGGCGCCCATCAGCGCCGCGAAAAGCCCGCGATCACTTCCTTGGCGCCGGCGTAGGCGTGCGACAGTGAACTGGGAATGAGGCCGAGGGGATCAAAAGGAATGGGCAAGTTGAGGAGCTCCTTGAACAGCAAACCCGGAAAGCAGGGTTAGCCCCACGGCAAAGATGGCAATCTCCGTGGGCCTTGTGTCGTCGGAGCCCAGCGCGGACATGACCACGGCCAAGGGCCCGGCGACAACGAGGCCGCCCCAGCGGATGGTCAGGGCGAATAGGACCACGGCGCCGAGGACGAACAATGGGCCACGAATGGCCCAGCGCTCGAGGGCCGGGCCGTTGCCAAAAGGCCTTGCACGATGAGCAGAATGCCAAAAGCCGCAACGAGTAACGCCAGCGTCTTGGGCAGCAGCCCAGAGCCGATGCCGGACAAATGTCCAACCGGTAGATTATAGCCGCCAATGTAGCCGAGGGCGGCGATGGCCAGCAAAAATAGGCCACCGGCAATGTCAATGGCTGACCGAACTGACGCACGCCGATTGGGGGATTGCGACATGTTCCTTCCCTGCTTCCTTCCCCGGCCGTAGCCCTAGGACCGGGATATTTTTGCCCTCGGCTGGACCTCAGCGTTCCCCTGCAGGTCCGTCCACCGCCAGCGCCTGCGACGTTTGCGGGTTTTGGCTGGTGCCTTGCCGCCCATCAGGCGCCGAAGTGCATGGCATCGCGCAGAACACGCGCGACGTGCAGCGCCAGCGCGGCCGGTACCGTCGCGGATTTGATGCCGACAGGAGAAGCCATCGGCGGCGATGAGAGCTTGCGGGGGCCTTGCGCAGGGCTGGCAGCAGGGAAAGCTCCGCCATTGCCAGGGAAACATCGTGCGTTTCGGCGGCATAACCGAAAGCACCGGCCATGCCGCAGCAGCTGGAGGTCACCGTTTCGACTTTCAGTCCGTGCACCAGCGCCAGCGTCTGCTGCACGGCAGCCATGACGCCGAATGCCTTTTGATGACAGTGCCCGTGGAGGAGGAGCGTGCCCTCGCGGACGCCGATGGGGCCGGGAATGCGATCGGCTTCTGGCTTCGCGCGCCAGGAACTCCTCAAGAGGCGCGCATGGGAGGCGAGCCGCTCGGTCTCGGCCCCGGGCAGGAGCGACACGAACTCGTCGCGCAGCGTCAGCAGGCAGGCCGGCTCCAGACCCACAATCGCGATGCCGCGGTCGATCAGCGGCGTGGCGGCCGCAAGCACGCGCCGGGCCTCCGCGCGAGCTTCCTCGACCAGACCCGCTGATAAGAAGGTCCGGCCGCAGCACAGGGGGCGTGCCGGTCGAGGCAACGACGCCCCGCCGCCGCCCTCGCCGCCCAAAAGCCGGACGCGATAGCCAAGCCGGCGCAGCACCTCGACGCTGGCATCGAGGTTCTCGGCTCGAAATAGGTGTTGAAGGTGTCGGCGAACAGGGCGACGTCGCGGACCCACCCACCGCTGCGCTTGCTGCGCGCTCGTCGGGCGATGCGTCGTGCCCTAAGCGAAATGGTCGAGGCTGCCAGCGCGGCAGGCGGCGTTTCGAGGAGAAGCCGGTCAGGCCTTCGATTAGCCGGGGCGCGCCCGGAATGGCGACGCTGGCATTGAGCAGGGAGCCAAACGCGCCGCGTAGGGTGCGTAGCGCGGCAGGTAGGCCATTAGGCGGTCGCGCAGAGTGAGGCGGCGCTGCTTTGCTGGCGGCCGCCAGCACCTCGATCTTCATCTTCGCCATGTCGACGCCGGTCGGACATTCGCGCCGGCAGCCCTTGCAGGAGACGCACAGCTTCATCGTTTCCAGCATCTCGTCGTGAGGCGAACGCGTCCGGGCCGAGCTGACCAGAGATGGCGAGCCGCAGCGCGTTCGCGCGACCGCGCGTCACGTCGCGCTCGTTGCCGGTGACGCGAAACGATGGGCACATCACGTCGGCGACGAGCTTGCGGCACTCGCCATTGTTGTTGCACATCTCAACCGCGCCCTGGAACCCGCCGCCGGCACCGGGATAGGCCGACCAGTCGAACACCGGTGTGAGCGCCGCGACGCGGTAGGCAGGGCTTGAAGCGGAACAGTCCGCGGTCATCCATGCGCGGCGAACGCACGATCTTGCCGGGGTTCATGAGGCCATTGGGGTCGAAGCGGTCCTTCACCTCTTCGAACAGGCGCACCGTGTGCGCGCCGATACATGCTCGCGTGAAATTCCGAGCGCACCAGGCCGTCGCCATGCTCGCCCGAGTGCGAGCCCTTGTATTCGCTTGACCATGGCGAAGGCTGCCTCGGCGATCGCGCGCATGGTCGCAGCGTCCTTCTCCAGCTTCAGGTTGAGCACCGGGCGCACGTGCAGGCAGCCGACCGAGGCGTGCGCGTACCAGGTGCCGCGCGTGCCGTGCGTCTCGAAGATGGCGGTAAGCCGTTCCGTGTAGTCGGCGAGATGTTCGAGGGGTACGGCGCAGTCCTCGATGAACGGAGACAGGTTTGCCCTCGCTCTTCATCGACATCATGATGTTGAGCCCCGAAGCGCGCACGTCCCAGACCGCCTTCTGCCCGGTGGCATCGGTTACCTTGACGACGCTGTTGGGGTGACCAAGATCCGCCAACAGCTCATCCAGTCGGTGCAATCGGCGCAGATTTTCGGCCTGTTCGTCCTCGGCGAACTCGACCAGCAGCAGCGCATCGGGCCGGCCGCGCACGTAGGTCTCCATCACGGGCCGAAACATGGCGATATCGCGCGCAAGTTCGATCAGAGTGCGGTCCACCACCTCCACGGCCACCGGGTTGAGCTTGACGATATGCTGGGGTGTCTCCATGGCCTTGCGGAAGCTGCCGAAGTGGCAGATGCCCAGCGCCTTGTTTTTCGGCAGCGGCGACAACTTCAGTTCAATGCGCCGTGAGACGGCGAGCGTGCCCTCCGAGCCGCACAGGAGGGTCGCGAGATTGACCGGCTCAGGTCCCGGCCGCAAGGCATCGATCAGGTAGCCGCCAACGCGTCGCGACACCTCAGGAAAGGCTTGCGCGATATGTGCCGCCTCCCGGCGGCCGAGGGCGAGCATGTCACGCACAAGGCTGAGGGCGGCGGGATCGTCGCCGGCGTCGGGCCCCGGCGCGGCGGCAATGGTCGCCGGGTTCGAGGCAAGGTCGCCAACCGGTCCGAGCGGCGCCAGGTTGCGTCCGACCTCGCCGAAGGTGAGCTCGCTGCCGTCGGCCAGTACGGCGGCGATGGATATGACGTTGTCGCGCATGATGCCATAGCGGATCGAGCGCGTGCCGCACGAGTTATTGCCCGTCATTCCGCCGATCGTGGCACGGCTGGCGGTCGAAACGTCGACGGGAAACCAAAGCCCGGTCGCGCTCAGTTGGCGGTTGAGATCTTCCAGCACAATGCCCGGTTCGACCACGCAGGTACGGGCGGCGGGATCGACGCAAATGAGCCTTTTCAGGTACTTGCTGAAGTCCATGACCAGGGCGCGGCCAACCGTCTGTCCCGACTGGGAGGTGCCACCGCCGCGCGGCAACAGGGGCACGCCACTCCTCGCGCGCCGCTGCCATCGCAACACGCACGTCTGTGTCCGTTTTGGGCACGATCACGCCGACCGGTTCGATTTGATAGTGCGAGGCGTCTGTGGCATAGCGCCCGCGTGAGAAGCGATCGAACAACACTTCGCCCTCAAGGTCGCGCGCGAGCCGCGCGGCGAGGCGGTGTAGGTCGCAGCCGTGCTGGTTATGGGCATGGCGCGGTAATGCCCGTCCTCGCCGCGGGGCACAAGTGCTATTAGACGGCGAGCACCCGCAGCACCCGCGCGGGCCTGAGCCTATGAGCAGGCAGGGCAGGCTCGTCCCGTCTAGCAAATACCGCAAGGGCGAGGCCGCATGGGGTCGGGGCCGACCACCCCACTCACCACCGCGCGCGCCCAACGCTTGCCGCCGGCGGCAGGCGGCGGATGTTGGCCGCAGCAGGCCGGAGGTCTCACTGCGCAGGCCCCTGATTGGCTTCCCGAGGTGAGCTTTGTTGGCGGTTGCGGCCTCCCACCCGACCGAGGCGCTGCCGCCTGGCTGCGGAGCGCGCGGCGGATGGGTTGGCAGCGCGGCGTAGGCCTGCTTTAAGCTAGGGCGCGTCACTGCTATTGGAGAGAATCGCATGTCGAATGCGCCGCGCCGGGCCGGCCGTCATTTCCTGCAGATTCCGGGGCCGACACCGGTACCGGATCGCATCCTGCGCGCTATGGACATGCCGTGATTGATCATCGCGGGCCCGGAATTTAGAGCCCTGGGCCTGCGGGTTCTGGCCGGCATCAAGACGGTCTTCAAGACCTCGAGCATGTCTTCATCTATCCATCCTCCGGCACCGGTGCCTGGGAGGCCGCGCTGGTCAATACGCTCTCCCCGGCGATAAGGTCTTGATGTACGAAACCGGGCATTTCGCCAGCCTCTGGCATAAGCTCGCCTTGAAGCTTGCACTGCACCCGGAGTTGATCGCTTCTGACTGGCGCAGCGGTGTCGATGCCGACGCCATCGAGACGCGCCTGCGCGAGGATAAGGCGCACACGATCAAGGCCGTATGCGTGGTCCACAACGAGACTTCCACGGGTGCCACCTCGCGCATCGATGAGGTGCGCAAGGCTATCGATGCCGCAAAACATCCGGCCCTCTTCATGGTCGACACGATCTCGTCCCTGGCCTCAATCGACTATCGCCACGACGCCTGGGGCGTGGACGTCACCGTGTCGGCGGTTCGCAGAAGGGGCTGATGCTGCCTCCAGGCCTTGGCTTCAACGCCGTGAGCCAAAAGGCTCTCGCCACGGCCCGCGCGGCGAAGCAGCCAAAGTCTTACTTCGCCTGGGACGAGATGCTGCCCGCCAACAAGGAGGGTTTCTTTCCGTACACGCCGGCGACGAACTCTGCTCTACGGTCTGGCCGAGGCCATCGACATGCTGCACGAGGAGGGGCCCGAGCGCGTGTTTGCGCGTCACGACCGTCATGCGGAGGGCTACGCGCCGCGCGGTCAAGGCCTGGGGCCTCGAGATTTTGTGCAAAGACCCCAGGTATTATTCACTCGAGCCTGACGGCGGTGCTGTTGGCCCCGGACCAGGACGCGCGACGCCTTGCGCAGTGTCGCGCTTCGAGGCCTTCGATATTTCAAGCTTGGCACCGGTCTTAGCAAATTGGCAAAGAAGGTGTTTCGCATCGGGCACCTGGGTGACACCAACGATTTGACCATGCTGGGAGCGCTCGCCGGCGTGGAAATGGGACTTGCCGCTTGCCAAAATACCGCACGCGCCGGGCGGGGGTGCGGGTGGCGATGGACTATTTCGCCGAGGTTGCCAAGGCTGGGGCGCGCATAAGCTCTGCCGTCGCGGCGCCGGCGAGCTGGAGGCGAAGACGGCAAAGCAGCCAAGTCAACGAGAGCTGCAAGAGACGGGACAAGAAAGGTCGACATGCAAAAATCGGGCTCTGAGGAGGATCTCCTCTACGAGGTGCGAGGATGGGATTGGACTGCGTTAGCTTTTAATCGCCCCGCCGCACACAACGCCCTCACCTTCGAAATGTATGACCGGCTCGGCGACATCTGCAGGTCACGCTCCGGCAGGCAGCGCGTGGAGGCCATCATCATCACCGGCGCCGGCGGCCGCGCGTGCGGCGGCGGACGGACATCTCGCTGTTCAGCGATTTTTCAGACGGCACAACAGGGCGTAGCCTACGAGGCGCGCATGGAGGCGCATGTTCGCCAAGCTCGAGAAGCTGTCCGGTACCGACGATCGCGGCCATTGCCGGCATCTGCACGGGCGGGGCGGCCGTGATCGCCGCCGCGTGCGACTTCAGGCTTGCCACGCGCCAGCTTAAAGTTGGGTTTCCCGATCGCCCGCACGCTGGCGAACTGTCTGTCGGCCGGCCAACATCGCCCGCGTGGCGCATGCTAATAGGGGTCGGGCGGGCCGTCGATCTGTTGCTGACAACGCGATTGATCGAGCGCCGAGGAGGCATTGGCAATCGGGCTCGTCAACGAGCTGTTCGACACGCCCGAGGCGATGATGCAGCGTGCTCGCGCCCTTGCCGCCCAGATCGGTACGCAAGCGCCGCTCACCATGATGGCCGGCAAGGAGGTCGTGCGCGCGGATGCGCGCAAATTTCGGCGCCATCGACGACCGCGACCTGATCGGGCTGTGCTACGGCAGCGCCGACTTCCGCGAGGGATTGCGCGCTTTCCTCGCCAAGCGCGCACCCACGTTCACGGCACAATAGGCACGGATCGCCACGGTGCAGGCGGCCAATTCCGTGCCGCCCGCGGCGCTGCTAAAGCAGGGTCGGCGCTCAGCCCTCGGCCTTCAATCCGAGCAGCCGGGCAGGATTTTGCGCATCATCGTGTCGATGTCGGCGTCGGAGATGCCCTCCTTCTTCATCGCGGCAATCGCCGCCTCGACGCCGTCCGGGTGCACCATGTTGCTGCTCTGGCCGAGAGTCGGTGGAGACCAGAACGCTGCTCGCGCCAAGCTCCTTCAGCGCCTGAGCCACCATGCTTGGCATTGATCTGCGTCCAGTGCGGTCAGGAAGGGGAGCGGCGCGTTGGGACCCGGCCTAGGAACTGCAGGAAGCAGACCTCGATCACCGCTCCCATCTCGGCGACTTGTTTGGCCTGCGCCATGGTGAGGCCAGGAACGTTGGTCAAGGCGTGCGTGATGACCATGTTCTTCACGCCGAGCTCGCGCCCTCGTCCACCACCGCGATGATCTCCTCCGGATGCGACGTGACCGGTGGCCAGCACCAGGTTCTCGCGCGCGATGATCTTCAGGATCGCCTCCATCTCCGGGTGACACCTGGCCGTTGGGCGCCACCGTCAAGCCTACGGCATCGGGCTTGGACAGGGTCTTGACGTGCTTGTCGGACTCGAAGGTCGGCAGCCACACGACCTTGCCGCGGCTGCCGTAGACGCGGTGCATCCACTCCACGGCGTCGGGATTGATGCCGCCCACCGCCTTGTTCAGCACGATGCCGCCGAACACCTCGACGCCGGGCACGACCTTCATCACGAGCGCGGCGCGGCTCGCCGTTTCGGAGATGTGGTTCTTGAGTACGATGCCGCGCATGCCGCGCGCCTTGGCGAGCTGCGCCACATCGATGTCGTCCATGTTGCGGCCGAACACGTCCGGTGCGAATGGACGTGCATGTCGATGACGCCGGCGGCAGGGCTTTGACCTTGGGCGGCGGCGGCGGGAAGCCCGCTTGCGCACCGGCCTGTACTCCGAGCCCAGCGCGAGGCCGGCAGAAAACTGCAATCGCAGCGGCAGCGTCTTCTCATCGTCTCCTCCCGTAAAAGCGCGCCGGTTTGCCCGCACGCCGGTTCGAGGGCGGCTTACAGCAGAAGTCAGCCCCGGCGAAACGGGGCCGGGACCAAGGCCCGGTCACTTGCCGGCGCCCGGCGCGGCGATCCCTAAGCCCTGCAGATAAAAAGCAACGTCGCCGCTTCCAGAAGTTCTTCGGCGCCCGAGTCGGGTGAGCTGCGTCGGGCGGCATCGCCGCGCGCAAATAGAGCTGCAGCGATCCCGTGCGCTAGACGCCCAGATGTGCAAGACCATCGTGCGCGCCGGCGGCAACTTTGCCGCTGGCCGCCGGCCCGGCGGCGACCGCCTCGCAGGCCTGCCGCAGCACCGCGAGAGGCTCGTTCGCTCGCCTCGTTGAGAGGTCGCGATGATTCGCAACAGGTACGCCGGATTCGAACATGGCCGAGAAGTATGCGGGCTCATCGCGCGCAAAACCAAGGTGAGGCGCGGCCAAGGCGCTTTCGAGCGCCGCCGTGGGGCTCGGGCGCCCGTCGTCCCAGGTCGCAGCCAGGCGTTGGGCAAAACGCTCGAAGCCTTGGCGCGCGCACGATCCACGCCATCAGGGCATCACGGTCGCGGAAATGGCGATACGGCGCCGCCGGGCTTTGACGCCCGCCTGCCGGGCGGCCTCGGCAAATGTGAAACCGGCGGGACCTTTTTGCGAAATGAGGTCAGAGCGCGGCGCCGATCAGGGCCTCGCGCAAGTTGCCATGGTGGTAGCCGCGCCGTCCGCCACGGCCGTGTCTGGACCAGCTCATGGCGGAGGTTTAGCGCATTCGGCGCTCGGGAAACATCAACTCGCCGCGGTCTGGCTTGGTCAGCCGCGCGCGGGCCAAAAGGCGATCGATATCAGGACGACGGCGGCGATCGCGGCGGGTACGGGGCGGGCGCCAAAGCGGTCGACCACCGGCGCCCCCAAAGCGAGCCCAGGGATTGGCCCGTGAACAGAAAGAAGGCGAACAGCGAGACGCGCCAAGCCACGCGCCTCCGGCGCCATCTGCGTGGCATTCGCTCTGCAAAGTGTTGTGCAGCATGTAGAAGCCGAGGCCGACACAGGCGATGGCGGGCACGGCGAAGCCCGCAGCCAGCGGCATGCCGGCGCAGTGTGGCGTAGCCGGCGGCGAGACGGCGGTGCGCCGACCTGCGGCGAGGCCCGGCTGGCAGCCGAGCCGGCTTCAAGCCATCGTGCCGGCGGTGGCCAGCAGAAGGAGCGCGCGCCGGCACGCCGAACGAGGCCAGCAAGCGCCCCGACCGCGCCGAGGCCGAGGCGGAAGCGCTGGTGCAGGTCGGCGCCGACGTAGGCCAGGGCGCCGAACATCGCGATGCCCTCGACAGGTACGCGCTGATCCAGCAGCGTGCGCGCACCCAGCGGTCATGGCGCAGGACGCGGTAGGTCTCGGCTGGCGGCGTCGGCGCCAGCGCGGTCGCCCGGCAAGGAACCGGCACGCCAGATGCTTGAGCGGCCGCCGTCTCGCCCGAGGAGCAGCAGGCCGGCGCCGATATGCAGGACACCGCCGAGCATCGCCAGGGCGTGGCGCGCCAGCCGATCCAGCGCGCCGAACAAGGCCGCCCGCCGCCTGGCCGAAGACGATGCCGAGGATCTGCCCGGAGATGTAGCGCGCCAGCAGCTGCCTGCCGGCGCTCGTAGGCGCACGACGTCGCCGATCCAGGCGATGGCCAGCGGAGTGATCCTGCGGCGGCCCCGGCCCCGGCCAGAGGGCGATCGTGGCCGATGGGCGACCGAGCGTCGGCATGGCCGCACGGGGATCGACGGTGGCGATGCCGGCCCACAGCGAGCCCAGCACCACCATCAGCAGACCGCGAGCGTCCCGAGCGGCCAACCACCACCTGGAACACGCCATACGCCACAACAAAGGCCGTAACCATCGCGCAGCGGTGCCAACCGTCACGCGAGCTCGCCGGCAATCTGCGGCACAGCGCGTCGCACACGCGCAGGTTAACGTAACACCGACGAAGGATGCCAGCGCCAGAAACAGGAGAAATGGCGCGCGGGCGTCGCGTCAGGATCGCTCAGTGTCGCCGAATTCATGCTCCATCCGCACGGTGGTGGGATCTGAATTGGAGCGCCGCGGGAAAGCTCTAAGCGCCCGGCGGGTGCTGGTTGCTAGGAGTTTACACGAGGACCTGTCGAGCGGGAAGAAGACTGCCACCGGGTCGCAGCAAACCACGGGCAACGTGGCTATTTGCAGATCGCATTAGCTCCGTCGCGGCGTGTCAGGAGCCAGGTCGAGGTGGAAGTGGTCGCGGTGGTTGGCATCGTAGTTGGGACCGAGCACGGTGCTGAACAGATTGCAACTGCCGCGATGCATCGCTGCGAAACGTGCGCTCGGCGAAAGCGCCCCGCCAGCCGGTCTTGACCTGGACCGTGCGCCCGTCGGCCAGCACGAAGCCCGAGACATCAATGGCGTTGGCATGGCCGTGCTCGAAAGTAGCGCCCCGTCGACATTGTTCATGGGTCGGCAGGAGTAGGATCCCGGCGATTTTGGGGCCACCAGCGGGCTGCGAAAATGTCGCTGCGCGGCCGGCGGGACCACGCGCTCGACCCAGTGATGGTCTAACGCCAGGCACCATCGGGCAGCGCAGCAGTGCCGGGGCGCAACTCAACCCAGCCGCATTGGCCGCGGCGAGGGCAGCGAAGGCTTGATGGCGCCGCACCTGGCATCTTTCCGGGCCACCGAGGTTCGCCTGGCGACGAAGGGGCTTTCGCGCACCACCCCGGCGGATAGGCATGCGCGTTCACGCTCATCGGCGCGCCGGGAGCTCCTCACTGGGCGATAAACTGCGGCCTTTGGCTGCAGGCCCAAAGAGAGTAGAGCGCGAGGAACGGCAGCGGAGACTGGCCCGGAACGCGCGACAGTCGACCACGCCTGAAGATGGGCCGACGCGTTCCGGGAAGCGCGCGGTCAGCCACCGCGCCGGTTGCGATTAGCCAGGGGCCTGTTGCATGGACCTCGTGCAAGGGCGCCCGGGCGTCGGCCGCCCCTCGCCATTCAATTTGGCGCCTTCAATTCGGCCCCGTATCCAAGTAGCGGCGCCATTGCTCGCCGAGGCGTGCAATCCCCCGCCGCTCACCGGTTCGCGCAGTTGGGCGGGAGGGCCGCGCCCGGCTGATAGCCGGCGATCCTCGGCTCAGCAGCTCGCGGCGGGTGGCCGGGCTGGCGAATTCGAAACGATTCGCGGATCGGGATCATGAAGGCGCCAGTGCCGCCGATGACGCCACTCCGTGGCGGTAAACATCCAAGGTCGGCGATGTCGAAAAAGCTCGACGGTTTTTCAGAAGAGGATGGGCAGGCCATTGATGGCGATCCCTGGGCGACCAGCTGGTCGCACCGGGACCACCGTCACGAAGCGGACCGGCGTTGTTGGGCCACGTCGCCCGAAACGTCGATCACGCGCCTAATTCCCTTGACCCCGCTGGTTTCGAAGAGCTGGGCTGCAAACACCAGGCCCTGCGAAATCGACGTCATGTCACGCGCCCTCAAGATCGGCTGAGCATCGAGCTTGTCGGCCACCGCCTGCGCTGCCGCCGGGCCGTCGATAACCGTCCAGGAACGACCACGTTCTGCACACTGGGCCCGGCCCACTCCGTAGTAGGCAACCGCGATGCGACCGTGGGGACGATGTGATCGCTTTATGCACTCCGGATCGTAAGGCGGCAATGTAGCCGTCACGCTGCAGGCGCTGCTCGTCGTGAGATCCATCGATATTAAGAGACGTCGACCGCCAGCGTACCAGCTCCAGATCAACGAGGACCTGGGCGAGGGCACTGCCGACGAAGGCAAGAGGCGACAAAGATGGCCCCCGCCGCCAGGCAGCAACAGCCCAGCATGAAGGCGGTCGCGCGAAAGATGCCTCCTCATGCGGCCACACTGACATGGCGCTCCGCGGATGGGAAGACCAATTGGCGGGCGGCGGTGTTGCGAACGGGTGAGAACCCGCGCCCGCAATTGGGAATTATCCACAAGTTTTCATGGTCGACGCCACGGCGCGTCTCGGACGTGGGTTGTAGCTACTGCTAGTGTGCCAGGCACGAAGACGCCGCGTGATGCGTTGGCGTCGCTCGTGCGTGAATTGCGTATATTTGCCCTGGATGCGTGGCCCTGTGGGCCTGCGCACCTGCCGCCGGTCGGCGCGACGGACGCCAGGCTTTGCGTGTCGCCCGCTGCCGGCAGCGCCGCGGGAGCTCGAGCCGTGGAAGGCGGCAATGCTCGATCGCCAATTCCCCACCTGCTCGGCGCCGACGATCGTGGGATCGGCACAGTGGCACCAGCGAACAGACCGGCAACATAGGCGCCCACACGCCTGAAAAAGGGAAAGCCGGGCTGGCCCTGTCCTCGGCCCTGTCCTCGAGCCGCTCTGCAGGGCTGCCTTGCGCCACGGCACGCGGCGGGCGCGGCGAGATTTTGACGCCGATCGCCGCTCCGATGATAAGCCTGTAAGCGGGCGAGATGTGCCGGGTGCCGCGCGCCCCGTCTCTCGGCAGCAGGGGCAAGAAGACTTCTCGATGGACTGGCTCAGCCCCGGCCTCGTTTTGGCGGGAGCTCGCATCCGGCGGGCTGCTCAATCTGGCCTCGACGGGGGTTCGGGACCGGGCCCACGGCGCTCCTCGATGAGCGTGTTGCAGGTGCTGGAGCCCGCCAGCTGCCGCCCAGCTCGTCTCCGTTGCTTCAATCGCCGGACACCCGTCCGCCACGCCCCACGCTCTGGCGCTGACGGCGACTGGCGCGAGTTGGGCCCAATGCCTGGTCGGCAGCGGGTGGGGGTTCCCATCAGCCAATACGTAACTG
>ERZ1370068.4479-contig-3550_pt1 | contig 29521 bp, 47 predicted proteins | sample MGYA00561227_ERZ1370068 | MGnify/ENA primary metagenome ERZ1370068 (study PRJEB38410, sample SAMEA6850437) | metagenome | study: Metagenomic assessment of the ecological functions of the soil: analysis of the soil microbiota associated with the...
AAGCCCTTCGTTCAGTTACGTATTGCTCGGTGGGCGGATTGTGCTGCCAATTGTTGCCGATATTGTTGATGGTGTTGGAGCGGTTGATGAAGAAATTGTTGTTGCCCCAATTGCAGCCGCCGCCCCAGTAATTGCCCCAGCGGCCCAGCGCAAAGCCGGCGCCGAAGGCGAGCCCGGCGGCCACCAGGCCCGCGCCGATATAGGGCGGTGCCGCAAAGTAATAGGGCGGATAGGCAGGATAAGGCCATTCGCCATACACGACCGCCGGCTCATAATACGGCACATAGACCGTATTCGGATCGCGTCGGTTCGATGACGATGACCTGCTTGCTCTCCTGCTGCGCAACGGTGACCTTCTGCTCCTTGGTCGAGACCAGCTTCTTGTTGTCATGCGCCTTCGCCCGCAGCCGCTGAATCGCGTCCATCACGTCCGGCTGCTGGGCCAGCACCGCATCGCCGAGCGCCTTGGTCCAGTCGAGCTTTTCGCTCATCATCGCAAGAACGGTCAGGGTAGCGGCCAGCGCCTTGACGCTCTCGTCCCACCCCTGCTTGTCGATCTCGGTCTTGAGCGCGCTCGTCCTTCAGCTTCTTGTGCTCTTGCAGCCAGCGGTCGGCCTGCACCACTTCCAGCGGGTAGGTCGATGCGGCCAAGAGGTTGGCCAGCAAGGCGTCGGGATATGAGCGCGATCGGCGCCACCAGCGCATCGAGGCTGCTCCGGCTTCAGCAACGCCTGTTCGGGTTGTGACGGTTTGGTGTCGGTCGCCTGCGCCCACACAACGCCCGGGGTCGCCATCATCAACGCCAACGCCAGCAGAAGCTTCCTGTAACGCAACATGCCTTTCTCCCTCGCCGATTGGGTGAAACCAACCGGTGAATCGGCGTGCCGAGCTTTGATCAAGATCAAGGGTAGGGGTCCGAGCTGAATTCCAGCCCGCCCAACAGCGCTTCGCCTCTCACGCCTCGACTTTCCCGCCCCGTCCGCGCGGCAAGCAAGGATCCGGCGATCATGGATCAGGGTTTGAAGGCGGTGCGCGGCGACGTTCAGGGTCGTGACATCGAGCGCGTTTTCGTCTCCTGCCGCCGCCTGCGCGCGCTGCGCCTGAAGGACCTTGTCGATCTCACGCTCGATATCGGACAGTTCTGCCTCCGCCTCCGTTATCCGGATGCGGCGTCCGAGGGCATAAAGTGAGATCCAGCGCGGGCTCATCCTTGCCGGATTCGCCGGCGCGAAGGAATTTCCAGGCCGCCGCCACCACGGAGACGAGGCCGCCAAAGATCATCGGCGCCAGAAAGATCGCGTTTCCCCATTTGTCCAGAAAACCCTGCTGCGTGCCGTTGTAGAACGCGGCCGCGCCGGGATGAGACCGGCAGATAGGCATCTGGTCGGTGCTCGCCGCGCTCATCTGCCCCAGCATCGGCAATTCGCCGAGCAGATCCCGGCGCGCTGCATCAACGCTTCGGTCAATTCGCCCACCAGATCGTTGTCGAGCTGCTTTTGGCAACCACGTAGAAGGAAGTCCTGAGCGTGGTCAGGTCATCGCTCGGGACCGGTGGCGAGCCCCGCAGCGTGCCCTTCGGGACGTCGAAGCTTTCGTAGGCGCGCTGCTTCTCGGCAATGGCGCCGAGCCGCCTCGATGGGAATCAGCACCGGCGCACTCTTCGGGTTTTGCAGGAAGAGGCCGCGCAGCAGCGTCAGATATTTCGTCAGCCAGGGAACGACGATCGAGAATCGCACGCACCTCCTTGGCGTCGAGCGCGCGCCGCGTGTCGGCAGGCGCGAGGTTGCGGAACGATCACATTGGCGCGGCCGAGATCATACTCGTCGGTCAGAATGCGCTGACGACCTTCCGGTTCATCTCGCCTCCGACCACGCCGACCGCGAGGCGCTTCAAGCCTGCAACGTCGGTGATCGAGGATCCCGGCGGCGCAACAAGCAACACGCACGGCGTGGGCGAGGATGACGACGGCCTGCGCCTGCGACAAATCGCCGACATCGCCCCGCACCACGGCGAGGTCGACCTTGTTCGATGAAAACAGATCGGCCGCCTCAAGCGCGCTGGTCGTTTCCACCAGGTTGAGGCGTACCGGCGCATTCGCTGCGGCGAGCCGGCTTCGCCAGCGCCGACACCAGCTTTCGTGGCCTCGCCGTCCAGCGATCCGGCTGCGATGGTCAGCGTCGTCGGGCGAGAATACCAGACATAGCCGAACAGACCCGCGCCCGGCGACCAGAATGAAGACGCCGTGCCAATGACCACGATACCGAGCCAGGCTGGCATTCTAAGGTGAAACCATGCCGGCTCTCTTGGTGGCAGTGACATCTGGTCGACTGGCTTTGGCACTAGTGGCCGCTCAGCACCAGGCGTCTTGATCGGCAGCAACAGGGCCTGGATCCGCAGCAGCACAGGCATGCACCAGGCCCGACCGCGTCGACGGCATGCAGCCAGAAGCTCTTCGCCGTGCTGAGCTTGCCGGAAGAAATCAGCTCGTGATTGCTGGTATAGGCGTTGGCGATACAGCTGCTGCCGGCGGTCACGCCCTCCAGGCCGCCCTTGTAGAGCGGCTCCATGGAAGACGAGGATCGTGCCCGGCCGCACGATATTCTGCACCTCGATCAGTTGCTCGCCGCCACGGAACTGACCCGCCGCGATGTAATCCTGAACGTTTGTAACCACCATCGGAATGATGGTCCACGGCTTGGAAATGCAGGCGGCTTCCGCCACCATTCCGACCTTCAAGACCTGAGCCTCGATCTGTCCAAACCCGGCCTGCAGCGCACGCTGTCCGGCGCCCTCCGGGATCAGTATTCCGGCGGGCCGCATCATCGGATTGACGACATCGCCGGCGTCGAAGCGCGAACTGCTCGACGCGGCCGTCGACGCCGGCACGAATGAAGGTCTTGTCCGAGATCGACCTGCGCCTGCTGCCAGCGCGGCCTGCGCGCTCGCCTTCTCGGCCGGCAGAGAGCGCTCGAAACCCGCAACTCCGCGGACTGCTTGGACGGCATTCGCGGCATCGAGGGCCTTGGCGCCCGTCCACGGCCACCTGCAGCTTTCGATGTCGCGCTGCGGCACGATGCCGGGGTTGCGCCGCTGCAGCTCGCTCTTCACGTCCAGCTCGTCCTGGGCCTGCTGCACGCGCGCTTTTGCCTCCTGAAGCTGGCCTTCGGCCTTGACGACATCCGGCTCTGCGCCGAGACCAGTGCGGCATCGACCTCGGCGATCTTGCGCCTGGCTGTCTCCAGCGCCGCCTCCTGCCTGGAGCTGTCCAGCCTGAAAGCACGTCACCCTTGGCTTGACCGGCGCGCTGAAATCGACGCTGCACTTCAGCGACCCGGCCGATTGCCTTCGGGCAGTAATCGGAACGGTCCGGAAGTACAGCGTCGCCAGTGTTGCTCGACGGATGAAAATAGAAGATCATCGTGATCAGCGAGACCGTGCAGCATCAGGCAGGTCGACGATGCCAAATCTCAGCTCGAACCAGACCGAGAAGAGCGTGATTTCGTGGCCGAAGCGCTTTGCCCTGCACGATAGCGGCGGTAGAGATAAGTCCGGCAGGATCGTCAGCATGGAGCAGCAGAGCATCAGTTCAAGCATGGCCGCGCACCTCGCGTTTGTCGACGCAGGCGCTTCGCGCTCTTCGGTTCTCGACGGCAGCGGGCGCCGCGGTCTGCCATCTTCGGCGTGCGACAGTCGGCATCGCCCGGCGGCGGAACTCCGGCGATCTTCTCGACTGAGCTCGGCGATGCTGCGCAGCGGCGTGCTGAAGTCGGGCAGGTCGATCATCGCAAGCAACAGGCCCGCGATCCAGAACATGTGTATATGGGTGAAGAGCGCCAGCAAGCCAAGCACGGCGACGATTTCGAATTGCAGCTTCTGCGACTTGTGCGCCATCCGCTCCGGCAGCGTATGCAGCTGCAGGTAGAAATTGCCGACAGCCAGGACGGCGAGCGATCAGAAAAATAGCCGATCGCGACCATCAGAGCACATCCGTCTCGCCGGGCGCTGTGATGAAGCCCGGCAGATGATGGGGAGCCAGCGGATTAAGCTGATCGCTCACATGAACCTCCAGTTTCGAAGCATCGCTTCGCTTGAATGCGGCCGATCATGATCGGCGGTGGCTTGCGGACCGCCGACTTGAATCAATCACGTTTCACACCGGCTGCCAATCTCCGGGACACGGGGAACGGGATACCGGGCGGCCGCAAGGCCAGAGCAGAAAGTCATTTCGTCCGAAGCGTTTGATCTGGATCAAGGGTACAATCTGGCCGCGGAGATTAGGCTATCGATCCAGGCGCGACGATCATTCAGGAAGGATCAGGCATGCCCGAAAAAAATTGACGATCTGATACCCTCAGCAAAGGACATTCAGAAGCAGACCGCTCTCCATGAGGCCGAAAAGGCCGAACAATATGCCCGCCGGCTGGCCGCCGCCGAGGCGGAAAAGCGCGCGTTGATTGACCGGCTCAGCAAACCTTCCGGGCTGAGCGAAGACGAAAGGTCAAGCTTGCCGCCACCGTCATCCAGCGTGCCGTTCGGAACGGCCTGACCGAGGTTCAAGTCTACCGGTTTCCCAACTCGCTGTGCACCGACAATGGCCGGGCCATCAATCAGCAGGAACCGGGCTGGGAGAAGACCCTCACCGGCATCGCTGCGGAGATCTTCAAGCTCTGGTCCGACTATCTGAAGCCGCGCGGCTACCGCATCCGCTATCAAATCGTGGATTTTCCTGGAGGCGTTCCCGGGGATATTGGAATTGTCATAGCCTGGGACTAGTCGGCAGAAGACGGAACCACGCTTCGTCCACGAGCGACGCGGAAGGCCTGCGAAAAGCGAACTGTGCAACTTTCACGGCTTTTGCCGTCTGCAGGAACTGCACGGCATAGAGTTTGTCGCAGAGCGATGGCGCCCAGGACGCGCCATCGCGTCCCGAGCGCCCAAGGCCTGTTCAACCTTGCTATTTCAGCCGGATTGTTACGCCGCCCACCGCCGCCGACAACTTCCGCGCGCGACTTTCGGGCCACTGAGCTGCAGGATCACGCCATTGGCGTTCTGCAACTGAACGCCGCCAGCGCCGGCCGCGATCGCACCGCCCGCACCAATCACGTTGTAAGCGCCTTCAATTGAGGCCGGCCTGTTCAGATTGACCGCTCGTCCGACGAAGCTTGGTGGTCGAGCGCACCGATCGTGAAACCGACGCTCATGCCGGAGACCGTGAACGGATACTTCGTGGCCTCGCGCAACACCAGCACACCCTCGCCGCCTCCGACACCGACGATCAGTCCGCCCTTGGTAAAGATCACGGCGACCTGGCCGGTTTCTGCCCGCGATGGCGTGCTTCGCACCAGCTACGCCGAGCAAGGCAACGAGGGCAACACTTGCAGCGAACTTCGTCATGACTTTCTTCCTCCGAGTTTCTGACGGTAACCTACTATGCTGGGATTATCGGGCCGAGTCGAGCATCCAGGGCGCTACGCGGAACCACCCGTGAGTGATCGGGCAACCTCGACTACACCCGTGATTACAATTTGGACCCCACACAGAGCAGCAAAAATGCAGACAGCCTCGTTACCACACTTGTGCCCTCTTCTCCGAAGAGCCGCGCCATCGCACTGGATCTCGTATGCGCGTGATGAGATGGTCATTGTCACGCCAAGCGCGACGACCATCCAGACGATGGATGAATAAAGCAGCCCGTCCAAACCCTCCGGGCGATCTCGTGCCGATCGCTATGGCAGTTGCAATCGTCCCCGGCCCGGTCGTCAATGGTATCGTCAGCGGGAAGAATGCCATTCTTTGGATCGTTACAAAATTGGCGCTCGAGGTCGCACGGCCGCCCTGAGGGATCGGCGCCGCGTGAAGCATCGACCAGCCGGCAACCGCGACCACCAGACCACTTCCGGCGATGCGCAGGCGCGGGCATGGAGATGCCAAAGAAGCGAAGAATATGGCTCCCGACAGAGAGTGATACCAGAAGCACTGCGAAAGCATAAAGCGCAATGCGGCGAGCCACGCTCGCGCGTTCGCGTTCTGACAGACCGACCGTTCTCTCATGAAAGATAAAAGCCAGCCCATACGGGTTGATGATCGCAAACAGCGCACTGAACCCGAACAGAAAATCGCCGAGCCAGCGGGAGGTAACGAACTCGATCATGGGCCACTGTAGCAACGCTCGGATCCTTCGTCAGTCAGAAGCAGCACTATCACCGATCCCCACGGGCATCAGCAGGATGTGGCCGAGCAGCGCCGTGATCCCGGATCCTGAAGGCAATACAGGCAATTTTTGGTCGGTTGTGAGTAGCGAGGGTGACAACAGCGTGAGTTACGGGTAGCGCACCAAGAACTGCTCCAACCAGATAAGCATTGCGCTCCCGCTCCGGCAGATGCCTCCGACTTTAGTACGTCAAGGCCGCGGTACTTCAAGGCCGCCACGGACCGCAGCGTCGAATGTCAAATGAACACCTCACTACCCTTGAGGTAAATCAATCCCGCCCGAAATTGGACAGATAGCCGTTCAGCAGACGGCGTTCGTCCGTCGGCGACTTTGGGAGGGCTCGCAAGTGGCAGGCAAAAGCGATTCACAAGTCAAGAGGATCGACCAGTTCTTCGTTATGCATTCGGGTCGTTCCGACGGCTGGCGCGACCTCGCACATACCGCCCGGGAATGGTCCGAAGGCAGTAAGAAGCGCGCCGACGTCGAGAGAGCACGTGCAGCAATTTCCGTGATTGAAGCCTTTCACGCCTATCCAGGCGCACGGTTGCTCGGGGCTCTGGACGAATGCATCGCCGGTGAGGACGCGGCCGGGGCCGCCGCACTTGCACGCCGAATTTCGAACACACTGCTTACGCGCGGATACCGCAATCGCCCCGGGGAATGGGATCCCAATGACGAGAGGTCGGAGGACGAGGTCGCGAACGTCATGCCTCCGATGCACGGCGAACGCGGGGCTAACCGGCCATATTTCGAGGTCCTGTTTGTCAACAGTCAGCCAGCCTCGCGCTGGCCGGCCCTCGCCGCCGAGATCAGGCGACTCCGGCGACCTGAAGACGCGTTCGTCTATGAGGCCGTGATCGTCGGATCATTCGAGGACGCGTTCTGCGCGGCCGCAGCAAACCCGGAAATCGCTGCGGTCGTTCTTGTCGAGGGCTTTCCATATCGTTCACGCCATGATGCGCCAGCCTTGCGCTCGATTCTCGAACCACTCGGCGCGCCCGAGAATAGCAAGGATACGACATTACTCCTGGCGGCCGCGCTTAAACGCATCCGGCCCGAACTCGACGTCTACCTGCTCTCCGACCGCGATGTCGAAAAGCTTGCCGGTGATCCAGCAGCGGATTGCGTGCGACGCATCTTTTACGGCGTGGAGGAGTTGATGGAGCAACACCTCGCGATCCTTGAGGGCGTGCAGGCGCGCTTTGAGACTCCCTTCTTTGACAATCTCAAGAAATACGCCAGCCGGCCCATCGGGACGTTCCACGCCCTGCCGATCGCGCGCGGCAAATCGATCTTCAGGTCCGACTGGATTCGCGACATGGGCGAGTTCTACGGCATGAATCTGTTCCTTGCCGAAAGCAGCGCGACAACTGGCGGCCTCGACAGCCTGCTGGAGCCGACGGGCACCATCAAGCGCGCGCAGGAGATGGCGCGCGCGCGCCTTCGGCGCCGATCATGTCTTCTTTGTCACGAACGGCACCTCCACATCCAACAAGATGGCCGTGCAGGCCCTGACGGCGCCGGGCGATATCGTCATCGTGGACCGCAACTGCCACAAGTCGCACCACTATGGCTTCGTCCTTTCCGGCGCGCAGCCGCTTCTACGTCGAGGCATTCCCGATGACGGAATACTCGATGTACGGCGCCGTGCCGCTGCGCAACGATCAAGCGAGCGCTGCTGATCGCTGCGCGCCGAGGGCGGCTCGACCGGGTCAAGATGGTTGACCTGACCAACTGCACCTTCGACGGTCACATGCTACAATATGCGGCGCGTAATGGAGGAATGCCTCGCCATCAAGCCGGATCTTATCTTCCTGTGGGATGAAGCGTGGTCGGGCTTTGCGCGCTTCTCGCCTTTCCTCCGCCCGCGCACCGCCATGGGGGCTGCCGCCGACATCGAAGCCTGGCTGCGGGAGGCATCGTCTATCAAAGTCTACGAGAAGCAGCAGGCGGAACTTGGCGACAATCCATCAGACGACGCGCTTGATGGCGACTCACCTGATACCCGATCCCCGCAAGGTCAGGCTCCGGGTCTATCAGACGAATTCGACTCACAAGTCGATGTCGGCCATTCGCCAGGGATCGATGCTCCTGGTCAAGGATGTCGATTTTCACGCGGTGGAAGCGCAATTTCACGAGGCGGTCTTCACCCATGCGTCAACCAGCCCTAACCAGCAGCTGATCGCAAGTCTCGATCGTCGCACGAAGGCAGATGGAGCTCGAGGGCTATGGTCTGGTCATGAATGCGATCGAGATCGCCCTCAAGATCCGGTCGGCAGTGAATAACCATCCGTTAATCTCGAAATATTTCAAGGTGCTCGGCGCGGATGGCATGGTGCCGGAGAAATACAGGCAATCGCGGATTGCCGGATTATCTTCGGCCAGAAACGAGCTGGAGCGATGTCGTAAAGGCGATGCGGGAAGACGAGTTCTTCCTCGACCCGACGCGCATGACGCTGGTCTGCGGCACGGGCGGCTTCGATGGGACGCAATTCAAGGGCCTGCTTGCGAGCCGGTACAACATCCAGCTCAACAAGACGTCCCGCAACTCGCGTGTTGCTGCAGTCCAACATCAACAACACGCGCAGTGACATTGCCCATCTCGTCCGAGTGCTCGTCGAGATCTGCCAGCGAATTGAGAAGCAGCCTCGCCGATGGCGGCAACGAGCGAACGCGCGCGCTTTGCAGCGCGCGTCAAGATCGTTGATGACCGATGTGCCGGACCTGCCAAATTTCAGCCATTTCCACGAAATCTTCCGCAAGGACGCGGGCCGCACCACTCCTGAAGGCGATATGCGGACCGCGCTTCTTCGGGGCATACGATCCGAGTATCTGCGAATACGTCCCGCTTTTGGGTGCCGAGATGCGATCGGCGGCTCAAGGAGGGACCGGAAATGATATCGGCCAACTTCGTGATCCCCTACCCACCGGGCTTTCCGATCATGGTGCCGGGACAAGTACTCACCCAGGAAACGATCGACTTCATGCGCAAGCTCGACGTGAAGGAGATCCACGGTTACGAGCGCGCGCGTGGCCTCAAGTTGCTGAGAGCCGATGCCATGACCGCCAAGGCGAAGGGCTGAGGAGAACTACCATGCAAGCTTTCTTCCACTTTCTGGCCGTGAATCCCTACATCCTCCTGTTCGTCGCGGTGGGCCTTGCCGTGTGGATCGGACGACAGACCATCGGAGGATATGGACTTGGCATGGTCGCAGCCGCGATCATTGTTGGTTGCGGCTTGTCGGTCTGGGCGTCCTCCTATGGCGAGAAGCTCGAGCTCAACAACTTCACCAAGAGCCTGTTCTACTATCTGTTTATGTACGGTGTCGGTCTGCGAGTCGGGCCCTCCTTCCTCAATGGTTTGGGGGCCGACGGGATCAGGTACACCGTTCTCGCCTTTGTCTCCTGCGTTATCGGTCTCGCAATCGTTGTGATCGGAGCACGGGTTCTCGAGCTGCCTCCGGGCGCAGCGGGCGGGATGCTCGCGGGCTCACAGACCATGTCGGCGGCCATCGGATCCGCCGAACAGGCGGTGACTGCCGGTGCCGTCAAATTGCCGCCTGGCAGCACGCGCAGAGCAGGCGACGGCGATGATCGCGCTCGCCTATGGAATTACCTACATCTGGGGCACGGTCGGCATCATCCTCATTACCAAGTACCTGCCGAATTGGTGGGGAATCGATGCACGCGAGGCGGCGAGAGAATACGAAAAGAAGCACGGCGTCGCTTCTGGCGATCTCGCCGGCGCTGTCCGGCTGGACACCCGGGAGCTTGCGCGCCTATCGCCTTGAGAACGCGGCCTGGGTCGGGCGAAAGATGCGCGACCTGCTTCGGCAACATCCCGGAATACCGGTTTGTAAATCTCGTACGCGATGGCCAGGCGCTCGGCGCGAAGGACGATGAAGTACTTCGGCTGGGCGACATCAATCACGCTTGGCGGTGTCCGCGGGGCGATGACCGAGAAGATGGGACTTATCGGTCCGGAGGTTTCCGACCGCGCCGCGCTGGACCTGCCACTCGACCGCGCGGAAATCCTGGTCACGAACAAAGAACTTCTGAAAAAGACGCGCGAGGAATGGCGCGCTCTTCCGGGCGCCGACCAGATTCAGGTCGTCGGCCTGGAGCGCGGTGGCGTGCCGATCCCGATTGGCGACGATACCCATCTCCAGCGCATGGACCTGGTCACCGTCGTCGGTGTGAAGAGTGCCGTTCAGAAGATCGGCGATACCTTCGGTCGGGTGGTTCGGCCCTCGGCTGCCACGGATTTGCTGACCCTGTCCGCCGGCATGATCCTCGGTTTCCTGATCGGTGCGATCCAGTTTCCGGCATTCGGGGCCAGCGTGGGTCTCGGCAACGCCGGCGGACTCTCTGGTCTCGGGTGTGATCGTTTCTTCGGTCGCTTCCCGGCTCCGCTTCTTTGGCAATACCCCGCTGCGGCGCGGAACGTGCTGGAAGATCTCGGTTTGGTCGTCTTCGTTGCAATCGTCGGCATCAATGCAGGCAATCTCGCTGCTCGCGCAATTGACCGGTGTGATTGCGCTAAAGATCTTCCTGATCGGCTTTGTCGCGTGCTGCATCCCGCCTGTCATTGTCTGGATGATTGGGCTCTACATCTTCAAGTTCAATGCCGCTATTCTGATGGGAGCTGTTGCCGGTGCCCGGAGCCACAGTGGCCCATGTCGAGAAGCTGCCGTGGAGATCCAGTCCAACGTACCCTGGATCGGCTTCCCGGTCGCTTACGCCGTATCGGGCATCCTGCTGACCGGTCTTTGGGTACTTTGCCATGGTTCTGGCCCAGTAGCCGTGGCCATGACGAAAGCGCCGCGAGGTGGATCGTAAGATGCTTGCCTGGACGCGCGCGAATTCCTGGTCCGCTACCCGGAACTCGCGCTGTTCCTGGTAATAGCAGCGGGCTACCGGATCGGAAGCTTCAAGATTGGGGCATTCAGTCTAGGCCCGGTGACAGGCGCTCTTTTCGCTGGCCTACTCGTCGGCCAGTTCGCGCATGTGCCCGTCTCCGGCATGACCAAGTCCTTCTTGTTTCTTCTTTTCCTGTTCGGGATTGGCTACTCGGTTGGCCCGCAGTTCATGCCTGTGCGCTGAAGCGTGATGGGCTGAAGCCGGTGCTGCTGGCGGTCGTCGTGTGCATCACCGGTCTTGCAGCTTCGATCCTCGTTGCCAAAGTGCTGCGGCTGGATCCGGGGTTTGCCGCTGGGCTGCATGTCGGGTAGCCCTCACCCAAAGCGCCGCTATGGGAACGGCGACGGACGCGGTCAACGGGTTGGCTGTGCCCGAGGCGGACCGCGCGCTGTTTGTTGCACACATCGCCGTGGCGCATGCAGTCTGTTACATCTTCGGCTATGCCGGCGTGATCAGCTTCTGCACGGTGATTGTCCCGACGACTCCTGAAGATAGACCTGAAGACGGAGGCATTGAAGCTCGAGCAGGAATTGGGAATGGACCGCGCCAAACCGGGGCTGGCATCCGCCTGGCGAAAATTCGAGCTGCGCGCCTATCGATTGGCTGAGCAATCGTCTTTGGCGGGATTAACCGTCGCCGATGCCGAGGCGCGTGACGCCCGGGCACCGCCTGTTCATCCACCGGCTCCGTCGAGGAGAACGCATTCTCGAGGCGGCGCCCACCATCACGCTTGGAGCCGGGCGATGTGGTTGCGATCTCCGGCCCGCGCCAGATTATCGTCGAGGTGATTGGACCTTCGTGCCGAGGAGATCGATGACCAGGAACTCCTCGACGTTCCGGTCACAATGGTCGACGTTCTCCTGATGAATCCGAGACGCTTGCCGGCACGACTCTTGGTGATGCGTCGAAGGAGGATTGGGCGCGTGGGCTCTACTTACGACGACTGAGCCGCGGGGGTCAGGAAATCCCCGTCGCAGCCGGTGTCGAGCTGCAGCGCGGCGACGTCCTTCGCATCGTCGGCCCGGAGCTCGTCGTACAGAAAGCGGCCGCGAAAATCGGCGTCGCCATCGCCCCCGGCACAAGCATCGATTTTGTCGTCTTGGGACTGGCGATCTTCCTCGGCGGCGTCGTTGGCGTTCTTGTTACATTTTCCGTCGGCGGCGTTGATATTTCACTGAGCACGAGCGTCGGAACGCTGCTTGCCGGACTTCTGGTGGGTTATCTCCGCACTCATTATCCACTGTTCGGACGGATGCCCGATGGTGCGGTCGCCCTGATGACGTCACTTGGTCTGGCGGCTTTCGTCGGGCTCACCGGTATCCAGGCGGGGCCGTTTTTCCTAACGGCTTTGAGAGAGGCGGGGATTGGGCTCTTCTTGGGCGGCATGGTGGTCACGCTCCTGCCGCAGGTCATCGGGTTGTCCTTCGGCCATTTCGCGCTGCGGATGAATCCGATCATTCTGCTCGGAGCTTTGGCTGGCGGCGCAGACCCAGACCGGCGACTATGGCCGCTGTCCAGGATCGCTCGGGAAGCCCGGTCGCGGTGCTGGGCTATACGCCGGCATATCCGGTCGCGAACGTTCTCCTGACCACTTGGGGCACGATTATCGTTCTTGTCATCGCCGGCTGAGCCGGGACAGAGGACGGAGTAAGCCGGACACGGAGTCCCGTCGCGGTGGATGCGTACGAACGCGTTTACGGCTGCCGCTCGGCTGGAAGCCGCATCCTTCTTAACCCAAGTGCAACGGCTGTGATCGGTTGCGCGGGCAAATAATGAACAGACAACTGATCCAGTTGCGCTACAATTGGAACAATGGATACTATTCTCACTCGCACCATTACCATCCTTGGCGTAGCTGTTTTCGTCGCGATCATCGCCCGGCGCATGCGTCTGCCATACACGGTAGGGCTCGTTCTTACCGGGCATCGGTCTTGCTGTGGCGGGGCTCGAAACGGGTGCAATGCTCACACACGACTTCATTTTTGAAGTCATCCTTCCGCCGCTTTTGTTTGAAGCCGCACTGAGTATCCGCTGGCGCGAGCTTCGACGGGACATGCTGCCAGTTGTCGTGCTCTCAACGCTCGGTGTGGTCATCACAGCAGTCGTTGTCGCGGCAGGCATGGTAAAATTCTTGGCTTGGCCTGCCGCACCCGCTGTCGTTTTTGGAGTGCTGATTGCTGCAACCGATCCGATTGCCGTTCTTGCCATGTTCAAGGACACTGGCATCAAGGGCCGCCTCCGCCTTTTGGTCGAGAGTGAAAGCCTTTTCAATGACGGTGTTGCAGCGGTCTTGTTTGCGCTTGTTCTTGCTTGGGCACAGGCGACCGGCAGTTCGCAGCCAAGCACGGTGGCCGTGGGACGCACCCTGGCTTTTATGACGGGCGGAGGCATCCTGGTGGGAGTTACCTGTGGCGCTGCGGCTGTTGCGCTCGCTGGACGGACTTCTGACCATTTGGTGCAAGCTACGCTGACTGCCGTCGCTGCGTACGGTTCGTTTCTGCTTGCAGAAAATTCCCAGTTCTCGGGCGTGCTTGCGACTGTCGCGGCCGGTCTTCTTATGGGCAATCTGGGTGTTCTCAGCGAAGATGAGAACCGAAATATCTTTTCCCTCCGGTGCTCGTTCCTTCGTGATTGACCTATGGGAGTTCGGCGCATTCATAGCAAACTCCCTGATTTTTCTTTTGATTGGTCTAAGTCGTCATGCCTCTTACCCGCGTCGATGCGACGGGCTCTGTTGCTTGCAATCGGCTTGGTTCTCGCGGGGCGGGCTCTTACGGTTTATCCGGTATGTTTGTTCTTCCGGCCTTCGAGATGGGCCATACCCCTGCGCGAGCAGCACGTCCTCTGGTGGGGTGGACTGCGAGGGGCGCTGGCATTGGCATTAGCCCTTGCCCTTCCGCCCTCCTTCCCGCTCTACAATGAAATACTGGCCACAGCATTTGGCGTTGTCGTCTTTTCAGTCGTCGTGCAAGGGCTCACCATGCCTTTGCTCATGCGGAAGCTAAAGTTCTATGACGGAAATGAAAGCATTCGCCGCCAGCCCTGATGGCACGGCGTAGCAACGTACCGGCGGCCCGGTGTCCGGGGCTGTCGCGATCGAGATCAATCGACGGCCTACATGGATGAACAAACCGGCGAGCCACCTACGGGACCGTCGAATGCTCGGTTGCGAACGCAGGCCTCGACGCCTCGCGACGCAGCCCTGAACCACTGAAGCCACGGGGACAGAGGCCCAGGATTGATCTGAATCAACGGACCTCAGTTCCCGCGGTCAATCCTGTCGGCAGCTGGCTGAGGATCGGGCCCATGGACACCATCAGATGGGATCATTTCGACCGCACCGGAAATCTTCCTGCCGCTCGCTATCGCGCTCGGCACGATATTGGGCGGATCCAGGTCAAGGGATTTTCAATCGGCACCACCGCCTGCACGCTGATCGTGGCGGTGATCCTGGGGCAACTCGGAACCTTCGTGGGATCCCGCCGCTGTTCAAGACCATCTTCTTCAGCCTGTTCGTCTTCACGATCGGCTATAAATCCGGCCCTGAATTCTTTGCTTCGCTGAGCCTGCGCACGCTGTCGCAAGTCGGCGTCGCCGTGGTCGTCAGCCTCACCGGTCTCACCATCGTCCTCATTTTCGCCTTCTCTTTCACCTGGATCCGGGCACCGCTTCCGGTCTTGCGTCCGGCAGCCTGACGCAATCCTCGATGATCGGAACGTCGTCGGGCGCGCTCACGCAGCTCGGCCTTGCCGAGGATGTCTTGCGCCAGCAACTGGCGAATATCGCGGCCGGCTATGCGCCGTTACCCACATTCTCGGCCATATCCCGACCCTGCTGTTCGTGCCTTCGTCGCGCCTATGGCTGATGGGGTCGACCTCAAAAGGAAGCCGCCCTGCTGGAAGCCGAGCTGTCCGGCGGCAAACGGCCCAAGGCCGGCAAGCTCGGTTATCAGAAATTCAAGGCGCGGGCTTACCGCGTCGCCACTGCGGTCGGCCAGGCCGTCGGCGCTGCCGAAGACCGGATCGGGCACCGTGCCATCGTGGAACGCATTGTCCGCCACGGCAGCGAGGGTCGATTGCAAAAGGCCAACAATTCTCGAAGCAGACGATGAGATCGTGCTCGCCGGACCAACCGCGGCCCTCGTCAAAGCCGGCGCCTCGATCGGCCCCGAAATCGAAGGCGCCGAAGTCCTGCGCGAAGTCCTCGGCGATGCACTCCAGCGTCCTCGTCAACAACCAGTCACTGCACGGTCGCACCCTGACCGAAATCGCCGAGCGGGTCGGGGATGCCGCTCGCGGCGTGTTCCTGCGGGATCTGACGCGCCGAGGGCAGGAAGTACCGGTCACCCTGGAAACGCGGATCTATCTTGGCGACGTGATGACGCTGGTCGGCGCAACTCACGACGTCGAACGTGCCGCAGCCAAAGTCGGCCAGGTGCTGCGCTATGGTGATCGGACCGATATTGCATTCCTTTGCGTGCTGGCATTGGCGCAGGGCTGCTGATCGGATTGCTCAGCGTGGAAAGTCGCTCGTTTGTTCGCAGCTGACACTGGGCGGCGCGGCGGCGCCCTGCTCGCGGGCTGATCTGCGGCTGGCGTGCGCGCACGCCGCCCGGCGGTCGGAAGCGTTTGCCCAGGCAGCGCAGCAAACACTGAGCGATCTCGGCCTCGGCGGATTCATCGCGGCTATCGGGCTGTGCAAACGGACCGGCGGCGCTTGCGGCGATCCAGAGTCATGGCGTCCTGCTGCTCTCCATGGGCGTGGTCGTGACCCTGGTTCCGCTGACGGTCGCGACCCTTGTCGCGCATCGCATCCTGCGCATGAACCCGATCATCATCTGCGGCGCGCTCGCCGGCGCGATGACGGTGGATGCGGCCATCACCGGATGCTGCGAGCGGGCGGACAGCCAGACGCCTGTGCTCGGCGTTGCGGTGCCCTATGCGGTCGGAAACGTAGCTGCTGACGATTCTCGGCCCCCGTCATCGTAACGCTTACCTACACCGCATGAGGCCGTTCCTCGCGGCACTGAGAGAATCTCGCAAGCGTGGAGGTAGACGATGATCAGGCCATGGTTCCGCGAAAACAAGCATCTCGCAGCGTCATTGATTGTACTGCCAATCCTCTTGCTGCTTAATTTCGGGCCGCGAGCTGCTTACGGGCAGCAGCCCGCAAAGCCGGAAGCGGCGGCAAGCGAGAAGCCTCCCGGTCAAGAGTTCGCGTTGCGCGGCCAGCGTGCCGCAAGAGAGAGATCGAGTATTCGGACTGGCGCAAAACCTGTTTCAGAACTCCCGGAACGAACCTGGTATGCCGGACATCGGATCGCCGGCAACATTCGAGACCGGCCAATCCGCTGTCCGCATCGACCTGATCGAACGCGAGGGCGACACGGCGGCGCGGTTACGATTGTTGCTTCCCGTCGGCCTGTACCTGCAGGCCGGCGCCAAGATCACGATCGACGGCGGGACCGCCTCCGGATTCCCTATGTCTGGCGCCTCGCCAACACCTGCGTCGCCGGGCCGATCTGGCCGATCCCGGGCTGCTGAAGGAAATGGAAAAGCGGCAAAATGCTTGCGCTTGAGCTCGTCGATTCCAGCCTGCTGGCGGTGAGCACGTCAGTGCCGCTCAGCCAGTTCGCCACGGTTCGGCAAGGGAGCCCGTCGCAGACCTCTGAACGAGCCATCGACGAATGATGCGCAGTGTCGAGGGTGCGCGGGACCTATGCCAGCCCCGCTGACGCCTTTCTCGAAGCGGCTCGATCAGCGATCTCGCTGAGAACGGCTTTGTGAGATAAGCGATGCATCCGGATTCCATCTGCGGCCACGCGAACGGCGGTTGTCGTTCGCGGTGATGTAGATGACCGGCACGGAAATTCCTGCAGCCTTGAGACGGTGCCTCAGGTCGATACCGGACCTCGTCGTTCAGGTTGATATCGAGAATGAAGCAAATCGCCTTTTCGAAATCGTCGTGATCCCTGAACCGCCTCCGCAGACGGAAACAGGACACTGTCGTACCCATAGTGCCGCAGCAGACGCTTTACCCCCTTGAGCGTCCCGGGATCATCATCGACGACGAAAACTGTTTTTCTGCGTTGCAAGACGATATCCTTGGCCAGTCCGTTGCCGATGGCTCATCAGATATGCCGATGCACCTTTTCATAAATCACGCTGGAAGGATTTTCTAGTGTCCAACGGGACAATAGAACTTTACACTGGATTGCGCGTCCCTCATTGTCCCGGTGCCGGGCACACCGGTTCAAAATGCCGGCCCCGCTCGGCGAGCGAGACGAGCTCGCGCCAGCGATCCGACCTTGCATCTTCTCCATCACCCTGTGGCGATGGGCCTTGATGGTGCGTTCGGTCGTGCCCAATGCGTTGGCGACATGCTTGTTGGTCTTGCCGCGAATGATGAGCTCGAACACTTCTGCTCGCGCGGCGTCAGGCTCGCGATGTGGGCACGAACCATTGTCGAGCTGATCTTCTGACCGCGCGTTCGCTTCGTGATGGGCGATCGCCCGCCACGATGGCCTGCAGAAGGTCGTCCGATGATACGGGCTTGGTCGAAAAATCCGATGCAGCCCGCCTTGATGGTCCGCACCGTGGTCGGAACATCGAGATAGCCAGTGAGAAACACGATCGGCAATGTCGAGCCAAGTTCGCTCAGGCGCCCCTGAAGCCCGGACCGCTCGAGTCCGGGTATTCGCACGTCGAGAAGAATGCAGCCCGGTCTCGCTCCCACTCGGCAAACGATCGAGCAAATGCTGGGCCGACGGATAGGTCGCGACCTCATAGCCTGCTTGCTTCAAACGGCGTTCGATCGCCGTTCTGAAGGAAGCATCGTCGTCGACCACATGCACGCGTCCCGTCAGCTGTCCTTCCGCCGGCAACTCTTCCTCCTAGGGTAAAACGAGAGGCAGAGAAAGGCGAAGCTCCCCGCCTCCATCGGTCTTGTTCTCTCCCAGATGCATCCCTTGTGCACTTCACCGATCGCACGCACGAGGGATTGGCCCGTTCCCATGCCCTGCTTCCTGATCCGAAAGAAGTGCGTCGCGACAGCGCAACATCGCTGGGTAAAACACAATACACTGACCCGGATGACCATTCGGCGACGACCTATGTTGGTGCTTGACCAACGATATCACTCCAATTTGCCTCTGAAACAGACGGTGGGAGGCTCTGGGGGGCATTCGGCTGCATTGGCGATCTTCTTGGGAATCAGTCATTGTCCTTAGGACAATGGCCCTCGAGACAATAGCTCACCGTTGCAGCCTCAGGCTTAATGGGGTTCGGCGAGGTTGTGAGGACGGGGCGCCCGTCCCTCTCACAAACGTGGAAAATTTGTCTCAGACGGGAGGATATCCATGTTTGTCAATCGTCAACGCTCATCCCGGCAGCAGGCCGTCGGCGGCTCGGACAGCTCGGCGAGCTTTCACGCGCGCGGGTCGTCCTGAGCGAATTCAAATACGAACAAGGGCACCGAGATCTTAGGCGAGGCGCGAGCCAGCCGGACTACATCTACCAGATCGTCGACGGCGCGGTTCGCAGCCACAAGCTGCTCTCCTGACGGGCCGCCGCCAGATCGGCGCTGCTTCACCTGGTCGGCGACATCTTTGGCCTGGAAAATGGTGACGCGTTCATCGGTTTACCGCAGAGGCGATCGTCGACACGACCGTGCGACTGATGAAGCGGAGCAGCCTGGGCATGTTGCGGAGAGCGACGCGCTGGTCGCGCTCGACCTCCTGAACATGACGACCAGCAATCTTCAGCATGCCGAGGACCACATGCTGCTGCTGGGACGCAAGACCTCGCTCGAGCGCGTTGCCGCGTTCCTGCTGGAGATGGACCGCCGCCTGAGCGCCGCCGGCGTCATGGCCCTTCCGATGTGCCGCCGCGATATCGCCGACTATCTCGGCCTCACACTCGAAACCGTGTCTCGTGCGCTGTCACACCTTCACGGCAAGGGTATTCTCGGCTTCCTCGGCCAGACCCAGCGGCAGATCGTGCTGCTGGACCGGCGCGGCTGGCCGAACTGGCAGCTTGTAGGAGTCGGCCCGGATCGCGCACTTCGCTCCTGACAGGCCGCCGAACCAGGCGCCGAAATAGCCGGCATAGAGAGCCGGCAATTCGAGATTCATTGAATGTCCAATGCCCGGTACGGTGACTAGCCGGCAATCCGGCATTGCCGCTGCCATGGCCTTCAGATCGGCCGGCAGGGATCCAGCCATCCCTCTCGCCCCAAAGCACCAGATGAGGATGCCTGATCTCCGGCATGCGCCGCGCCAATTCGCGGCTCTCACGCTCCAGGTTCAGGTTCACGGGCGTTCCGAGCCAGATGCCCTCGGAAACACCGAACGCCTGCTCCAGGAGGCGCTCGTAGAAAGCCTGCAGTTCGCCGAGGCCTTCGCGAAACCGCGGCATCATGTTTGGCGCAAGACTATCCGGAACGAACAGAGAGCCGCCGCCGTCGCCATCACCGCGCGCGTGATCTCCCGGCTCGTCATCATCAGACGAAACAGGCCGATCTGGTCGCGCGTTGAAAGACATGCCGAGCGGCGTGACCGGATCGAGGGCGAACACCCTGCCAAAGCGTTCGGGCTGCTTGAGCAGCATCGCGCGCCGCGATGATGCCGCCCGTGGAGTGGGTGGCGAGATGACAGAACGGATATTTTCAATGCGTCGAGCGCGGCCAGCATGTCGAGCGCATGCTGGCTGCATGGAATAGTTGGCAAAATCCGGACGCCGGCGGCGGCCGGTCGCTTTCGCCGCAGCCGCGCCAGTCGATACCGATCACACGGAGGCCGCTCGGAAACAGCGGGGCGGCGAGTTCGATCCAGTCCTTGCTGGCGAGATTGCCGTGGATGAAGACGACGGTGACGTCGCCCTCTCCCCATTCTCGCCAGCCAAGCTGAACCTCGCCCGCCCGCACCCGCGCCATGATCAGACTCCTACTTGTTCAGGCCGGCGGTCGGCGATGCGCCGGGCGGCGTCGGCGCAACGCCGACCGTATCTCGCTGACGCGCCATTGACCAGACGGTCGATGGCGACCGGCGAGTTGAGCGACGACGTTGCCGAGCTCGACGAAGTCGATGACATCGGTCGGGAACTGCACCGGGTTGTCCGTATGGATGAAGTGACCGGTATCCGGATAGATCTTCACCGTCGGACGATTGCCGGCGGCCGCCATGCGCTCGATGAACGGAACGATGATATCGCCGGCGAGATCCTTCAGCCCGTTCAGGGCGGTGCCCGGGATGAACGGCTCCTTGGCGCCGAAGGCCAGGAAGATCGGCGCCTTGATCTGCGGTCAGACGCTCGATAGAGGTTCTTCGGGTCGTCCTGCTGCAGCTCGACCACCATTCCGTAGATGTCGAAGATGAAGACATTCGACCACTGCTCCAGTTCCTTCGGATTGCCCTTGGTCAGGCCGACCCGCTGTTCCGTATGCAAGCGAGCATATTCGCTGTCGTTCATGAAGTAGCCGCTCTGGGCTTGCGACACGGCACCCGGTCGCCGGATCGCGCTTCTTGAAGTAGTAGAAGTCGCGGATGTTCTGCTCGGCGCGCGCAATTTCGCTGGCGAGGATACCGGTCTGGTCCCAGACCGCGCTGCCACTTGTCGAAATCGCGGCCAAACGCCGCGATCGAACAGCTTTGCCTTCTTGCCGGGCGCGATCGCGACTTCGGCGCGGATACTCCTCCAGCCCCGCCGGCGCTTCGAGAATCAGTGCCTTCACCGCGTCCGGCCAGTTCAGCGCATAACCCAGGATCGACCTGGCCGCCGAGCGAGTGACCGAGATAGTACGCCTGCTTGACGCCCAGCTGGTTGACGACCAGCTCGTGAACGACGTCGCGCATGTCCTGCATCGATCTGCGCCGGGTTCTTGTCGAGATTGCCCGGACCGGACATGCCGTAGTGCGGCAAGTCGGGCGCGATGACGCGCAGTGCCGCTCTCGCAGCGGCCTGCTTGCATCACGTTGCCGTAGTGTCCGGCAAACGCACCCTTGCCATGAACGATCGACCAGCACCGGCGGGTTGCTGATCGGTGCCGGCATACTCGTCCATGTAGCCGATCTGCCAGGATGTACCGTTGCTGTCCTTGACCGTCGCGTATTTGACCGGGAAGGGATAGGTCACGAAATCCTTCCAGAACGACTTCTTCGGGTCGATATCGGTCGCGACGCGCCGCGCACGCGATAGTTCTTCGCGACGAACTGCTGCTGCCTTGTTCGAGCCGCGCGACGTCCTCGAGGAAGGCAACGAACTTCGCATCGTACTTCCTGTTGTTGATGATCGAGAACACGCCGTAATGGGCGACCGGGCTTTCCTCGGCGATCAGGTCAGCGCCGGGAATCTTGCTCGACCGCGCGTTGCGCCAGCTTGAAGTTGAGCCACAGGTCGTTGGTGATGTGCATCACCAGCGTCCGCGACTGGATGCGGCCGAGATACGGATTGATGTTGTGGGTTTCGCCAACCCGGTTGCGCCAGACGAGGTCGACGGCATCGTAGATCGCGGCGCGCTTGGTGACGCTTGAGCCGGCCTTCTCGTTCGGCGGATCCCAGTAGAACACTTCCGGCTGAACCGCCGTGAAGGCCTGCGTGGTGCGATAACGCCAGGTCGTAGCCGGTCGAGCCCGAGCACCGACCAGCCGAAGGCGACGCCCGGCAGCGGATGCTTCTCCTTCGGCAGATTGTAATAATCGCCCTTGGTCGCTTGCCATACCGGGTCGGACTCGATCGCGGCCGTCATCAACTGGAAGGTCCAGTTGCCGACCGGGTCCTCGGCGTCGGACTGCGTGGTGCCGCCGATCGGCATCATCGCGCCTGCACGTATTCCGGATGCATGACGCCCCAGACGTAGGTCTGCGTGCCGCCCATCGACACGCCGGTGGCCAGTGCGACATCTGGTGACCTTCAGGTGGTCGCGCAGCATGCGGTAGTTGGCCTGCACCATGTCGTAGTAGCTGTATTGCGGAAATTTCGTGCCGAGCCCGTCGGACGGCTTGCTGGCGCCCCAAGTCCCGAGCGGATCGACCATCACGACGTAGTAGCGGTCGGTATCGATCGGACGGCCCGGGCCGATGATGGGAGTGCCGCCGGACAGCGCCGTACCCTTGACCCATTGCTCGTACATATCGGTGGAGTCGCCGGAATAATAGGAACTGATGACCATCGCATTGGTGATCTCGCCGGCCGCATTGCGGCGCGGGCGTGCCGATCGCGATGTAGGCGGTTCGCAGCTTGCCGCGCGCCGAGCGATTCCAGCGTCGTGCCACCCTCGCCGCCGTTTTCCCATTTCGAGGGATCGGCGAGATCGTACTTGCCGCCGAGCTGGAAGTTCGAATCTCGTAGTACTGCTTCAGCCCGTCATGCTGCACTTGCGACGACCGGCGGGTGAACGGCTGCGCTGCCGCGAGCGAGGTCGCGACCAGCAGCAACAGCAGGCTGACGATGCAACGCTTCATGATATCCTCCAACAAACGGCCCGAGCAGCATTTTTGGAAGAGCTAGGAGCGTCCCGCACGGCGGCCCTTGACTTATCTCAAGGGTCGTTCGCCGGGTACAGACATTCGAATGCCCGATCTCGTTGGGTGCTTCATGCCGTTCCTGGCCCTCGGCTCCTGCCGCATACGCTACGAGCTGGACGGTCCCGAGCGCGGGCCGGCTTACGTGCTGGTCAACGGGCTGACGCAGTACGCCGAACTGTGGGGCGCCTACCGCGACGCGCTGGTGGCGCGAGGAATTCCGCGTCGCCACGTTCGACCTGCTCGGGTCAGGGCGCGTCCGACAAGCCCGCGCTGTTCATCAGTCAGGACGACCAGGTTGCAGCGCTGGCTCTCTTGATCGACCAACTCGGCGATGGCCCGGTTTTCCTGAGCGGCATCAGCTTCGGCGGCCTGATCGCGCTGCGTTACGCCATCGAGCATGGCAACCGCCTCGCCGGGCTGGTGCTCGATGAGCACTTTCGCGGAGCTCTCGCCGCAACTGCTGCTGCTCGGCAACGCGCTGCGCAACGGCCTGATCCTCGGCGGGACCAGCTACCTGCAGGACCTGCTACTGCCGATGAACCTGTCCGATGCATGGCTTGGAGCCGCAGCTCGGCAACCTCGAAGCGGTCAAGCGGCAGGGCTGGCTCACCAACGATCGTCTACGCCCTGCAGAACCTGATGGAATCGTTCCTCGACTTCCAAACCGCTGACGCCGCAGCTTTCGGCGATCGGCATCCCGACGATGATCCTGAACGGCGAGTTCGACTTTCTCACCCGCGCGCGCTGCACGAAACCTTGCGCCTGCAGATTCCCGACAGCGCGCTCGTCATCATTCCACGCGCCTTTCACGCCTTCACCCTCGAAAAACCGGCGCTGACGGCTGATCTGCTCTCAGCTTTGCCGAGGATGTTCTCTCCGGGAACGTGGAAGGGCGACCGGTCGGTGTGGATAGCGCCGGAGAACGCGGGCGATCCGCTGATCCCGTTCCGTCCGGCTACGACCATCTGCGCGCCATTCCGGCGCACCGGATGCCGGCATGGAGCATGTTCCCTCGGCCCCCTCGATGCGACGGGTCGCGTGCCGCCTCGACAGCAGACGCGCGTTGCCGCGTTCCTGGTGTCCGGTCATGGCGCGATGGCCCGGCAGCTCGCGATCGCTCTCGCCTGGCAAATGAACGCGAGCCTGGCAGACGCGAATTGAACGCGCAATTCTACCGCGAAAGCCGAAATCGTCTCGCTGCTGCTGCGGGCGACCAGTCGCGGTGCCCGATCCGGAGTTGATGTTCCTGCTTCCCTCCTGGGAGGCAGCCTGGCTGCCAAGGCCGGTCAGACGGCATCGCAGAGCGGACGCAGGGATTGACGATCGACATCGCGGCACTCGGCCACGCGCTGCATTCGGTGATCCGGCCGGGCGGCATTGCTGCCGGAGGCAGCGCCGATGCAGGATCCGTTTGTGCTGGCGTTGCGGAAGATCGAGTTCGAAAGCGGTCGCGCGATGCAGGCGCAAATCCTGCTGCTGAAGAGCGCCGATCTGCTCCCGCTTCGCGACGCCGTGAACGCGGCTGTCGAAAGCCGCCACCTCAGGTCCGCAAGCTGTGGGACGACATGCTCGCCGGCATCGGTGTGGAACGCCGCAAGCCGCGATAAGCGATCGATCGCCGCAGCGGTGACCCTTGATACAGATCAACGGTCCATCTTCCGGATCTGCGGCTTCAATCGAGAAACGTCCAAGCGACGATCATTGGAGCCTCGCAATGAAGCCGTTTCCGCGGAAGAAGCCGTTGCCATGATTCCAACGGCGCGACCGTCATGGTCGGCGGATTCATGGGCGTCGGTACGCCGGAACGCCTGCTGGACGAAGTGGTCCGGCAACAGAAAATCCGAGTCTCTCGATTATCAGCAATGACGCCGCGATCCCCGGCAAAGGCGTTGGCAAACTGTTCGACGCGGCGCTGGTATCGCGCGCTGACGGCGAGCCATATCGGGCTCAATCCGAACGCGCAGACAGCAGATGCTGGCCAACCAGGTCGCGGTCGACCTCGTGCCCCAGGGCACGCTTCGTCGAGCGCATTCGCGCCGGCGGCTGCGGTCTGGGAGGCGTGCTGACGCCGACCGGCGTCGGCACCATCGTCGAGGAAGGCAAGCGCAAGATCGAGGTCGACGGCAAGAGCGTTTCTGCTCGAGACCGCGCTGCGCGCGCGATTTCGCGCTGGTCCACGCATTTCTGGCGGATTACCTCGGCAATCTCACCTACGCGCTGACGGCACGCAACTTCAATCCCGTCATGGCGATGGCGGCCGACACCGTCATCGTCACGGCGGAGCACATCGTACCCAGTCGGCGTCATCGCGCCCGACCACGTCGTGACGCCCGGCGCCGCTCGTCGATTATCTCATCGCCGAACGGGTGAACCATGGATGCACAGATCGATCATCGCCCGACGCGTGGCGCTCAGGAACTCCGCGCCGGCGACCTTGTCAATCTCGGGATCGGAATTCCGACGCTGGTCGCGAACTACGTTCCGCCTGAGCTCAAGGTGTTCTTCCAGTCGGAAAACGGATTGATCGGCACCGGACCGATTCCGGAGCAAGGCATGGCCCATCCGCTGCTCACGGACGCCGGCGGCCGGCCGATCAGCGCGCTGCCGGCGCGTCAGCACCTTTGACAGCGCGATGTCGTTCGGGCTGATCCGCGGCGGCCATGTCGACGTGACCGTGCTCGGCGGCCTTCAGGTCGATGCGGCAGGACATCTCGCCAACTGGATGATCCCCGGCAAGATGGTGCCGGGAATGGGCGGCGCGATGGATCTCGTGAGCGGCGCCAAGCGCGTCATCGTCGCCATGCAGCATGCCGCAAAGGGCAAATCGAAGATCGTCGCCGAAATGCACCCTGCCGCTGACCTCGGCGCGGCCGGTCGATCTGGTCGTGACCGACATGGCCGTCATCGCCTTTGCCGGCGGCAAAGCAACGCTGCTGGAGACCGCCCCGGGCGTCGACCGTCGCTGAGGTGATGGCGGTGACGGAGGCCGACCTCGTCATTCCCGACAACGTCCGGAAATGAAGATCTGACGCAGAGTCGAACGAGCATGCGGATCTTCAGCGACTTCAACGAGATTCAAGGCCGCCGTCGGCACCGAGATCGGCGCCAGCGACTGGGTCGAGGTCACGCAGGATCGTATCAACCGCTTCGCGGAAGCGACCTGCGACGAGCAGTGGATCCATGTCGACCAGGACCGGGCCAGGAAAGAGCTTCCCGGCGGCGGGGACCATCGCCCACAAGGCCTGCTGTCCACTCGATCTGGCGCCGATGTTCATCCACGCTCCGTAATGGGACTCGAGGGGCTGCAAAATACCGCGAGATTACGGCGCGGACCGGATCCGCTACCTCTCCCCTGTCCCCGCAGGCTCGCGCATCAGGGGCCGCGTCAGCATCGCCGAGGCAAGAGGACGTCCCGCCTGACGGCCTGAAGGTCAACGCTATCACCTGGTGATCAGAAATCGAAGGCGGCCAGCGCCCCGCCTGCGTCGCGGAACTGATCGCACCTGCACTACCGTTGAGGTGCGCAAGCGCGAGGCTGTTGCGGGAGTGCTCGCCTTCAAGGCGCGCCAATCCATGGATTCTGAGGCCTCGCGAATTCTTCCCGATGCCATCCCAACAGGCCTCAGAAGTTTGCCAGATCTCACGACATCAGCCCGGGGCATAGGATGATTTGCGATAAGCGGCCGTCCCTAGGGCGGGTGTTGCGGGGAGCGAACTGATCTCACCCAACAGGCGAGACTCGATCCAGCCACGGGATTTGATCCGTAGTGCTGCCTCATTTCCGCCACTCTCACAGGTGTAGGTGACGAACCGGCCTTCTTCTGCAACCCTACAGTGCTGCCAGCATTGAGCAGGCCCTGGCAAGCTCGACCAAGGGCAGGAGGTTTTTGATTTGGAGATTATTCCAGTCAACCAGTTTCCTCATTTCGACTGATCACGCCGTTTCCGCGTCGAACACATGCGAGATATCGAGTTCGCATCGGGTCGAAATCGGGCAGCGACGCCTTGAAGATCAACCCACAGCGGAAGCGAGACCGGCCGGTCTCTCGAGATGAAGCACGCTTGGTATGTTACCTTTGAAATACCGCGGAGCGGCACGTTAGTCCGCCATGGCGAAGTCGGTCAACCCTGACGTTTGAGACCGAGGACGAAGCGAAGAATTTTGCGCGAACGAAGTTCAATGAAGGGCTGATCGTCACCGCCGGCAATCCATCATTCCTCACTCTTGCCGCGACGCGCGTTCGCGGCGGACAGAATTCCCTCCTGGCTTGAGGAGGGACAACACGCCGATCCGAACGAACAGGAACCCAGCGAGCAGGACAAAACAGGCCCGGCTCTCCAGCCGTAAATGCGCCGCCGCGGCCAGGCGGCCGGCAGCAGCGCGCGATCCCTCGCGTGTGCACGTCGATGTACGCGTACAAGCAATCTGCGATTGTGCTTGCGGTGTTGCCATTTTGGCACCGTTCGGGCTGAAGCATAGCATCGATGCTGGAGTTCGAGCCAACGTCTCGCACTACGACTTTGATAGATCGTCAAAATTCAAAATAAAGTAGATGGAGAAGGCCTATGAAAAGTTCCTGCTGGGTACAGTCGGCAGCAGTGGTGGGCATGGCCGCACCCACCTTCGCTGCTGATATGCCTTATACCAACGGCCCGAAACTGTGACTCATTAGGGATTCCCAAATCAGCGAAACTCTGACTCGATGCTGGCTTTTGAGAGGAGCGGCATCGATGGGAGCGGCGGTATCGATCACCCGGCTTGATCTGACGGCTTCGGAGCTTCGCAAGGCTGCGAGCGGAGAGAAGGATAGTGCCGCGGCGCGTCGGATACTTGCGCTTGCGCTGGTGCTCGATGGTGTGGACCGCAAGACGGCGGCCGAAACCTGCGGCATGGACCGTCAGACCTTGCGGGACTGGGTGCATCGTTACAACGCCGCGGGACTGGCCGGGCTTCGCAATCTCAAATCGCCGGGTCCTGGATCAAAACTCACGGCGCGGCAGCAAGCCGAATTGGCCGAGCTTGTCGATGCGGGTCCCGACCCCGCGGTGCACGGTGTCGTACGCTGGCGGCGGGTCGATCTGCGCGACGAATTGCAGCGGCGCTTCGGTGTCGCGTTGCACGAGCGTTCGGTTGGGAAGGTTCTGGCCAAGCTCGGCTACCGCAAACTGTCGGTCAGGCCCCGCCACCCAAGGGCCGACGAAGAAGCCCAGGAGACATTTAAAAAACTTCGCCGCGACCGTCACGGCGCAAATCCCCGACCGCGCCAAAGGCAAGCCGATCGAAATCTGGTTCCAGGATGAGGCCCGGATCGGCCAGCAGGGCACGCTGACCCGCGTCTGGGCCAAGCGTGGAACGAGGCCCCGCGCGCCGCACGACCAACGCTACGACTGGGCCTACCTGTTCGGCGCGGCCTGTCCGCAACGTCGCGTCGCAGCCGGCCTGGTCATGCCGGCCGCGAACGCCGAGACCATGTCGCTGCATCTCACTGCTATCGGCCGCAAGGTGGCGGCAGGTAGCCACGCCGCCTCGTCCTCGACAGCGCGGGCTATCATATTGCTGCCGCGCTCTCGATCCCCGAAAACGTCACCCTTGTCCGTCTGCCACCCTACGCGCCTGAGCTCAATCCAATCGAAAACGTCTGGGAATATCTGCGCGGCAACAAACTCGCGATCACCGTCTTCGACGACTACGACGACATCGTTGATAAAACCTGCGACGCATGGAACTTCTTTGAACAAGATCCAAACCGCATCGCGTCAATCACCACACGAACATGGGCTACAGTCAATCATTAGGGCCGTTGGTATTTACAAGGCTCCCCCACCAGCTCCGTACGCGGCGCCGATTTACGACTGGACCGGCTTCTACATCGGCGGCAACGGCGGCTGGGGCCAGAGCCACAGCTGTGTGGATTTCCTTGACGCGGCTGGCGTAGCCGTCGCTCAGGGCTGCCGCGATCGGTCCGGAGGCCTCGTCGGCGGCCAGATCGGTTATCGCTGGCAAGCCAGCCAGTGGGTGTTTGGCCTGGAAGCTCAGGGCGATTGGGCGGATCTCAGCAACCAGCGCGTCAGCCTCGTCAATTCCTGCGCTCTCCACTCGCACCAAAACCAGATGGCATCGGCCTCTTTACCGGCCAGATCGGCTACGCCTGGAACGCATCGCTGTTCTACGTGAAGGGCGGCGCGGCGGTGACCAGACAACCGCTTTAGCATCCTCAACAACGCCTACCGGCATTGAACTGGCCGCGGCAAGCGCGACCCGCTGGGGTGGCACCGTGGGTGTTGGATGGGAGTATGGCTTCGCACCGAACTGGTCTGCTCGGTATTGAATACGACCACCTGTTCATGGGCGATGCCAACAATTCGTTCACGTCTGCCACGCGATTGTTGCCAATTTCTCAACAGCCGGATCAGCCAGGACGTGGACATGGTCACCTTGCGCGTGAACTACCGCTTCGGCTGGGTTACGGCGGCGCCGGTCGTCAGCGAGATACTGACCTCGTCCTGATCTACGTCGTCTCCAGTAAAGTAGGCCGGCAGAAATGCCGGCCTTTTGTTAGCGGACTACGACATATGCGTTCGGGATAAACAGGCGCGGAAACAATAGCAGCTCAACGCGCAGCGAGCCCGCGGCAGGTTCAGTGAACCAAGCCACCTCCTTGACGCGATATGCGCCGCCAGGAAGACACTGCCCATCGTTTGCGCAATCACCGCCTGCCGACGCGATCCACCGGACCACCGCGATTCATCGGTGTTCCGACAGCGCCGACGCCGGGGGTCGCCACAGCGCCGACCGGTCGCGGCCGCAGCACCGCACCAGCCGAACGGCGCAGCCGGTTGGATAGTCGACGTATTAGCAATACGTAACT
>ERZ1370068.972-contig-10889_pt1 | contig 29521 bp, 27 predicted proteins | sample MGYA00561227_ERZ1370068 | MGnify/ENA primary metagenome ERZ1370068 (study PRJEB38410, sample SAMEA6850437) | metagenome | study: Metagenomic assessment of the ecological functions of the soil: analysis of the soil microbiota associated with the...
TGCTCTTGCGGCCCGGCAGCGTGCGGAGCGTGCTGATGATCGAGAACAGACCGTTGGTCGTGGCGTAGCCGCTCTGGTCGCGCTCCATGACCTCGAACTCCTCGAGCGCCCGCGCGCTCCATCTGCGCGAAGATCGCTTCGCTGGGCGCGGTGCCCCGGACCGCCGCCCGGGCCGGCGCCGGCGATCGGCGGCGGATCCGGCCTGTGGTGGCCTCCGCGGCGCCGTTGGGCGGCCGTGGCGCGCGCCCGCTGCTGGTCCGCGGTGTTCAGGCTGGCGGACGCGCGGCCGCCCATGCGATCGAGCGGCCTGGCGCAGCACCCGCGCGTTGCGGGTGAACGGCGACGCATGACGTCAGCGACAGGTCCACGCTGAAGATGCCGATGTAGCTTGGCGTCTCCGTCTGTTCACCGAGGTAGCCTCGCCGCCGCCTGGATGGCGAGGCGCCGCGCCTCGGGACTCAAGCGATCGAACACGAGCGCCGTCACCACCGGGCCGCCATACGCGAGGCGCCGCCGCCTGCCGTGGTGCCCGCGCCTGCGGCCGTGCGGCGCTCGCGCTGCTGGTCGTGGCCGGCTCGACGCGGTCACCGGCTCGCGCAGGCCCGCTCCCTCGAACACCGGCGTGAACGATCCGATCTTCTGCGGGACGCCGTCCTCGATCACCTCGGAAGTCGGCCTCCGTCAGGTCGGTGGACGGGCTGTCCGCGCTTGTCGCGCACGACGACGTCGACCAGGACGGCGTGGACGCCTCCGCTCAACGTGCCGGCAGCGCGCTGCGGCGGCGGCTGTTGCGCGGATCGGCGGCCGTCGGCCAATAAGGCCGATGGCCGCGAGCCATCCAGGGCGGTCGTTCTCATCGTCCTCCAACTGACTGCGCGCCCGGTGCGCTGCGTGCGCGCGAGTCGATCGAGCCGCGTGAACTCGTCGCGCTCGCGCGTGGCGTCCTCGAGCCGGCCGGCGCGCTGATAGGCGCGCGCGAGCTGGAAGTGCAGTCCGGGACTCAGGGGCGCGAGCTTGATGCCGGTCAGCAGCTCGCCGATGGCCCGTCGACGTCGCCGTTCTCGAGCAGCGCCTGGCCGAGCGCCTTGCGCGCCGGGAAGGCGTTGGGCGCCACGGCCACGGCCTGCTTCGCCCATGGCAGGGCGGTCGCTCCCTCGCCGCGCTTCAGGTACTCGTAGGCGATCTGCATCAGCGACCAGGGATGATCCGGCTGGATCTCGAGCTCGCGCTTGAACTCCTCGATCGCGCGGTCCGGCTGCTCTCCGAGCAGGAACACGGCGTTGGCGTAGTGGACGTTCGGCGCGTCCGGAGTAGCGCGAGACCAGCGCCTCGAACGCCTTGGCCGCGCCCGCCGTATTGCGCGTCGCCATCAGGTAGCTCGCGCGGCCGGCCATCAGGATCCGCTCGCGGCGGTCGGGCAGGGCCTCCGACGGCAGCATCGCCATGCGCAGCGTCGCGATCCCCATCGCCTCGATCGACCCGCGGGCTGTCGTCCCCTTCGCCCGCGAACTCGCCGAGCGTCTCGAGCGCCTGCTCGTATTGCTCCACTCGCGTCATCAGGACGGCCGGCGTGATAGCGGGCGACGCTGCCGAGATCGGGCGTGTCGCCGACGCCGAGGATGCGCGACTGCAGCAGGTGCTGGAGCGAGCGGTCGTAGTCCTTCAGGGCGAACTCGCAGAGGCCGAGGAAGGCCTGCGCGGCGCCGTTCTTCGGCGCGAGGCGCGCGACGGTGCGGAACTGGTCGCGGCACTCGGTGAACTTCTCGAGCGTGTAGTACGCGGTGCCCTGATACCAGTAGCCCTCGACGTACGAGGGTTTCAGCTTCACGGCCTTCGCGTAGAGGGCGATCGCCTCGTCCCAGCTGCTCGGCGTTGCGCGCCTGCGGTGGCCTGTTCGACCAGCGCGATCGAAGGCGGCTGGCGCCGCGGGGCGCGGCGGCCGTGGCGCGGCCGGCTTGCCGGCGCCTTCGGCGACCGGCTTCTGCGCGGCGCCGGCCGCCGCTCGCCGCTCCAGCGCCAATCGTGACGCAGAGCGCAGCACAGCCACGCGATCCGGCGCGCCGCGCTCATGAACCGCCTCCGCCGCGCGGCTTCGCCTGCGCCTCGGCATTCAGCCGATCGACGATCGTCTCTCTCGCGCTGCGCATCGTCTTTGCGCTCCGAGGCGGTTGTAGGCGGTGGCGAGCTGCACGTGCACTTCGACGAGATCGGGGGCCTCCTTGGCGAGCGCCTCGAGCATCGCGACGGCCTCGTCGACCTTGCCGGTCTGCAGGCGCAGGCTCGCGAGCAGCTTGCGCGCGGTGAGATCCGCCGGACGGATCGTCGATGGCGCGCTCGAGATAGACGACGCCTCGTCGAAGCTTCTGCGCCGACTTGCGCATGTTCCCGAGCTGCAGGTTCGCCTCGAAGTCGTTGACGTTCAGATCCAGCTCCCGATGGAACGCCCGCTCGGCCTGCGCCTGCTCGCCGAGCGCGCAGCAGCGCCCGGCCGTAGAGCGAGTGCGCCGTCGGCAGCTTGCTGTTCAGCTGCACGGCGCGCTCGAGCTCGGTCTTCGCCGCCGCGATAGTCGTGCTGCCCGAGGTGCGCCAGGCCCATCAGCAGGTGCGCTTCGGCCGACTCCCGGCGCCGAACACGCGGTCGACGTATGTCTGCCCCTCGACTTCGTCGCCCGTGTGGAGCAGCGCCGTCCCCAGCGAGGAAGGCATACGCGAGGTCGTCGGCCGAACATCGCGCCGCGCGGCTTCAGCAGCGACACCACTTCCTGATCCTGCCCGGTCTGCAGGTAGCAGTCGGCGAGCACCAGGTAGGCGTTCTTCGCCTCGGGCGCCGACGCCACGATGCGCTTGAGGTGCGGCATCGCCTCGTTGGGCCGCGCCGACTTGTAGTAGCGCGAGCGCCAGGTTCATGCGGAACGTGGTGTTGACCGGATCCGCCTTCGAGCGCCGCTTCATACTGCTTGATCCGCGTCGTCGTACTGCCCGAGGCGGACGTAGGCGGCGCCGAGGTTCGACAGGGCGTCGGCGCGATCCGGGCGTGATGGCGAGCGCGGCTTTGTAGGTGTCGATCGCGCCGAGGAGGTCGCCGGCCTGCTGCAGCTCGAGCGCCGCGCGCGAACAGGCGGTCGAAGTCCGTGCGGCGGTCTGGGTCTGCGCGCGCACCGGCTGCGGCGACGCAGGAGCAGGCCGAGCGGAACGAGTAAAAGCCGGGCCATGTATCGGGGCACCGTGCCGGACGGTGTGAGGGATATTGTAGCGGGCCGCCCGGACGGCGGAAGAAAGAGGGGAGACCCGTTCGGGCCTCCCCCGCGAGAACTAGAAGTAATACTTCAGGACGAACTCGATCACGCGGTGGCCGCGCTTGAGGTTGATCTTCCCGAAGTTGTCGCTTCGTCTGCGGCGTGAAGCTCGAACCCGCCGGTCGGGTCGCAGACGTTGTCGACGAAGCCGCCGGTGCCGTTGGGGACGTCCGTTCACGCCGACGTTGCAGACCGTGTCGAGCGTCAGGTTGATGTCGCCGCCGATGTTCGTGTTCGCGAACGCCTGGTTGAACAGGTTGAAGAACCCGACGCGGACCTGCAGCTTCTGCTCGCCGATGGTCTCGAAGTTCTTGAACAGCGGTCAGGTCGTGGTTCATGCCGCGTCGGCGTCCGGATGTTATACGGCGGCATCACGTCGCCGTTCTCGCCGAACGTCGGCACGCCAGATGCAGTTGATGTCGAGGATCTTCGCGCCAACCTTGCTGCCGTCGGGAGCGCGGATCGCAGGTGTAGACCGGCGCGAGCGCCGTTGCCGCCGGTGCCGAGCCCGGGCCCGACGACGTCGGCGGTGCCGAAGTAGGCGGCGGCGATCTGCGTTGCTGGCGGCGTCGCCGCCGAAGCTGAGACGGATCGGGAATGCCGCTGGCGAGCGACGAGATGCCCGACAGCTGCCAGCCGTTCGAGCAGCCCGCGGCCGAACGCGTTGTCCATCGCCCCCTTGCGCCGTTCGGGCAGGAACGCGTTCCACGACACGTTGAGCACGTGCGTGCGGTCGCTCGACGGCGACGCCGTAGGTGCGGCTCGGGTCGTACGGATCGATCGATGCGTGTACTCGTCGCCGAGCGTGCCGCGGTGCTGGCCGAAGGTGTAGGCGACGAAGCTACTGGAGGCGTCGGCCCGTCTGGCGGCTCAACGTCACCTGCATCGAGTTGTAGTTGCGACTCGCCCCGGAAGTCGTAGACGGTGATGCCGCTGAGCGCGTTGTACTGCCGGAAGGTCGCCAGGTTGTCCGCCGACGCTGGCGACGCGCGACGCGGTTGATCGGCACCGACAGATCGACGCCGTTGAAGGTGCCGCTGAGCATCGCGCCGTAGCGGCATCACGTTGCCGTTGCTGCGGCTGACCAGGTCGCAGCCGCGCGTGCCGACGTAGGCGGCCTCGACGACCTGGTTGAACGGGATCCGCCGCGCGTACGACAGCGCTGAAGCTGTGCGTCTTCGGGAACGTGAACGAGTCGGGATTCAGCGTGTTGATCGCCAGGCTGCCGATCCGGTTGGCCAGCGTGGCCTCGCTCGCGGTGTCGTAGGTCAGCCCGAGTGCCGTTGCCGTAGCCGCCGCCGGCCCAGAGGTCGACGCTGACCTGGTAGGCGTTGGGCGCGAGGCGGAGCGAGTTGTCGTACTCCACGTTGCCCATGTTGCGGTTGTAGAACATGCCGTAGCCGCCGCGGAGCGACGTTGTTGCCCTCGCCGTCGATGTCCCACGCGACGTTGACGCGCGGCAGGGCGAACGGCCGGACGGTTCGGCAGGATGCCCGCGCCGGCGCAGCCGGTGTAGACGTAGCACTCGCCGTTGATCCGCTGGAACGTGCCGGGATCGAGGAACGAGCCCTCGGTGCGGTCGTACAGCGCCGGGATCGAAGTAGCCGCCGAGGCCGTTCAGCTCCTGGTTGTTCGTCCAGCGGCCGAAGCGCACGCCGTATTCCGAGCGTCAGGTTCGAGCGCAGCTTCCAGCTGTCCTGCGCGAACGCGTCGAGGTTCCAGAAGCGGAACTCGCCGAACGGCTGGCCCGGCGCCGGGTTGCCGTTGGCCGCCGTGCCCTGCGTGAGCGAGCCGATCCGGCCGACCAGCATGTCGGCGGCGGAGTTGCCGGTGCCGGTGCCGTTGTCGGATGCCGAACCACAGCTGGCCGGCCTCGACGTTCTGGAAGTTCTGCTGCTTCTGCCCGCGCTCGACGGTGATGCCGAACTTCAGGCCGTGCGCGCCGGCGAGCTTCGTCAGCTTGTCGCTGAACTGCAGCGTGTCGTTGTGCGCGTAGACGTCGTTCGCGGCGGCCCACAGGTTGCCGACCTGGCCGCTGCCGGTGCCCCACCCGTGCAGGATGTCGGTCGGCAGATACGGGCTCGTCGATTCGGCCGGGAAGATGCCGTTGAAGCTGACGCCGCCGGCGCCCTGCACGGATCGCTCGAGATCGTCCTGAAGTGGTTGTCGAGCGCCAGCCGCGAGTAGCTGACCAGCGCCTCGTTCGTCATCGACGGGCTCGAGCACCGACACGACGTTGCCGGCGAACGAGCGGCTGTTGTTGGTGCCGATGTTGGACGAGGGCAGCGCGACGTCCGGACGGCCCCACCACACGCCGCGCGGGTTCTCCGCGCTCTCGGCTTCCCGCGCAGACCCGGACGTAGGCCTTCGTCGACTTGCTGATGTTCCAGTCGAACCGGGACTTGAAGTCGGTCGCGGTTCAGCGGCTCGAGCGCGCTGTAGACGTAGTTGTAGAGATTGTTCGGGTCGCTGTAGTTGGGCAGCGGATAGAGGCTCGCGAAGTACTTGCCCGAGCGGCGTGATGTACGGCGCGCATGTCGTTGTTCGGCGCGGGCTGGCCGGCGTTCGGGAAGCCCTGCGGAATCCGCAGCTGCGGAATGCTGTTCAGGTTCGAGCCGCGGTTGGCGAGCAGCTCGCTGAAGTCGCCGTTGCGCATCGCCTGCGAGAACGTGCGGTTGAACCGCGAGCCCGAATCGACCTGCTGCCGCTGCACCTCGAAGGCGCCGAAGAAGAACAGCCGGTCGCGGTTCTTCGTGTAGCTGTCGCCGAAGGTGATCGGACCGCCGACGTTGCCGCCCGGATACTGATACTTGCTCTTCGGCTTCGGCGTGCCGGCGATGCTGTTCGAGCGATCGTTGGCGGCGAACTTGCTAGTCGCGGCATGTAGTCGTAGGCCTCGCCGTGGAACTTCGAGCTGCCGGCCTTGGTCACGCCGCTCACGTTCATGCCGCCGGTGCCGTACTCGGCCGCGAAGTTCGAGCTCTGGACCTTCACTTCCTGAACCATGTCGTTGTTCAGGCGTGACGATCACGCCGTTGTTGCTGCCGACGTCGATGAGGGACGAGCCGTCGAGCGAGACCGTGTTCGCCGACGAGCGGATGCCGTTCACGGTGTAGCTCTGCGTGGCGTTCCCGCCGGCCGCCGAAGCCGATCGACTCGCCCTGGTTGAAGTCGGTGACGACGCCCGGCAGGATGCGCATCAGCTCGAGCGCGCTGCGGCCGATGACCGACAGGTTGTCGATCTGCTTCGCGCTCAGCACGCCTTCGCGCGCGCCGGTCTCGGTCTGAGATCACTTCCGTGCTGCGCCGGTGACCGTGACCGTCTCGGTCTGCTGGCCGACTTCGAGCCGGACGTCGATGCCGCGCGTGTCGCTCGGGCTGCAGCGTGGATGCCTTTGCGTTCGTAGGTCTTGAACCCCGACAGCTCGACCTTGAGGTCGTAGCGTGCCCGGGAAGAGGCCGGCGAAGAGTACTGGCCGCGCTCGTCGGTGACGACGCGTCTGCACGCCTTGGTGCCGGTGTTGGTGAGCGTGACGGTCGCGCCCGGCAGCGACGCCGCCGGTCGAGTCCTGAACGTTCCCGCGAAGCGTCGCGGTCGAACCCTGGCGCCGCTGCTGGAGCGCAGTGTTCAGCGTCGACATCGAGCGACCAGGCTGAGAGCCCAGCCGATGAGCGCGCCGACGTGACGGAGCGCGTGATCGCAACATTGAACTGGGCTCCTCAGATCGCATGCGTGGAATCCGGATGCCACGCATAATCTGAACGCATTACTGGACGACGAAGCCTAGCCCTCGCGCGTCGGTCCCCGTCAATCGACTGAAGGGGGGTGGGCGCGATATGTCGAAAGACATATGCCGCTATACCGCCAGAGATGTAGAGCCTGATCGGAAGGCACTCATTGCCAGCTGAACGATGCCGCGCTGGAGGGCGACGGTGACCGCTTCGGTGCGGTCGTCGGCCCCGAGCTTTCCGAGGATGCTGCTGACGTGCAGCTTGACGGTGCCTTCGGTGATGTCGAGCATCTCGCCGATCTCGCGGTTGCGCCGGCCGCTCACCATCAGCCGCAGCACCTCGGTTTCCGCGCGCCGACAACTGCGATCCCGCGACACGCGATCGGCGAGCCGCGCCGCGACTTCCGGACGGGATGTAGCGGTGCCCGGCCGCGGCCTTGCGGATCGCCGTCATCAGCTCTTCGCGCTGCACCGACTTCACGAGATACGCCATCGCGCCCGCCTGCAGCGCGCCGTAGATCTCCTGATCGCAGACATAGGTCGAGAGCATGACGAACCGCGCGTCCGGAACTCGTGCCGGATCGAGTGGATCGTCTCCGCGCCGTTCATGCCCGGCAGGCGGCAGATCCATCAGCGTCACGTCCGGGCCGCTGGCGTCCGGAACAGCGCCTGCGCCTGCTCGCCGGACGAGGCCTCGGCGCAGACGGTCATGTCGGGCTCGATGGCGATGATGCTGGCCAGTCCCATGCGGACCAGATAGTGATCGTCGACGACCATGATCTTCAGCATGTGTCCGCCATCAGCTCGTCACCTGTGCGAACACTGCCCGCGCGCACGGGTTCGATGCGCGGGCACGGCGACCGACACGCACGTGCCGCCGTTCCGGGCGTGCTGTCGATCGACAGCACGCCGCCGAGCTTGTCGACCCGCTCCCGGATCCCCTGCAGTCCGAAATGGTGGCTGGGCAGATCCTGCCGCCGCTTGCCCCATGCCGCAGCCGTCGTCCTGCACGATGATCGTCGCCGCTCGTCCTGGAATCGCAGCACGATGTCGATGCGCCGCGCGCCCGAGTGCTTCAGCGCGTTGGTGACCGCCTCGAGGCCGATGCGGAGCAGGTGGTGCTCGTGCGACGCGTCGAGCCGCGCCGGCGGTCCCTCGACGCGCACGTGCGCGGAGGTCGGCGTGCCGAGCGTCATCTGCCGCGCCAGCTCGGCGAGCGCGCCGGCGAGGTCGCGGCTTTCGAGCGCCTGCGAGCGCAGATCGAGCACGGATCGCCGCGTTTCTTCCGAGGCTGTAGCGCAGCATCTGGCGCGCCACGTCCAGCGACTGCTGCGCCCGTGACGGAGAGCGTCTGCAGCGTCGCCGACGACCGCCTCGAGCTGCAAGCGCGATCCCCGACAGCCCCTGCTCGAGCGTGTCGTGCAGCTCGCGCGCCACGCGCGTCCGCTCGGTGAGCACCGCCTGGTACTGCTGGCGCTTCCGCCGGCCGCTCGCCGTGGCCCAGATGACGACGCCGCCAGGCGCCGAGGCTGAGAATCGCGAGCATGACGCCGGTGTGCCGCAGCGTCCACCACGGCGCGCGCCGAGCAGCACTGACGTCGTCGGACGAGCGGAGCAGGAGCCGGAACGACGGCGCGGGACCCGATTGATAGGAGTAGACGCCGGTCGACGGCGACGAGGCTGCCCGGCCGGATCCGATCGAGTCGCGTCCGCCGCGGTGTCGGTCGAGGTCGGCGTCGAAGACCGTTTCGCCGACCCGCATGCACGAGCGTGCGCTGAGTCGGGTTCGTCAGCACGCTGAGCAGCTGCGCCTTCCATCCGCACGAGCGCCGCGTCGTTGTCCGGTGTCAGCACGTTGCGGCCGCTGAGACGCGCACCGGCGCCGGCTGCGGTCCCTGCCCGCCGACCTTCACGAGGGCGTTCGTCAGGATCGGCTTGCCCGGCGTCACCGCCGGGAAGCCGGCCACGTCCACGACCGATCCCGGGCGGACCGCGTCGGCCTCTTCGGTCTCGATGCGCGCGCCGCCGGTGCCGTCATTGACGTAGAGGACGCTGCGCAGGTAGCGGAACGGCGCCGTGGTGGTGAAGTCGCGGACCTCGACCGGACGTCCGCGGACCGTAGCCGGTGACGACGCCGCGCACGCGGATGCGGCGGTTCACTCTCGCCGGCGGGCGTAGTAGTTGTAGAGGCTGCGGATCGAGCGCGTCGGGCAGCGCGAACGGGATCCGGCGCGCGGCTCGAGGATGCCGATCTCGCCGGCGCGCCCGACGAAGAGCGAGACGCCGCGCAGCTGCTCGGTGGATCCGAACATCGTGCCCGATGTTGCCGCGCAGCCGGACGCGCGCGTCGATGAAGCCGCGCGAGGTCCGGCGGGCGTGTAGTCCCAGAACGACGCGCGGACCACGCCGTCCTCGTAGGCGACGTCCGCGAAGAGCGTGCGCATCTTCGGATCGGACGAGAGCCAGGTCCGCTGGATGACGCCGTCGATCTCCGACGTACGTCGCAGTCGTGGCGCCCGGTCAGCATCGCGCGAGAACGGGATTTGTCTCGGGTCGGCGGCATCGGCGCCGTGGCCGACGCGGCGGACGGCCGACGGGCGGATGTTGGGGGCGAAGCCGCCGCGCTCCGTGCGTCCCTCGATGTCGACGAGGTCGCCGCGCGCTGAGCTCGGCCCAGGCCGGCACGGCGGCGCAGGTCGAGTGGCGGCATGACGAACTGCCCCAGCTGGCCGTCGTGGATGACGAGCGAGACGTGCGCCAGTTCGTCGATGTGGGTGACCGTCGCGCGCACCCGGACCGGATAGGCCGCGCGCGCTTCGTCCTGCGACAGGGCGCGGATGGCCTTGACCGTCGTGAGCACCGGGAGCCGGGGCGCGGCGGGCGGCTGTGCGCCGGCCGGGAGGGGGTCAGCCAGCCCGCCAGGAAGACGACCGCGATGAGCCGCCGCACAGCACGAGCACAGTGCCGGATACTAGCGCGCCGGGCCGATGACTGACGGCGTAACTTCTTCCCATTATTGAAACGCCGGGATGCCGTCCGGTAAGCTCGAGCGCGGGCCATGCCACAGGATCCCCGCGGATTGCCGCCCCTGGCTCGTGATCGCCATCGCCGTGCTGCTGCTGAACACGGCCTATCTGCCGGCGGCGCCCTTCGTCACCTTCACGGACGTCACCGGGCCGGCCGGCATCACCGTTCCGGCACACGAACGGCGCGGCCGGGAAGAAGACTTACCTGCCGGAAACGATGGGCTCCGGGCTGCGCGTTCCTCGACGTCGACAACGACGGCTGGCAGGACATCCTGTTCGTCAACTCGACGAACTGGCCCGGCGCAGCCGAGGGCGCAGGCGTCCGCTGCCGGCGCTCTATCGCAACAACGGCGACGGCACCTTCACCGACATCACGCGGCAGGCCGGGCTCGCCGTCGAGATGTACGGCATCGGCGTCGCCGCCGCGGACTACGACAACGACGGCGACGTCGATCTCTACGTCACGGCGCTCGGCGGCGAACCACCTGTTCCGGAACGCCGGCGGCGGGAAGTTCGCCGACGTGACCGCGCGGCGCCGGCGTCGGCGACGCCGGGTTCTCGACGAGCGCCGCGTGGTTCGACTACGACCACGACGGCCGGCTCGATCTGTTCGTCGCCAACTACGTCGAGTGGTCGGTCGAGCACGGACCTGTTCTGCACGCTCGACGGCAAGACCAAGTCCTACTGCACGCCCGAGTCGCTACAAGGGCCAGAGCCCGACGCTCTATCACAACCAGGGCGACGGCACGTTCGAGGACGTGACGCGAAGGCCGGCCTCTACGATCCGACGTCCAAGGCGCTCGGCGTCGCGCTGCTCGACTACGACGGCGACGGCTGGACCGATCTGTTCGTCGCCAACGACACGCAGCCGAACCGGCTCTATCGCAACCAGGCGAACGGCACGTTCGCCGACGTCGGCATGACGGCCGGCGTCGCCTTCAACGAGGCCGGCGTCGCGCGGGCCGGCATGGGCGTCGACGCGGCCGACTACGACGGCTCCGGCCGCGCACGAGCCTCGTCATCGGCAACTTCTCGAACGAGATGATGGCGCTCTATCGCGAACGAGGGCAACGGGCTCTTCATCGACGAGGCCCCGACGTCCACGATCGGCAAGCGCGTCGCTCGCTGACGCTGACGTTCGCGCTGCTTCTTCTTCGACGCACGACCTCGACGGCCGGCTCGACATCTTCGCGGCCAACGGCCACGTCGCCGACGACATCAGCACGCGTGCAGCCGAAGGTCACCTACGCGCGAGCCGCCGCACCTCTTCCGGAACCTCGGCGACGAAAGTTCGAGGAGGTCGACCGCGAGCGTCGGGCCGGCGCTCGCCAGCGCGGTCGTCGGCGCGCGGCGCCGCCTATGGCGACTATCGACAACGACGGCGATCTCGACCTCGCTGATCACGACCAACAACGGCCCGGCGCGGCTGCTGCGCAACGACGGCGGCAGCGCGCAACCGCATGCTGCGCGTCCGCACGGTCGGCACCGCCTCGAACCGCGACGGCATCGGCGCGAAGGTCACGGTCACCGCGGGCGAGGCGGGCGCCGCGGCGGCGACGGTCAAGACCGGCTCGAGCTATCTGCTCGCAGAGCGAGCTGCCGCTGACGTTCGGCCTGGGCGCGCCACCGGCGTGACGTCGATCGAGCGTCGCATGGCCGTCCGGCCGGGTCGACAAGACTGCCGCGCGACCGGCGCCGACCAGGTCCTGACGATCCAGGAAGGGAAGGGCGTCATCGCGGCGATGCCCGTCGCAGCCGCGCGTCATGACTCGCGCTCGCGGTCGCTGATCGCCATGGCTGGCCGTCGCCGGTCCTCGGCCGCGGTGCCGCAGGCCGCGCGGCCGCGCCGCGACGAGGCGCGTACCGCGCGAGCAATCTCGGCGTCGCCCGGCTCGAGCAGTTCGACTACGACGCGCGCGGCGACGTCGTTCCGCGAGGCGCTCGCGCATCGACGCCGTCGCTCGGCATCGGCGCGCGCTGAACCTCGCGATCGCGCTCTTCTACAGCGGGCAGCTCGACGCGGCGCGAACGGCCGCCGAGGCCGCCGCCGACGGCGCTGCCCGATGCCCGCCGCAGCCCCCTACGTCCTCGGCCTGATCGCGAAGGCCGCAGAACCGCCTGGACGATGCGATCGCCGCGTTCCGGCGCGTGCTGCGCATCGATCCGCCGGACGCCGGGACCAAGGTGAACCTCGGCGCAGATGTATCTGCAGCAGCGCGACGTACGACGCAGGCGCTCGCGCTGTTCGAGGACGCGCTCGCCGCCGAGCCGTACAACGTCGACCGCGGCCTACAGCCTGGCGACCGCGCTCCTGCGCGGCGGCCAGGCGGCCGAGGGGCGGGACGCGATGCAGCGGTTCCAGCCGCTGCGCGACAGCGCCTACGGCGTGACCTACGCGCAGACCTATCTCGCAGCAGGGACGCTACGCGCGAGGCGAGCGTCTCGACCGGCGCGGAAGCCGGACCTGGTCGACGAACGCACGCCGCAGGTCGTGTTCGCCGACGCCACCGCCGGACGCCGTTGCGCGGCACGCAGCGCCGGCGCTCACGCTGTTCGACGGACGGCGACGGCGATCTCGATCTGCTCGAGCCGTCGCGCCGGACGCGCTGCGGTCTGTGGCATGACGCAAGCGCGGGCGGTTCACGCGACGTGACCGCCGCCGTCGGCGCTCGATCGCCCGCGTCGCCGGCACGGGCTGCGGCCGTGGCCGGCGACTACGACAACGACGGCAAGGCCGGACCTGTTCCTGCTGCGCGCCGGCGGCAACCGCGCTGCTGCACCAGAGGCCGACGGCGCGTTTCGAGGACGTCGACGCGGCCGCGGCCGGCATCCCGGCCGTCGACGCGGCCATCACGATCCGCCGCGTTCGTCGACGTCGATCACGACGGCGACCTCGACATCGTCGTCGGCGGCTGGGGCGCGCCGCGACCAGCTGCTGCGCAACAACGGCAACGGCACGTTCACCGACGATCAGCCGCGGCCGCGGCGTCGCGGCGGCCGGCGCGGCGCGCGTCGCCGATCGTCGCCGACCGACTTCGACAACCGGCGCGACATCGACCTGCTGATCGCGGCCGCGGACGGCGCGCCCGCGCTCTTCCAGAACATGCGCGACGGCACGTTCCGCGACGCGGCCGCAGACGTCGGGCTGCCGCCGGCCGGCGGCGTCACGCGCGCGTCGCCGCGGGCGACGTCAACAAGGACGGCTTCACCGATTTCTTCTTCGGCCGGCGCGGAGCGGCCCGGCGTGCTCGCGCTGAGCGACGGCCGCGGCGCGTTTCGCGTCGCGGACCGCGCCGGCGGACGTCCGGCGGGCGCGTCGCCGCGCAGTTCGTCGACTACGACAACGACGGCCTGCTCGACCTCGCTCGTGCGTCACGGCCCGCGCGGCGCGCGCTCTGTCCGCAACGTCGGCGGCCGCTGGATCGACGTGAGCGCGCGGCGCGGCCTCGGCGCCGTCCGGCCGGCGCGACGTCCGCGCTCCAGGCGACTGGCGCGTCGGCGATCTCGACGGCGACGGCGACACCGACGTCGTCGTCCGCGCTCGACGGCGGCGCGCTGCGCGTCTGGCGGAACGACGGCGGCAGCTGCGAACCGCTCGCTGCGCGTGCGGCTGCGCGGGCGCGCGTCAGCAACCGCAGCGGCGTCGGGCGCGAAGGTCGAGATGCGGGCCGGCAGCCTGCGCCAGAAGCTCGAGACCTCCGTCGGCGACGCCGGCGGTCGCGCCCGCCGACCTGCGTGTTCGGCCTCGGCGCGCGCACCGCCGCCGACGCCGTCCGCGTGCTGTGGCCGTCGGGCATCCTGCAGACCGAGATCGGCACCGCCGGCGGCGCCGGCGACGGCGGCCGGCATCGTCGCCGATCACCGAGCTCGATCGCAAGCCCTCGTCGTGTCCGTATCTCTTCACCTGGAACGGCACGCGCTTCGAGTTCGTCACCGACTTCATGGGCGGCGGCGAGATGGGCGACTGGGCGGCGCCCGGCGAGCTGGAACCAGCCCGATCCCGACGAGTACGTGCGCATCCGCGGCGATCAGCTGCGCGCCGCGCGACGGCCGCTACGAGCTGCGCGTCACCAACGAGCTCGAAGAGGCGCTGTTCGTCGATCGCCTGCAGCTCGTCGCGGTCGACCATCCCGCGGACGTCGAGGTCTTCCCGAACGAAGGCCTGCGCGACCGCCGCGGCCGCCGTTCCGCCTCTGTGCGGCGTGCAGCGCCCGGCCGCCGCGCGCGCGCGTCGACGAGCACGGCCACGACGTGCTCGACCGCGATCGCCGCGCCTCGATCGCCGCTATCCGGACGACTTCCGGCTGCTGCCGATCCGCGGCTACGCGGAGCCGCACGCGCTGACGCTCGACCTCGGCGCGGCGTCCGGCGACGACGCGCGTGCTGCTGCTGACCGGCTGGACCGACTACGCGTTCTCGAGCGACAACGTCGCCGCGCACCAGGCCGGGCTCGACGATGCAGCCGCCCGTCGCTGCAGGTGCAGGACGCGATCGGGCGCGTGGCAGACCGTCGATCGCGGAGATCGGGCTTCCCGGTCGGCCGGCCGCAGACCGTCGTCGGTGGACCTGGCGCGGCACGCTTCCGTCGGCCGTCGCGCGAGGTCCGCATCGTCGACGAGCATGCGCATCTACTGGGACCAGATCCTGCGTCGGCCGCGTCGGCGACGCGCCGTCGACGCCGGACGACGCGGCTCGATCCGGCGTCGGCCGACGCTGCGCGTGGCGCGGCTTCTCGGCCGAGGTCACGCCCGACGGCCGCGAGCCGTTCGGCTACGACTACGCGCGCGTGTCGGCCGTCGTCGCCGTGGAAGGCGATGCCCGGCGCGCTACACGCGCGACGGGCGACGTCGCGCCGCTGCTGCGCGCGACCGACGACATGTTCGTGATCTCGCGCCCGGGCGACGAGATCGCGCTGTCGTTCGACGCGACGGCGCTGCCGCCGCTGCCGCGCCGGGCTGGACGCGGACGTTCCTGCTCTACGCCGACGGCTTCAGCAAGGAGATGAACATCGCGCTCCGCCGAGCCCCGACGCGGTCGGCGCCGCTGCCGTTCCACGCGCATGACGCCGCTATCCGTACGCGCGCCGGACGAGCACTATCCCGCGGACGCCGGCGCACGCGGACTACCTCGAGCGCTACAACACGCGCGTCGTCGCGCGCGCCCGTGCCGTCGCTGGATCGCAGCGCCGATGAGCGACCGCGCATGACGCATCCGCTACTCGGCCGCCGCCTGCCAGACCGACTTCGCCGAATCCGCTCGACCGCGCGGCAGATGCGCGCGAACACCGACCGCATGCTGCGCGATGATCGACGCCGCCGTCGCCGGCAGCGCGCCGTTCCTGCCGGTCCGGCTCGTCGTGTTTCCCGGAGTTCGCGCACGCCGCGCCGGTCTTCCCGACCGTCGCGCGAGCTGCTCGACAAGCTGGCCGTGCCGATCCCGAACGAGCACACCGAGCGGCTGCATCGCGAAGGCGCGCGAGCACGACATCTACATCCAGAGCGGGTCGATGATCGAGGCGGATCCGCAGCTGGCCCGGCGTCGTCTTCAACACGACGTGCCTGATCGGACCCGAGGGCATCCTCTACAAGTACCGGAAGGTGAACCCGTGGATCCCGTACGAGGTCCACGCGAGCCCGCACGACCTCGACGGGCTACGACGAGCCGCTGTTCCCGGTCGCCGACACGCCGATCGGCCGCATCGGCTGCGCGATCTGCTACGACTGGCTGTTCCCGGAGGCGATCCGGCAGCTCGCCGCGAACGGCGCCGAGGTGCTGGTCCGCGTCTCCGCCTACATGGATCCGTGGGGCGCGACCGAGCCGATGAACTGGTGGACGATCGTCAACCGCTGCCGCGCGCTCGAGAACATCGCGTACGTCGTCGCCGCCAACCAGGGCGCGAGCCTGCGGCACTATCCGCCGTATTCGTGGCCGGGCGGCAGCCAGGTCGTCGACTTCGACGGCCGGCATGCTCGCCGAGGCGTCGCCCGGGCCGGGCGAGCGGATCGTGGTCGCGCCGATCGACATCACGCGCGCTGCGCCACGAGCGCGCGACGCGGCAGCGGCCACCACATGCTCGCGCACCTGCGCACCGAGGCGTATCCGGTCTACGCGACGCACCGCTACCCGCCGTCGCCGTCAGAGGTCTTGTCTCTACGAGCGTCCTGAGCTGGTCAAGCTGAAAAACTCGCTAGGCCAGGCGACGGTGGCTGATCGAGGCGTTGGCATCCGATCTCACGCAGAGCCTCGCCGGAGGCTGCAGAAGCCGAGCAGTTTGCTGCCTACGCTGCGATCGTTCGACCGACGGACGACGCCGGCGGCGAGGACAACTGAACAGCCGAGCCGATGGACGCGCCGCATGCCGCGGCCGTCACTTCTGCGGCCTCTGGGCTTTTTGCGCTCTCTGCGCGAGGAACGTCTTCGCCGCTCACGTCGTAGGCCCTTTGCCTTTCGACGCAGTCGTAGGCGCGGCCGGTCGCGACGTTCTTGAACTCCTCGGTCCGTCCGCTCGGCCACGTGATGACGACGCGGTCCACGCGATCGCGGCGGCCGACGCCGAAGGTCACCGGCAGCTCGGACTGCGACAGGTAGCTCGAGCCGCTCTTCACCATGCGCGACTGCGACGACGCCGTCGTGGAAGATCGTGCACGGTCGCGCCGATGGCGTCGCGGTTCGACGTCGTGCCGGCGAGACGGAAGCGCAGGCTGCGATTGCCGGCGGCTGGTCGTTGCGGAAGAGGACGCCGGCCCGTTGTTGGTCGTGATCAGCAGGTCGACGTCGCCGTCGCGATCGAAGTCGCCGACGGCGAGGCCGCGCCCGACCCTCGGCTTCGCGAAGTCGGCGCTGCGGCCGCCGCCACGTCGCGGAACGTCGCCGTTGCCCTGGTTGAGGAACAGGTGCGGCGGCTGCGCGTAGCCGACGTTGCCGCGGATGCGGCGCACGGTCTCGTCGATGTGGCCGTTGGCGACGACGAGATCGAGCGAGCCGCTCGAGATCGACGTCGAGCGAAGGCGCAGCCGAAGCCGAGCGTGTCGCGCGACGGCGAGGCCGATGCCGGCCGGCATCGCGACGTCCTCGATAGAGCCCCGGCCCGAGCGGACGATAGAGGCCGATCATCTCGTTGTCGAAGTTCGTGACCGCCAGGCCGACCGGCCCGAGTTGATCGAAGTCGCCGGCGTCGACGCCCATGCCGGCGCGCGCCTCGCCGTCGGCGCTGAAGGCGAGCCCGGCCTCGACGCGCGACCTCCGTGAACGTGCCGTTCCGCTGGTTGCGATACAGCTTGTTCGGCTGCGTGTCGTTGGCCACGAACAGATCCGGCCAGCCGTCCCGGTCGTCGTCCAGCATCGCGACGCCGAGCGACTTCGAGCTGGGATCGAAGATGCCGCTCGTCGCGGTGACGTCCTCGAAGCGTGCCGTTGCCGCGGTTGCGGAACAGCCAGCAGGTGTCGCCGCGGTAGGCCTCGGGCGTGCAGTAGGACTTCTGTTTGCCGTCGAGGCTGCAGAAGACGTCGTGCTCCGCCGACCACTTCACGTAGTTGCAGACGAACAGATCGAGGAAGCCGTCGCGATCGAAGTCGACCCACAGCGCCGACGTGCTGAAGGCCGTCCGTCCGCCGAGGCCGCTCGCGCTGCGTCACGTCGACGAACGTGCCCTTGCCGGTGTTGCGGAACAGCCGGTTCTGGCCGACGCAGGTGATGAAGAGATCGGGGAAGCCGTCGTTGTCGAAGTCGCCGACGGCGACGCCCATGCCGTACAGCTCGACGTCGAGGCCGGCGCGCGCGTGTCACGTCCGTGAACGTGCCGTTGCGGTTGTTGCGATACAGGCCGAGCGTGGATCGCTGCCGCTTGTGGCCGGGCCAGTCCATGCCGTTGACGAGCAGGATGTCCTGCCAGCCGTCGCGGTCGTAGTCGAGGAAGGCGCAGCCGGACCCGAGCGTTTCGGGCAGAAGCGCTCGGCCGAAGCCGCCGTTGTTGTGACTGGAACGTCAGCCCCGCGGCCGCGGTGACGTCGACCAGCCGGAATCCGGCGCGCGGCGACGGCTGCGCCGGCCGATGCAGCCGATCCAGCGCGCAGCCGCCGCGAGCGCCGCGCGCCGCCGCCGTCGCGATGCAGGAACGTCGCGGCGGTTCACGGCAGCTTGACCAGGCCGTGCTGCAGCGCGTAGACCACGAGCTCCGCGGCCTTGTGCACGCCGAGCGCGTTCATGATGTTCGCGCGGTGCACCGACGACCGTGTTGACGCTCAGATCCAGCTTCGCCGCGATCTCGCGATTCGACGAGCCCGTCGCAGATCAGCTGCAGCACTTCCAGCTCGCGCGGCGTCAGGCCGTGGCGCGTTCGCCCTGCAGCGTGCGCGGTCGCTCGAGCGCGGGATCGAGCACGGTCTCGCCGGCGGCGACGCGCTTGACCGCCGCCGGCGAGATCGAGATCGACGCGCGCTCTTGAGGATGTAGCCGCGCGCGCCCGGCGGCCAGCGCCTGCCGGACCAGCGTCTGCTCCGAGTGCATGCTGAGCATCAGGATCGCCGCCGTCGGCGACGCTGGCCAGAATGCGGCGCGTCGCCTCGAGGCCGCTCGTCTTCGGCATCGCGCAGTCCATGACGATCACCTGCGGCGCGAGCGCGGCGGCCAGCGCGATCGCCTCCGCGCCGTCGGCGGCCTCGCCGACGACGACGATCGCGGGATCGTCGTCGAGCATGCGGCGGAAGCCGCGGCGCACCAGGCTGTGGTCGTCGGCGAGAAGGACCGTGATCCTATCCGGCAAGGCGCGCCTCCGTCGGACGGTTGTCGAGCGGAACGCGGAGCCGGCACGAGCGTGCCGCCCGCGCGCGGCCGCGGAGTACTCGAGCGTGCCGCCGATCGAGCGCCGGCCCGCTCGCGCATCGTCACCAGCCCGAGGCCGCGCCCTGGCTGACGGCCGGCATGCCGGCGCCGTGATCCTCGATGTCGAGCTCGAGCGCGGTCGCCGTGACCCGGAGCCGCACCCACGCCTGTGTCGACGCCGAGTGCCGCGCGACGTTGTTCAGCGCTTCCTGCAGGATGCGATACACGTGGGTCCCGACGGTCACGTCGACCGGCACGCGGCAGTCCGGTGCGATCGTAGGCGACGGCGATCCCGGTCTGCCGCTCGGCGGTCGACAGATACCATTCGATGGTGCCCTCGAGGCCGACGGCCTCGAGGATGGACGGATGGAGCGCCTGCGCCAGGCTGCGCACCTGTTCGAGCATGCCCTGCGCGATCTCGGCGACCTCGCGCAACTCGGCTCCGCAGCGGCGAGCTCGGCGGCGCCTGACGCTCGGCGCGGCCGAGCATCGATCCCATGGCCGTGAGCGTCTGGCCGAACTCGTCGTGCAGCTCGCGGGCCAGATGGCGCAGCGTCGACTCGCGCGCGGTGATGAGCTGCTGCGCGACGTCGCGGCGCTCGTCCGAGAGCGCGGCGAGCCGGCGCGAACAGACGCCGGTTGGATCGGATCACGTAGAGGCTCGTGATCGACGATCGCGGCGAGCGTGGCCGCCAGGAACCCGTAGACCTGCCGATCGACCTGGCCGTAGATCTCCTGCACCCGCGCGCGCCGTCTCTTCCTCGCTTTCGTTGTTGCTGACCAGGAGCCGCGCGACGGTCGGTGCTGAGCGCGGCCTGCCGCGCCTGCAGCGACAGCCGGATCTCCGCCCGCGCGTCCGCCTCGTGCCCTCGCGCGCCAGCGCGAAGATGCGGTCCGACGCGTCCCAGAACTGCGCCAGCGCGTCGGCCAGTACTCGGCGCTGCTCGGGCGTCCGCGCGGCCGGCGCCCAGCTCCGCCTCGCGCCGCAGCGCGTCGTCGAGATCGCGCCGGATCGCGCTGAAACGGGTGGACCACGCCGCCAGCGGATACGGCTGGCCGCTGTCGGTGTCGAGCATGTCGCGCATCGCGAGCCCGAGCGAGTTCAGGTCGTTCTGAATCCGGAGCAGCTGCAGCGAGTCCTTGCGGTTCCGGTCGGTCAGGCTCGTCTGCAGCTCGCGCAGGCGGCCGATCTGCCGGGTGACGTAGTATGAATCGGCCGACACGGCGACGAGCGTGATCACCATGCCCGCCAGCAGCCCTTTCGTCGGCGACCACGCCTCCTGCGCCTGCATGCTCGCAGCATTATCGCCGCAGACGCGGCCTTTTCCGTCCAGCGACTTGACAACTAGCTACGTTCGGCGTAATATTACGTCAGCACGTATTACGCGAGACGTAGCACATGGCCAGACAGGACGAAGACCTCGACGACTTCGGGCGGTTCGCGGAGCCGGCCCTCATGATCCTGATCAGCCTCGGCGGACGGCCAGAAACACGGCTACGCCATGACCGACGACATCGAGCAGGTCGCCGGCGTCCGGTTCGGGCCCGGCACGCTCTACGGCGCGATCACGCGGCTCGAGAGGCCGCGGCCTGATCCAGCGCATGGACAGCGACGACCGCCGCAACCCCTACCAGCTGACGGCGCTCGGCGAGAAGGCCGCCGCGCGCGCGGCTGGCGAGCCTGCAGGCGATCGCGCGGATCGGCCAGCGGAGGCTGGCGAGCGCGTGACCTGGCTCGCTGCGGCTCTATCCGTCGCCGTGGCGGCGCCGCTACGGCGACGAGGTCGCCGAGATGCTCGCGGGCCGCGGCTTCTCGCTTGCGCATCGCGATCGATCTCGATCGCCGGCGCGATCGACGTCTGGCTGCACCCGTCCGTCACACTGGCCGCGGCTGCCGCGGCGGACACGAAACACGAAGAGGAGAAGACGATGCTGAACAGAATCATGCGACTCGAGTGCGCGGCCGCGTATGGACCGAACGTCGACCAAGGCCGACCAGTGGAAGGCGGCAGGGCGTCGCTGTCGGCGGAACCCTGGTGCTGACGCTCATCTGGATGGCCGTCCGTGTGCGGATCGACGACAACAACTACATCGACGCGCTGTCGGTCCTGCCGCTCATGATTCCGTTCTTGTTCTCGATGCGCTATACCAACCTGAAGGACCGGCCGGCCAGCGTGCAGGCCGTGTTCATCGGCGGGTTCTCGCTGCTGCTGACCGGCGTTCATGCTCGCGGCCGGCTGGCTCGCGAGCCAGATCTAGGTAACCTCGGCCCCGGAGGGCCGATGTTCCGATTCGACGCAGAAAAGAGCGTGCATTTCTGCGACGGCATGCGGCGGCGCGACTTCCTGCACGCCGGATCGCTGGCCCTGCTGGGCCTGAGCCTCCGGGATCTCGCGATCCTGAAAGCGGCCGGCCGCGTCGACACCGCCAAGGACGTCAACTGCATCATGCTGATGCTGGTCGGCGGCCCGAGTCACCTCGACACCTGGGACATGAAGCCCGAGGCGCCCGCCGAGATCCGCGGGCCCTACAAGGCCATGCCCACCAACGTCGCCGGCATCCAGATCAGCGAGATCTTTCCGCGGATGGCGAAGCACGCGGACAAGTGCGCGCTGCTCCGCTCGGTCTATCACCACGGCGCCGGCGTGCACGACGTCGGGCACCAGATGCATGCAGACCGGGCGCTTCTTCCAGTTCGGCAACGAGCAGCCGCACGTCGGCTGCGTGCTCAGCAAGCTGAAGGGACCGAAGGGCGATGCGCCGCCGCACGTGCTGCTGCCGCGGCCGATCGGCAACACCGGCGGCAATCTGCCGCACGGCCAGAACGCCGGGTTCCTCGGCAAGACCTTCGATCCGTTCGTGCTCAACGCCGACCCGTCCGAACCGGACTTCAAGGTCCCCGACCTGCTGCCGCCGGACTACCTGCCGCCGATGCGCGTCGACGGCCGCGCAGTCGATGCGCAGATGGTCGACAAGGCCGTGTCGCACGTTCGAGACCGTCCCGGACGCCCGCCTGCTCGACAGCAACTTTCAGTCAGGCGTATCGCACTGATGTCGTCACAGAAGGCGCGCGAGGCGTTCGATCTGTCACAGGAGAGCCGACGCGACCGCGGACCGCTACGGCCGCAACCGCTTCGGCATGAGCTGCCTGCTGGCGCGCCGGCATGGTCGAGCGCGGCGTCCGGTTCGTCACCGTCAACATGTTCGAGACGGTCTTCAACGAGATCACCTGGGACATCCACGGCTCGGCGCCGTTCAGCCCGATCAGCTGCTACCGCGATCTGATCGGGCCGATGTTCGATCACGCCTACACGCTCGCTGCTCGAGGATCTGCACGATCGCGGGCTGCTGCAGAACACGCTGGTCGCTGGCGATGGGCGAGTTCGGCCGCACGCCGAAGGTCAACCCGGCCGGCGGCCGCGATCACTGGACCGAACTGCTGGACGATCCTGATGGGCGGCGGCGGCATCAGAGGGCGGCCAGGTGATCGGCGCGTCGGACGAGATCGGCGGCTATCCGCGCGACCGGCCGATCGCGCCGCCGATCGTCGCGCGCCACGATCTACAAGGCGCTCGGCATCGACATCGAGACGCCGATCATCGGCGCCGCCAACCGGCCGGTTCCGGTCGTCGACTACGGCCATGAGCCGATCAATGAGCTGTTTTGACCTCATCGGGGACTGCCGGACTCATCGGGTCTCGCCGCCGCTGCGTTCTCGCTGGCGCGCTGCTGCGGTCACGCGCATTCCGCGCCGCAGGCGGCGCGATCACGATGGTGCCGGCCGGCGACCGCGGCGAGTTCGTTCCCGGACGCGATCGTCTTGCGCGGGCAGGGCAGCCATCAGCAGCTCCTCGTCGAAGCGCGCGCCGGCGACACCTACGTCGGCGACCGGACGCTGCGAGCGTCCACGTTCGCCTCGTCGAATCCGAACGTCGCCACCGTGGACGACGACGGCGTGGTCACCGCCGTCGGCGACGGCCGCGCGTTCATCACCACGTTACGGCGACAGACGCGCGTCGCACCGTCGATGCGAAGGTCGAGCGCGCCTTCGCGCCGTATCCGCTGACGTTCCGCAACCACGTGCATGCCGGTCCTCACGAGGGTCGGCTGCAACTCGGGACCCTGCCACGGCGCGCTGGCGGGCAAGAGCGGCTTCAAGCTGACGCTGCGCGGCTACGATCCCGAGGCCGACTACCTGACGCTGACGCGGCAGGCGACGGCGCGCCGCGTCAACACGCTGGAACCGGCCCAGAGCCTGATGCTGCTGAAGCCGACGCTGGCCGTCTCGCACGGCGGCGGCAAGCGCTTCGGCGACCGGCTCCGGCCATGACTGCGTCGTCTCGCAATGGATTGCCGCCGGCACGCCAGCGCCCGTCCGATTCCGATCCGGCCATGACGCAGCCTCGAGGTGTTTCCGGCGGCGGCGCGGCTGAAGCCGGGGACGAGCAGCCGATCGTCGTGCGCGCGCTTCTCGGACGGCCACGCCGAGGACGTGCACGCGCTGGGCGAAGTTCGCCACGAACGAAGGGGCGGTCGCCACCGTCAGCGATGACGGCGTGGTCACGGTGCAGGGGACGGGCGAGGCGGCGATCTCGGCGCTGGTATCTGAGCCGCGCTGGTCACGGCGCGGATCGCGTCGCCGTTTCCCGCGGCCGCGTCGATCCGGCGGTCTACGCGCGCGCGCCGCGCGAACTTCATCGACGCCGCGGTGCTGACGAAGCTGCAGGAGCTCAACCTCGAGCCCTCGCCGCTGTCGTCCGACAGCGAGTTCATCCGGCGCGTCTATCCTCGACGCGGCGGGCATCCCGCCGGAGCCCGGCCGAGGTCCGGACGTTCCTCGCGGACGCGCCGGCCCGACAAGCGCGCGCGCCTGATCGACGCGCTGATCGAGCGACCGGAGTTCGTCGACTACTGGGCCTACAAATGGTCCGACCTGCTGCTCGTCGTCGAGCCGGAACCTCCAGTCGAACGCGATGTGGGCGTATTCACGACTGGATCCGGGCGAGCGTCGCCGCCAACAAGCCGTGGGACCAGATGGCGCGCGAGATCCTGACCGCGTCCGGCAACGCGCTGTCGAACGGCGCCGCCAACTACTACGTGCTGCACAAGAACCCCATCGACGTCACCGAGAACGTCTCGGTCACGTTCATGGGCTTCTCGATTACGTGCGCCCGCTGCCACAACCACCCGCTCGAGCGGTGGACGCAGAAGGACTACTACCAGATGGCGAACCTGTTCTCGCGGGTCTCCGTCAAGAACGGGGCCGAGCGCGGCGACGTCATCGTCTTTTCGGCGCGGACCGGGGAGATCAATCACCCGCGGCTGAATGCGCCGCTGCCGCCGCGCGCCGCTCGACGGGCCGGCGCTGGCGCTCGACTCGCCGCAGGACCGGCGGCAGTACTTCGCCGACTGGCTGGTGTCGCCGGACAATCCGTTCTTCGCGCGCGCCATGGTCAACCGCGTCTGGAAGAACTTCATGGGGCGGGGGCTGGTCGAGGCGGTCGACGACATCCGCGAGGCCAACCCGCCGTCCAATCCGGCGCTGCTCGCGGCCTTGACGCGCGACTTCGTGGCGCATCGCTTCGACCTCAAGCAGCTCGCCCGCACGATCATGAACTCGACGACCTACCAGCTGACGTCGACGCCGACCGCGACCAACGCCGCCGATCTGAAATACCACTCGCACTACGTCGCGAAGCGGCTGCCGGCCGAAGTGATCCTCGACGCCATCGGCCAGGTGACCGGCGTGCGCGACGCGTTTCCGGGCTATCCCGGCCGCCGCGCGCTGCAGCTGCCGGACGCGACCGTCGACTCGTACTACGCCCGGTCCAAGGCACGGTGAAGGGGTCCGCAAGGCGCAGCGGGTCAACGCCGCCTTCCAGCGGGTGCTCGACGACCCGCGACGCCGAGCCGAGGCGCTGCGGCACCCGGCGCTGTGGGCCGCCGCGCCTGGACGAGGCCGCGGACTAGCCGCGGCGCGGCGCCGAGGCCGATTCTGTGTCGGATCACATCTCGGGCCGCGGGCGCTCGCTGAGCCGATCGCGCGACATCACCGATGTCTACGCGTTTCCCAGCCCGGAGCGGCCGGGCCATCTCGTGCTGGTCATGAACACGCTGCCGTTCGCCCAGGCCGTCCGACCTGCTCTCGGACGGGCTGGTCTACCGCTTCCGGTTGCGGCCGCTCACACCGGGCGCTGTCGAGCGATCCGGCGCCGTTCACCGTCGCGCGAAGAGGAGCTCGTCTTCGACTGCGTGTTCTCGGCCCCGACCGGCGACGGACAGTCAGCGCCAGACGGCACGTGCACGACGCCGGCGGCGAGACGGTCTCGTTCGGCGTGAACGACGAGCGAGGCGGCTCGGCCGACTGGCGTTCGCGTGTTCGCCGGCGCGACGCTGGGACCCGTTCATCATGGATGCTCCCGCCGCGCTGAAGACGATCGCGACAGGCAAGCTCGCGTTCACCGATCCGGGCGCGATCTACCTCGACGGCAAGAACGTCCTCAGCCTCGTCGTCGAGGTCGACTGCGCAGCTGTTCTCAACGGTGTGCAGCTTGTCGGGGTGGTCGCGGAGACGCTGACGCGCGGCAAGCTCAACGTTCGGATCGAGCGCGTCGGCAGGCCCGAGGTGAAGAACCTGATGCTGGCGCCGAAGCAGTTCGACCCGGTGAACCGCGACCTCGAGATCCGCGACCTCTACAACATGGAGGACGCGTTCCACCTCGGCCGACGGCTACGTGGGCGCCTATCGCGCGCGGCTGAACGCCAACCTCGCCTTCTGGGACGGCCTCGACGGCAAGATCGACTGGCCGGCGGACGGCAACGGCGACCCACCCGCTGACGGAGCTCGTGCTCGCCGACTACCTCGTCGTCGACGTCACCAAGCCGTACGCCGAGCAGGGCTCGTTCTTCGAGATCGAGCGCGCCGCCCGCGAGGGCCGCGCACACGAGACCTGCGGTGGACGGGCGCTCAACGACGACGTGATGGACACGATCTTCACGCTGCTCGTCAACGCCGGGAACGGGCCCGTCATCCGCGACGGCGTCGACCAGGCGACGACGGCCGGCGTCGCGCACGCTTTCCCTACCTGGCGCCGCCGAACCCGGATCCGCCCGAGCCTCCCGAGCACCACTGACGATGGGAGGCCCGTGGACACGCTGACCGCCGCCGAGCGCATCAGCCTCGAGCTCGACGACATCCAGAGCGGAGCGCTGCACGAGCGGCCGTCGCCCTACGTCGGCAGGTACCTGCTGCTCCGCATCGACGACCGCAGAGCGGGCCGGCGAGCTGGTGCGGCGGCTGCACCCGTCGGTCGACTCGGGCCGGCCCTCGGCCGATCCGGCGCACGACGCCTGGATCACGGTCGCCTTCACCTATCACGGTCTCGAAGGCGCTCGGCGTGCCGCAGGACTCGCTCGACAGCTTCGCGCCGGAGTTCCGGCAGGGGATGGCGGCGCGCGCGGCCGAGCTGGGCGACGTCGGCGAGAGCAGCCCCGAGCACTGGGAGAAGCCGCTCGGTACGCCGGACGTCCACGTCGCGCTGGCGGCGCTGTCGCCCGACGCCGAGCGGCTGGAGGCGGTCGTCGAGCGGGCACGCCGAGCGCACGAGCGAGCTGCCCGGCGTCGAGGTGATCTGGCGGCAGGACTGCTACCAGCTCCCGACGGGACGCACCTCCTTCGGCTTCAAGGACGGGATCGGCCAGCCCGCGGTCGAAGGAGCGGCATCCCCGGCTCGAACCCGAGGGAGCGGCCGATCAAGGCCGGCGAGATCATCCTCGGCTACCCGGACGAGACCGGCGAGCTGCCGCCGATGCCGACGCCCGGAGGTGCTCGGCCGGAACGGCACCTACGTCGTCTTCCGCAAGCTGCACACGCGGGTCGCCGCCTACCGGCAGTACCTGCGCGCGAAGGCTGCGAGCCGCGAGGAGGAGGCGCTGCTCGGCGCGAAGATGGTCGGGCGCTGGCAGAGCGGCGCGCCGCTCGCGCTCGCCCCGGAGCAGCGACGACCCCGAGCTCGGCGCCGACCCGAAGCGCAACAACGACTTCCTCTACGGCGACGATCTGCGTGGCTTCAAGTGCCCGGCCGGCGCGCACGCGCGTCGCGCCAACCCGCGCGACGCGCTCGACGACGAAGGAAGCGTCAACGTCCGCCTCCACCGGATGATCCGGCGCGGCACGAGCTACGGCCCGATGCTGCCCGACGGGCGTGCTCGAGGACGACGGCGCTGACCGGGGCATCATCTTCGTCTTCGCCGGCGCGCACCTCGAAGCGCCAGTTCGAGTTCGTCAAGACGCAGTGGCTGAACGACGGCATCTTCATCGGCGCCCCGGCCGAGAGCGACCCGCTCGTCGGAGCCGAACGACGGCTCCGGCAGCGTTCACGATCCCGCAGCGGCCCGATCCGCCGCCGGCTGCAGGAGCCTGCCGCCGTTCGTCGTCACCCGCGGCGGCGAGTACTGCTTCGCCCCGGGCCTGCGGGCGCTGCGCTGGCTGGCGGAGCTCGACGACCTGACAGACGAGAGGAGGAGGACGTGGCAACGACCCCGACAGGCACCGACCGCTGGAAGGCGCTCGACTTCGGCCCGCCGCCGTCCGGATCGCGGCCGAGCCCGACCAGCCCGTGCTCGTCGAGTACGTCGCGGACGGGCGCGTCGCGCGTGATCACCCTGAACCGGCCGCACGCCGACAACGCGATCACGACCGAGATGGGCGCGCGCCTGACCGAGATCCTCGAGACGATCGCGGTCCGTCCCGCCGTCCGCGTCGTCATCATCACCGGCGCCGGCGACGCGCGCGTTCTCCGTCGGCAGCGACCTGCGCCAGCGCAAGGACATGACCAAGGAGGACTGGCTGCGCCAGCGTCAGGACTTCGATCGCACGCTCTACACGCTGCGCGCAGCTGCGCAAGCCGATCTTCGCCGCCGTCAACGGGATCGCCTACGGCGGCGGCTCGAGATCGCCCAGAGCACCGACTTCATCATCGCCTCCGAGAACGCGACCTTCGGCCAGCCCGAGGCGATGATCGGCCTCGCGGCCGGCGGCGGCTCACCGGCTCTTCTTCCGCGCCTGCTCCCGCCGGGCAAGGCGCTGCAGATGCTGATGACCGGCGACCCGATCAGCGCGCAGGAGGCCTACCGGCTGGGGATGGTCAACGAGCTCTACCCGCAGGACGAGCTGATGGACGCCGCGCAGCCGGATCGCGGCGAAGATCGCGAGCAACTCGCCGACGGCGGTGCAGGCGGTCAAGCGGGCCGTTCGCATGGGCGAGGGGCAGCCGATCGAGCAGGCGATCGCGATCATGATGGAGGCGCACTGGCGCTCGGCCGTCCATCCCGACCGCATCGAGGGCATCGGCGCCTTCAACGAGGACCGCGACCCGACCTTCCAGGATCCCGACTACTGACGCGCACCGCGAGCCCAACGCATGCACGAGGAGGCTGAGACATGGCAGTAGCAGACGACCTCGAGCAGTCGCGCGCCGCGCTGCAGATGATCAACCCGGCGCCGTTCAACGCAGAGGCGCCGCCCGAGGCGCTGACCGGCGACATCACCCCGACCGAGCTCCACTACGTCCGCAGCAACTTCGCGGTGCCGACCCACGACGGCACGCTCGAGATCGGCGGCGCGGTCGACAACCCGACCACGCTCACGCTCGACGACCTGCGCGCGATGCCGGCGGTCGAGCGGGCCGTCACGCTCGAATGTGCCGGGAACGGGCGCCTCGAGACGCGACCGCTGCCGGTCGGCGAGCCATGGGGCGACTACGCGGTCTCGACCGCCCGCTGGACGGGCGCCCTCCTGCACGAGGTGCTCGAGCAGGCGCACCCGGCAGCGGACGGCGTCGAGGTCCGCTTCGAGGGCGCCGACCACGGCGCGTATCACCTCAAGCCGGTCCTCGCCGGAGACCGACCGGCACGACCTGACGCTTCGTGCGCTCGCTGCCTCTCGCCCAGCGCAACCGATCCGGCGGCGGAGATCCTGATCGCCTACGAGATGAACGGCGAGCCGCTCGACCCCGACCACGGAGCGCCCTTCCGGCTGATCGTGCCCCACTGGTACGCCGTCGCCTCCGTGAAGTGGCTGAAGCGGATCGACGTCCTGACCGAGCCGTACGCCGGCGAGTTCCAGACCGGCCACTACATCTACGAGTGGCCGGATCGACAGCACGAGCCCGTCACCCTGATGCGCGTCCGCGCCCGGATCACCGAGCCCCGGCTCGCGGCGCGGCGCATCGCCGCCGGCACGCACACCGTGCGCGGCAAGGCCTGGTCGGGCACCGGACCGGTGACGCGGCGTCGAGGTCAGCCTCACCGGCGAGGGCGACTGGCACCCGGCGCGACTCGAGCCGCCCGACACGGCCCGTACCACTGGCAGGACTGGTCATTCGACTGGGACGCGACCGACGTCGGCCGCCACACCATCCGCGCCCGGGCGACCGACGCCGCCGGCAACATCCAGCCCGGAGGTCCCGCCGTGGAACCGGCTCGGCTACGGCAACAACGCCATCGAGGTCACCTACGTCGACGTGCGCTGGAGCTTCGGGGACCCTCCGCTGGGGCCGCGGGGCCGGGCGCCGACCGCCATGCGGGGAGCGGTAGCGGCTCGATAGCCGACGGTAGCGCGAGCAATACGTAACTGAACGAAGTACA
>ERZ1370068.3814-contig-2915_pt1 | contig 29516 bp, 24 predicted proteins | sample MGYA00561227_ERZ1370068 | MGnify/ENA primary metagenome ERZ1370068 (study PRJEB38410, sample SAMEA6850437) | metagenome | study: Metagenomic assessment of the ecological functions of the soil: analysis of the soil microbiota associated with the...
GACGCGCTTTGATTCCAGTTGCTCACGTAGCCTTCACGGCGTGCACTCAGACCGGTTTCGATCGGTGCGAGCGATCAACTACCGCCAGTCGCTGGCCCGACGACCTTGGCGCGACCGCGATGCTTCCCTCGCTGCGATCGTTCAGGCTCATGGCGGTCATCAGCGCCTGACTCCAGGCTGAACGCGAAACGCGTCGATCGGATCGACGACCAGCCAAATACCACCGTCGGAGATCCGCCACCTGAAGCATCGACCGCGATGATCCGCTTTGGCGTCAGCTTTCATACTCAACCAGGCGAAATTTTTGCGGCAGCTCGGGTTGATCACTCTGAGCTTGGGAAGCTGGCGTATGTTGGTTCAATACTGGGCCTTTTAAACACGCCAGGCCTGCGGAAGCTCAAACTCCAGATCAGATGCCCCAGTACTATGACGTCGGTCAGTGCAGCATCTGATGTCCAGCGATCGCGACATCGGGCGATACTGATGGTTAAATCCACGCAACAGTATCTGGCGTCAATCATTTACGACACAGCCCTCAAGCCACTCTCATTTGTCAACGCAACCACCAGGACGATTCCCTGCTTGCGACCGATCACATTCTCTGGCGGAAAGCGACCCCTTTGCCGTGGACACCTGGTTCAGAAAATCGGTGTCTTTCAAAAATCTCGTAGCCTATAATTCACGGACTTCCGCCGGCGGCTCGCTTTGATCAACGTGAGCGCCGAGATCGATGAAGCGACTGCCTCACCCAGTGATCTGCGGGGCGTCCGGCGATTCACGTGGATATCCAGAAGGATCACCACCGATATCTTTGCTGCACCCAGTCAAGCGCCGGGGCGATCGACACCTCAGGCGTTGACAGCTGGGCGCCGCGCTGCGACGGCGACGCCTTATCCAGCTGCCGCCGTGATCTCTATGAAGACTTTACGGACGGTCAATCAGCGAAGGACCGAAAGCGACCTACCGATCGAGAACCGCGCAACCTCCGCGACCCCATTAGAGCGATGCATTGGGGCGTCAGGGTTTCAGTGGGGATCCATCAGGTTACAAGCGATATTTGTAAATCGAAGGGACTGGAGATCTGGCCGAGCCTTCTCTCGGCGGCTAACCAGTCTGCAACTCATGAAGGGCGCGTGTTGCCGCTGCTGACTCATCTTGTTGGTTTGGTTCTAGGACCAGGCGGTTGGTCACTTCGCTCCTGTGTTTGATCTGCGGGTTGCTGCAGAGGAACTCCTGGTTGAGCGGTTTCGACTTGAAGCAGATCTTCTCCGGCGAGTCGCGCGGGCGGATCAGTCCTCACCACATTGATTCGCGGGTTATCGACGAACTACAGCCTCTTTGATCGATACCCTTCGCGCATGGTGATCAATTGTTTGCTTTGCCATGAAGACCCTCAGCGTCCTATCATCAAGATCTTACCATATGTTCAGCGTCGGATCTGATATGCTGGACGTCACTGACCAACGCCTGACCAACCTAGGCTTTACAAGCAATCAATCAGGTCTGAGCATGAAGGCTACTGGGAACGCCACAGGCCGCCCAGCACCACGCGGAACGGCTCCGATCTCCACGTGATGACCAACAGGCCGATCACCAGCGCAATTCAAACCTCTCTGGCCACTGCTGGGAGCGGGATAACTTCACGCCCAGCGCCACGCTCGAAGCTTTGGCGCCGGAGTCAGTCGGTTATCAGGTAGCGGCAGCTTTCACGTCAGAGGTAGCAGAAGCTGCGTTAACAGCGCTCTGTGTTTGACAAGCGACAGTATACCTTCACGGTACGCTGCCGGTGCGCCTATATCGCCAGCGCATCGCCGCCGCGGGGCGCATAACGTACGATGAACGCCATCAGCACGCCGACCGTACCGCAGGGACGCCGAGCATCGCCGGCTCCGAGCATGTTGGCGAAAGCGCTGGTTCGGGACCAGCAGGAACACGTTTGTATCGCAATTGCGCCGGGGCTCTCAGGCAATCGAGATCGAGCAACGGGATTGCGGACGAGCGCGCGTGCAACGCTCACCAGGGTGACTGTGGCATAGGCCACCGCAACGACGACGATCAGCAAGGTCGACCATCGCCAGCCCCTCCGACGCTGACAACGACGAGGTGCGGCGACGATGGCACCAAACAGCGGAGCAGCGAGCACCGCGACGCTCCGCGCGCGTGCCGGACCGCCGTCCCATCAATCCAGTCGGGAGCGAACCGCGATGCCTGGCGCAGATGGCCACGCGGCCGCGACCGGGCTTCGGCGTCGCGCGCGGGTCCAGATGAGGCCGGCCAGCAGGAGCCCGCACGCACGCCGCCACGAGATCGGCCGACAACGCGACGGTGGACGTTGAGGCGTGGGTGAACCCATACCGGGCGTCGAACGGAGCGGTAGGAGGGCGACCACGATGGCGTAGAAAACGCCGATTGAGGGCAGGAGGAGCTGACGGATGTTGTGCTCCGCGGAACGATGAGTCCCATCGCCACCGCGCCATTGTGGCATCGCGATCTCTCGGTCCCACTGTGGACTAGCCCCAACCCACCGGTCCACGATCTTGGAGCCGTCGCGGATGAACTCGGATCTCGGCAGCTTCTGGGTTGGAGACCGGACCTCCCAGTCTCTGTGAGGCGGAACTATGGGCTCGGTGCCCGGACCCGCGGCCTAGTTGGCGGTCATGCTCACTGTCGCCAGTGCTGCCTGCGGCACCGGGCAATCCGGCAATGGCAACAGTTCACCGGCGACCCGGACGGCGTTCAGGGCGGCGGCGGCAAGGTGGGCGCGCGGGACGTTTCCATCGTCCTGAAGGTCGGCAACAACGACTTTCAACCGGAGCCGGCGCCCTACCTGGCCCAGTTCGCGGCGGAGGTGGATCGGCGCTCCGACGGCCGGGTGAACGTGTGAACCCGTCGACATGCCGGCGCGTCGGTGTTCTCCAATTCAGCCAGCGATTGGCCGAGATGGTGAAGGATGGCGAGCTGACCCTCGCACTCGTGCCGACGCGAGCCTTCGACGAGCTGGGTGCGACCAGCCTCCAGGCGCTGCAGGCGCCGTTCCTGCTCCTCGGACGACGACGCCATCGACTAAGGGTCGTCACGGGCCCTGCGGAGGACCTCCTGTCGGGCCTGCCAGCTACCGGATACGCGAGGGACTCGCGCTCTGGCCGGCTGACGCTTCGCCACCTGTTCAGACACGACCACCGGCCGGTCCTCAAGCTGGCCGATTTCCGTGGACTCCAGTTCGCCACACCCACGTCCGGCGATCCTTTGATCTGCTCGAGGCACTCGGCGCGAAACCGGTCGACTTCGAGGCCGGCGTGCCGCGCGACGTCGGCGCTGTGGAAGCGTCGATGCGTTCGGGCATCGACAATCCTCGGCGTGACAGGGTCGCAGACCGCCAACATCACGCTGTATCCGAAGGTCTACGCCGTGGTCGCCAACAGCGACTGGTTCCACCGCCCGACGGCCGACCAGCAACGCCTGTTGCGAGAGCGCAGCGGACGCGACGACGACATGGGTTGGTCCAGAACCGTGAGCGCGAGTGAAGCGGTGACGGCGTTCTGCCGGACCGGCCAGGCCGTCGCGGTCGCCGATCCGCGCGATCTCGCCGAGATCGTCGCCGCCGCAGCGCGTTTCGCGGGACATGGAGACCGGATCCGCTGACCAAGCGCCTGATCGCGAGACTTCCACGGTGTGACAAGCATCCCGGAACCCTTTGTCGCCAGGCCTTGCGGGTCGGTGGAGAGAAGCGAGCCCGCGTCCACCATCGATCCTGCAACGATCGACGATCGTCCGTCCCTGGAACGGGGTCTATCAACGCCGACGTCAGCGTGGCGTTCGCTGGATCCCGCGGCGTTCCCTCGGCAGAAGCGGCGAACAACGGCGAGCACCTTACGTTGACATTCGACGACGGCACCTTCAAGTGCCAGCCTGAGTCCGCGACGGCTCGGGCTGCGGCGGACCCTACGTCGCGTCACTGGCTCCGCGGTCGCGGTCGAAAACCACGACCGGGTTGTCTGGCGTAGGGCCGCTCTTCTCGGCGCTGACGCTGGACCCTGAACGACGATCAGCTCCGGTTCACGGGAGATCGAAGGCCGGCGAACCGACTTGCGCCGGCTCAATGGGGCGGCGAGCCATTTTGCCTGGTTATCAGGACGTCCCGTGTTCCGGGACTTGTCCTGCCCCGTCAGCGATCCGCGCCTTACCCGGCTTGGAACCACGGTCGTGAGACGCGCGTCGAGCCCCGGTGAGTCCACCAGTTAGCCGCCGCCGGCACTCAGTGATCGGTCGACCCGCAGCCCGTGCCATGGGCGCTCAGCTCCGCCGACGCCGTCGATCCGGAGACGATCATTTCTCACTGGCGGTCGACGTCCGCTGACCGGCGCGGCTCGCGACGCCGCCGGCGTGCCAGTCGCGTTCGCCAGTCCTTCGGCGCACAGTGGTAGATCGCCGTCTGACGTCAGGCGACAACCGGACATCGGCAACCTCCACGTGAGCGGAAACGGAAGGTGTTCGGTCCAGACCCGCAGGGGCGGCGAGACCCGCCGCCCCGCTTGGAGCTCTGGGGAGGATGTGGGCGCGGGCGAGCTCGCGCAGCTCAGTGATCGATGGCCCGGGCTTGGGTCCTGCGCGTTCGACGCTGACTGACCGAGGCCCGGCGGAGATCCGCTCGCCGCTCATCAGGGTGTTGCCCAGATGCCGGAGCCTCCGGATTGCCCCATCGTTGAGGCGCGGGATTGCTGTCGCTCAGTGTCTGGCATCGACGAGCCGACGCCCGGCGCGGTCCAGCGCTGAGTCCTGCCCTCGTACCTCGGCACGGAGCTCGGCGTTGCGACTCGACCGCCGCCGACAATCGCCAGCAACAAAGGCGGAATCCTCGAGCATCCGCCGGAATATGTGTTACGGAGGACCGGCAACCCCACACTCCCCATCTCAACGATCGGGTGCGCGTCCGGCCATAGCCCGCGGCTTACATCGGCTCACCTGACCTGGCATCAGCAGTCGCCAGCCGGAAGCCGACGGGAGTAAACCAAATCCTCCGGGGCCGGGATCGCCCAGCCCAGTGCCTCCGCCAGCGGAGTCAGAAGATTCGCCCGATCGCATCGCCGGGCTCCCGACGATAATCAGCGATATGCCATCTCCAACCCCGGCCGGATCGGCCGCCGGAGAACTGCGCTGTTACGATCGGTGCTCGACGGTGGAGCGAGGTCGGCCGCGACCTGCGTGAACCAGAACGCCACGAGAAGGTCACGCAAACTGCAAAGCCACCAGCGCAGCGGGGATCAAGCCAACTCAGTTATTTTCCGTCTCGCGCGGCGCGCTGTTGTCCAATGGATCGCCCGATAGAACCTGAAGGCCGCGACCGCCACCAACGTCGCGAGCACGATCGGGCGAATCGAAAGAGAAGAGATCTGACCATGAATCGTCGTGGCGTGAGCGGCGCCAGCGGCTGATCGTTATCGTTGTCCGTAACCGGAGGCATATGGAAAGGTGGCGAGAGGATCCATGGGCCGAATCCGCGATATGGATCGTCAAGCCACAACAGCGAGGCTGTGGACCGGCGTAGCGGAATCTGCCACCCGGCGACCTCCCGAGCCCGAAATTGCCCGGCGGGCAGGCGACGCTAATCGGGATCAGGAGGATTCCAACGCGCGGCTCTCTCGGCGGCGACCCAGGCCCACATCCCGCAACCGCCAATGACGGGCCGGATTATCAGGTCAGGCCCCAACCGCTGGACATGACCCGAAGCGGATACAACCCATTCGGATTAAGACCGAAGACGAAAACCCAGGAGCAACAGAATGATTATTGCAGCATCGGTCCTCCGACCAGGCCCACACCCCGAGGCCGCGCCGGAGAGGCTGACCAGCCTTCGGATCTGATTCGCGATGCGGCGGCGGAAGACGCGATCTACCATTGCACTGGCACTCGCGGCTCGAGATCAGGGCAGCAATCAGGTTAAAAGCGCCACCGCCAGCCAGCGGGTTTCTTTGCACCGTCGTCGATCCGGCAGCTGGATATCGAACACGGTGCGGAAGGTCAGGTCGCGCCGCCCTCGCCGAGCGCAGCCGCGCCATCCAGCGGCCTCGCCGATAACGGCGAACCCCTCCTCGAGCAACTCACGAGCCGCTGCTGGAAGTCGCTGGTCATCCTGTAACGATCAAGGACGGTTCGTCTCACCGGTCATCCTCTTACGCTCCACGCAGGCATCCGGGTTGGCACGAGTCTGCACGCTCGTTTGCTATTTGCGCGATAACGTCACGCATGGTGGGCACGATTCAATCGGTCATACCGCTACTACGCTGCAAAGGCGCTGCTGCGATCAGCGCCAGCGTCTGCGGGCGACTCGCGGTTTTGTTGTGATCGACGGCATGAACGGGATCCTCGGCCTTCCACGCACCGTTGGCGACACGAGGTGGCGTGGGTCGGATTTTGTTCGAGCGGATCGGCAATCACGACACTCGACCGAGAAGGCTGTCTTATCCCCAGGCTGACGCTGAAATGATAAAGGTGTTAACCCGGTCGGATTCGCGTGGTGTCCGGCGTGGGACCGGGGCTTACGACCAAGCGGGTTAACAGCCGCCCGCTCTACCGCGAGGCTACACGCGCCGGAGCGGTGGGACCGGGAGCCGAGTCCGGGGCGCGTCTGACGGGGCGTCGCGCCGCGACGAGGTTAGCACGGGGCCGAACTCGAGCCCACGCTCAGACGATGGGCTACGCGCTCCGGCATGGCCCTGATCTCGTCTGAGGATCTTGCCGCGCCCGCCTGACGGACCCGGACCGCGGATCTGTCGACGTCCGCTGGGTGCTCGTCGCAGCCCGGGCAGGGGCGCTGAAGTACGACGCGGGGCATCTCCCGGGCGCGATCTTCGTCGACCTCGACGAGGCGCTGACCGGGCCGAGCCGGGGCGCCACCCGCTCCCCACCCGCGCCGCGTTCGCCGAGGCGATGAGCGCGGCCGGGATCGGCGACGGATCGTTCGTCGTCGCCTACGACGACGTCGGCGGATGGGTCGCGTCGCGGCTGTGGTGGATGCTCGAGAGCCTCCGGGCCTCGCGGGTGGCAGTCCTCGACGGCGGCTATCTGGCGTGGGTCGCGGCCGACCTCTGCCGACGACGACCGGGGTGGTTCGGCGTTCGCGCCGGCGGAGCGCTCCACCTGGCGTCGGCGTGGCACGGCGTGATCGACCGCGATCGCGCTCCGGGCGGTCTCGGGTCCGTGGTGCTGCTCGACGCCCGGTGCCGGGCCCGCTTTGCCCTCACCGCGCAGCGAGATCCGAGGCCGATCGACCCGGTCGCCGGCCACATCCCGACGAAAGACCCGCAACGCCCGACGCGTTGCGACAACGGCTATCGCCGAGGCGGCGCCAGTTCTGGCGCCGTCGGAGCTCGCGGCGCGGTTCGCGGCGCTCGGTTGCCGGCGGCTCCGGGGAGTCGTCACGTCGATGCGGCAGTGGCAGCGATGTCGGCGGCTTACTAGCACTACCGCAGCGGTCGCGTAATGACCGCTGTGGCCGGCCATCCCGTCCCGGTCCTCGTCGGTTCGTTCGGCGACCGGTCGACGGCCGCGCCACCCGGGATCCGCGACGGGCCGCGATCCGGGCGATACCGCCGGAGCGGGCCAGCAGCTGATCACCGCCGCCGGCAGCCCGCGCCGGGACGGACCCGCAGAACTCAGGGCTCCCGGTTGGACGGCGATTCGCCACTACCGCCACTTTGCGCCCGTCGCGATTGCGTGCGTGAGTCGGCTGGGAGGCGCCCAGTTGCCGTCGGCGTTCATCAAATAGAACGTCGAGGACGCCGGGCGAGCCTCACGCTCGCATCGGTGTACCGCCTGGGTCCACGGTGTCGCCCGACCGGGCCCGCGATCCTCGTGCGCGTCGGGCGACTGGCAGCTCGGGTCCAGTCGTCGACCACCAAGGATTGTTTCGTCAGACGGGCGGGCCGGTCCCGTCAGACGTCCATCACGAACCTCTGGCGTTGCACGTCCGCGTCCCGGCTTCGGTCGCGATCCCGCACTTAGTTGCCGTCCGGGCGACCGGGCAGACAGGTCGAGACGCTGTCCGGCCGCGTCGATCGGTGAGCTGCTGTGCGTGCCACGTTCCGTCAGGTTCAACCGATGGATCTCGCGGGTCCCATCGCGGTTTGCTCCGCGTGAGCACCGGCGACCAGCCGTTTGGCCATCGGGCGACCATGCGGGATGAAGGTCGCAGCGGCCGCCTGATCCGTGAGTCGCGTCATCGTTCGTCCCGTCACGTTCATCCGGCGTCGCGTTTGCAGAGTCGACCACGTCGTTCAGGAACGTGGGCGAACGCGATCCTCGTACCAGATCCGGCGACCACGCGGGGTCGGCGTGCTGGCTATGTTGACGGCCGTCGGTCAGTCGCGCGACGCCCGTCCCGTCGGCGTTCGCACGGGCGAGGATCACGTCTGGTGACGCGTCGCGATTGCTGCTGTTGCGGGCGAAGCCTCGCCGTCCAGTCCGGCGTTGCCAGCTCGAGGTTTGTCGAAGGAGGCCAGGATAAGCCGCCAGCCGGGTCGCGATCGGCCGCTTCCGCGCACGGTCCCGATCCGCATACGCTGAGATACAGAGCGGGGAAGCCCTCCATCCGGCTCGACGAATGCGACACGTGCCGGCAACCGGCGCGTCGCGCCGAAGCAACTACCGAGGTGTCACGTCGCGATGGCAAGGCCGGGAGGCGGCGCGGTCGTCGCGCCGGATTGTCGATCGGTTTCGCGAGAAGATGCGATCGCCGGGACGATCGGCGGCGATCTGGGCATCGGAGCGACCGGGGTTGGGCTGGCTGCCCCGGAGAGGGCCGGCATGGCGGTCGGACTCAGGCGACCGGCCCGGACGGGCAACGGTGGTCGCGGCCGGCGCGCCGGCTCTGAGCGCCTGCGACCAGAGGGCGACGGGATGACGGCACCCACCGCGCGGGCCAGAGCGAACGAGCGGCGGTCAGTCACGACCGCGGCCGAGCGATCGACTGGATCATAGGCGTTGCTCCCCCTACCGGTGTATGGAGAGGAGACGCCTCGGGCCGGGCAAAGTGACCTTGTCGTCCGTGGTGTCAGCCGGCCCGGACACGCGTTGCTGCGGGGCGTCGGCCCGCTACGCCTACCCCAGGCCGTCCCCAATTCGCGAGCTTGCGGCTGCGAGCTCAGGAGTGGCGGCAGCTTTTGCGGGCGCCTTCGCCTCGATCTGCGCCGGATGCGCTCGCGGGTCACGTTGAACTCGCTTGCCGACTTCCTCGAGCGTCCGGGCCCGGCCGTCCTCCAGCCCGAACCGGAGCTGGAGCACGCGCCGCTCGCGACCGGTCAGCGAGTCGAGCACCGCCTCGACCTGCTCCTTGAGCAGCTGGTGCGACGCTGCCTCGGCCGGCGCGAGCGCGCCGCGGTCCTCGATGAAGTCGCCGAGGTGGGAGTCCTCCTCCTCGCCGATCGGCGTCTCGAGCGAGACCGGCTCCTGCGAGACCTTGATGATCTCGCGGACCTTCTCGGGCGTGACCGACGACCTCCTGGCCCTTCGACATCGCCTCGGCGATCTCCTCGACCGTCGGCTCGCGGCCCAGCTCCTGGAGCAGCTGGCGCGAGACGCGGATCAGGCGGTTGATCGTCTCCACCATGTGGACCGGGATGCGGATCGTCCGGGCCTGGTCGGCGATCGCGCGGGTGATCGCCTGGCGGATCCACCACGTGGCGTACGTCGAGAACTTGAAGCCCTTCTCGAAGTCGAACTTCTCGACCGCCCGGATCAGGCCGATGTTGCCTTCCTGGATCAGGTCGAGGAACGACATCCCGCGGCCGATGTACTTCTTCGCGATCGACACGACCGAGCCGGAGGTTGGCCGACGTCAGCTGCTCGCGCGCGTCGCGCCCGATCCGGACGAGCTCGCCCTTGCGGTGGGCCAGCTTCGTGTTGAGCGGCACCTCGGGGTCGTAGCCCATGCGCTTGAGCAGCTCGGCGTCGCGGCCGGCGAGTGATCCAGCGCTCGAGGGCCGGGAACGCGACGTCCTCGCGGGCCCACGTCGTGGATCGCCTGGAGGCCCGGGTTGTCGCGCGAGTCGAGGTCGCCGTTGTGGACGGCGAGGTAGGCCCAGTCGAGGAGCGTGATGAACGTGTCCGCGTCGAGCTTCTCGTTGTAGGCCGCGACGAGCTTCTTGGCCTCCCTGAGGAGCTCCTTCGTCCCGTCCGACTGGGCGTCCCGGCCGGCCCTGACAAGGTGGAAGTCGGGCGTCGCCGATGAGCAGGTCCGCCGCGCCCTTGTCGTAGATCGCCGTCGCGGACCATCTGCGTGGGCCTCGTCGCCGAGCGGCAGGCGGTGCTGCGGCTTCGGCGTCCGCGTCTTGCGCTCGGTGTCGTGGAGCGTCCACTCGTGGAGCGAGACGATGCCCCTTCCACGGCGCCTCGACCAGCTGCTCGCCGAGCTCGATCGCCTTCGCGAGGACGACCTCCTCCTCGGCCGTCAGCAGGGCGACCTTGCCGATCTCCTTGAGGTACATCCGGACCGGGTCGTCGATCCCGATCATGTCGGCGCTGATCGCGTCGAGCTCCTCGGCGGTCGGCTCCTCGACCTCGGCCGGGTCGAGCTTGGCCGGGCGCGTCGACCGGCAGCTTGTTGTCGACCGCTTCGCCGTCCTCGCCGACGACCTCGACGCCGACGTCGCCGCTCGCCCGTCCGGCGAGTCGCCTCGCCGGCGCCGGCCGAGCTCGAGTCGTCGTCGTCGTCGTCCTCGTCCTCGTCGCTCGACCGGCGGGCAGCACGACCTTGGCGGCCCGGAGGCCGCGGGTCGCGAGCTTCGCCTCCTCGACGTCGGCCTTGGCCCGCCGCGGGCGGAGTCAGTACGGCTTCGACCGAGCTGCTTGTCGAGCGGATCAGCCATCAGTCAGTGCCCTCCTGTGCCGGGATGGCAGTCGAGACTCGAGTTGCGTGTCAGCTGCGTTCGTCAGCCGTGGGTTCATGCACGCACCAGGACGGTGGCCTGTTCGATCTGGCGGTCCACGGACCGCCGGGATCTCGTTGTTCTGGCGCTGGAGGTCGAGCAGGCTGGCCGACGACGTCGCGCTCGCCCGCGGCCCTCGGCGGCGAGGATCTCGGCGGCGACCCAGTCGGCCCGCTCGTCGAGGCGGCTGCCGCTCGAGCTGGAGCAGGCAGCGGTCGACCGCGTACGTCGATCCGATCCGCACGGCATGACCGCGAGATCCGGCGACGGCCGGGCGAGGATCGCCTGGGCCGATGGCCCGGGTCTCGTCGTCGAGGCCGGCCATCAGGGCCGACATCGAGAACGGCGGGTGGATGCCCTGGTCGTTCGGCGCTCGCTGGCAGGACGATCGCCCGGAAGAGCTCGCGGGCCGGCGTCGACGGCAGCTGGTCCGGGCCCGATCTCGTCGACGACGCGGAGCTGCTGCTCCGGGACGAGCAGGATCAGCCGCAGCAGCTCCTCCTCGACCGGCGTGATCGAGCGGCAGGATCTGGTCGACCGGCAGCGCGTCGGCGGAGGCGAGGACCGCGTCGGCGGTGATCCGGCCCGGACGCGCGATCGCCGCCTGCGGGCCGCCGGTGGAGGACCTCGAGGATCGAGCCGCTCCTCGATCCCGGACCGCGTGTGGATCGTCTGGAGGTAGGCGTCGCGCATGACCGGGTTCGGGATCGCCCGGAGCGTCGGCGCGATCGCGTCGACGAAGCGGGCCTTGCCGCCCGGCGTCTTCAGGTCGACCTGGCGGGCGTGGAAGTCGATCAGGTAGTCGACGATCGGCTGGGCGGTCCGGACCTCCTCGCGCCACAGGTCGGGCGTCTCGCGGACGACCTCGTCGGGGTCCTTGCCGTCGGGCAGCCGGACGACCCGGACCTCGTCGAGCTCGACGCCGGTGTCGGCGGCCGCCAGCTGGCCGATCAGCGCCTCGAGCGCCTGGGCGCCCGAACGTCCCGGCCTTCTCGCCGGCCGCGTCGACGTCGTAGGCGAGGGCGATCTTCTTCGCGTAGCGGGTCAGCGAGCGCGACCTGCCCCGGCGGTCAGCGCGGTCCCGAGCGAGGCGACGACGTTGTCGAAGCCGGCCTGGTGGGCCATCAGCGCGTCCGTGTAGCCCTCGACGATCACGGCCTGGCCGCCCTTGCGGATCGGGCCCTTCGCCTTGTCGATCGAGGTACAGCGTCCGGCTCTTGTCGAAGCAGCGGCGTCGCCGGGGAGTTCAGGTACTTCGGGCCCGCTCGCGCCGTCGCCAGCAGGCCAGCCCGCCGAGGCCCGACCGGCGAGCCGTTCGCGTCGCGGATCGGGAAGATGACCCGCTCGCGGAACCGGTCGTAGACGCCGCCGCGCGCCGACTGGCGCGGCTGGGCGAGCCCGACCTCGACGAGCTCCTCGGCCCGGACGTCGCGCTTGCGCGGCGAGGCTGCCGGGCGAGCGTGTCCCAGCCGCCGGGCGCGCAGCCCGAGCTGGTAGCTTGGCGATCGTCTCGTCGGTGAAGCCGCGGCCGTGGAGGTAGTCGAGCGCGCGGCTACCGAGCTTCGAGCCGGTCAGGACCGCGTGGTAGAAGGCGATCGCGACTCTCGATGACGTCGCGGAGGCGCTCTTGCGGGCGTCCTCGCGGGTCGTCCGCTCGTCGAGCTCGACGCCGGCCTTCGCGGCGAGGACCTTGAGCGCCTCCGGGAACGAGCAGCCCGTCGCGCTTCATCACGAAGCTGAAGACGTCGCCGCCCTCGCCGCAGCCGAAGCACTTCCACGATTCGCGGGCGGGCGTGACCGTGAACGACGGGCGTCTTCTCGCCGTGGAACGGGCACAGGCCCTTGTACGTCGGTCCCGGCCTTCTTCAGCTGGACCGTCTCGCCGACGACGTCGACGACGCTGAGCTTGCTCTTGACTTCGGCTGCGACGCCGACCGCCAAACCGCGCCTCCGCCCGCTCGCGCCGACCTCGCCGCACTCGCCGGCCGGGCATGCGAATGGGCTTGTCAAGTCTTGACAAGCCGCTCGAGGTCGGAACGAATACCACCCGCATCGTCAATACCGCGGTGAGGGTATCACTCGACGCGAGGCTTGCGACCTGCCGTAGCGGGCAGGATCTCGACGTACCCGTCCGTTCCATGGACGCGGATCCGCTGCCCATCCGGATCAGCCGGGTGGCACTGCTCCACCCCACGACGGCCGGCAAGCCGTACTCGCGGGCGATCACCGCGCCATGGGTCATCAGGCCACCATCTCGTCACCGAGCCCCGTGATCGCGACGAACAGCGGCGTCCAACTCGGATCCGTGAAGGCCGTGACCAGGATGTCGCCGGCTTCGAGATCGGCCTCCGCCATGTCGAGGATGACGCGGGCCCGCCCCTCGACGGTCCCGCGCGGAAACCAGCCAAGCCGACCAGCGCGCCGGCCGGCACAGCGTCGACGTCGGTACCGTCCGGCGACGCCCTCGCCGTCCGACGTGCAGCACCGCCGGGGCGGCGTGAGCGTCTGGTACCACGCGGACGCCTCCTTGCGCTCACGGATGAGCTGGTCGTCGGCGCGCTCGCGTGCGGACGACGTCCTGGATCTCACTCGAACCTGAGGGAGAAGATGTCGTCCTTCTCGCGAAGCACGCGGGCCTCGACGAGGCGCTCGGCTTCTTCCAGCAAGGCCTGCTTGTACACGAAGTAGCGGCTGACCATGCCGTACTTCGGATACTCCCGGTAGCCGATGAAGGTGCGGACCCGGTCGATCTTCGACTTCACCTCTGCGGCCTTCCGCTCGCCGTCGGCAGGGCCCGCAGTCGCTCCAGCAGCTCCTGCTCCTTCTTCTGTGCCTCCTGCCGCCCCTGCTCGAAGCGCCGCTCGCCGGCGCCCGGGCTCACGTTCCTGACGTTGCCGAGGATGAGCGGCACGAGCGTGCGTGGGGCGTTCGCTCCAGCGCGGCCTGGTGATGTCGATCTCGCCGACGCAGCGCATGCCGTACGTGTCGAGCCAGGCCCGGATGGCGTCTCGCGCTTCCAGCCCGCCCGCCAGGCGTGGCCAGCTCGTCCAGGAAGCCCTCGCCCTCGACGTGCTCGAGAACGCCACCACGTCCGGATGCGGGCGGATCACGTCCGCGACGTCCAGGAGCGCCAGCCCCATCTCCGACGTGACGTTGTTCGGGGACGGACTGCGTGAGCGTGTCGGCCGCGTTCTTCTCGCCCAGCCACGCCAGCAGCTGCTCGTTGAGCCACCAGGCGGCCTCCATCGCCGACATGAACACCTGATTGCTCTGCGGATCGAACAGGATCCGCCTCAGCTCCTGGATGTCCGCCAGGATGAAGTCGAGCAGCGCCGATCCGGACTTCGTCCGGATGTCGCGCTTCAAGGCGGCGACGGAGGCCTGGCTGCGCCCGATCAGCTCGGCGACGATGGCCGGATCGGTCTCGATCGGGGCGGGCGCGCCGCCAGGCGGCGGCGCCGGCCGGTGGCCCGCCGGGGCCTCGTCCGGGAGCGACCGGATGAAGTCGCCGCGTTCGAGGACGGTCTGCAGCGCGTCCCTGATCAGCGGATCGCCTCTCCCCAGCAGCCTCCAGGAGGCCGGCGCGGCTCGCCGGCGAAGCCAGGCGCCCGGTGACGTCGACGAACAGCCTCCCGCCGGCCTCGACCATGGGCCGCCGGGTCGTCAGCTGGCAGAAGGAGAGCCCCAGGGGCTTCATGGGGTCGGTCATCATCTGCTGATGACCGACGGAGACGTAGACGTGGTTCTCTCGGTCGCCGGCCGCGGGGATGGGGAACAGCGTGGTGATCGGCCGGCTCTGGACGATCTGGAAGCCATCGTCGACCAGGCACCATTCGATGTCCTGGGGGCGGCCGAAGTGCGCTTCGATCCGCCGGCCCGAGCTGCGCGAGCCGCACGACCTGCGCATCCGTCAGCGCCGGCTGCTCCTGCCGCTCCGGCTCGATCGCCTGTTCCTGCGTCCCGCCTGCCGGCGAGGCGTGGATGGCAAGCTGCTTGGTGCCGACCGCCTTGGCGACGACCTCGCCGTCGCGCACCTTGTAGACGTCCGCGTTCACCAGGCCGGAGACCAGGGCCTCGCCGAGGCCGAAGCTGGCCTCCACGGAGGCGACCTTCCGGTTGCCCGTGACGGGGTCGGCCGTGAACAGGATGCCGGCCGCCTGCGGGAAGACCATCTGCTGCACGACCACGGCCATGTGGACCTTCCGGTGGTCGATGCCGTTCCGCAGGCGGTAGGTCACGGCCCGCTCGGTGAAGAGCGAGGCCCAGCACCGGCTGACGTGCCGGAGGATCGCCGCCGGCCCCACGACGTTCAGGTACGTGTCCTGCTGGCCCGCGAAGGAGGCCGTCGGCAGAGTCCTCCGCCGTCGCGCTGGATCGGACGGCGTAGGCGGCTTGCTCGCCGAGCCGGGCGAGCGACGCGGGTGATCGCCGCCGCCAGATCGTCGGGGATGGCGATCCCTTCGATGGTCCGGCGGATCTCCGCGCTGAGCGCGCGGATCGCCTCCCGGTCGTCCGGCTTCAGGCGCGACAGCCGATCGAGCCGATCGTCGATCGACGGCGCTTCCGCCATGATCCGCTGGAAGGCGTCCGTCGTCACGCAAAAGCCAGCCGGCACGCGGATGCCTTCGATCCGCGACAGCTCCCCCAGGTGCGCGCCCTTGCCGCCGACGACCGCGACCTGCGTCTCGTCGATCTCCTCGAAACCCAACCACGTATCGGGCCATCCGCGCCTCCGCGATCTTCGACGGCCAGAGAGTCTGGCCGAAGCCAGCGGACTCTAGGGGCATGACCCGGGGCTTGCCGCAAGCCCCGTTGTCGCGATACCCTGAAAGTGGAGGAGCGAGGGCGGGCCACGACACGCCTATGCCGCGCTGGTCCAGCACCACGACGCGCGATGAGGACGCCCACCACGCCCGTCACGGCCGCAGCTCGTGGGCCGGCGACGAACTTGGCGAGGACGACGAAGACGGTGACGATCGCGGCCGCCGCGAGGCGCAGGACGATCGGCGAACCGACGTGGGGACGGCCCGCGGACGACGTAGTTCACGGCGAGGATCGCGACGATGCTCGATCACGGAGAGGAGCCACAGCCGCTTCCGGTCGACCCGTTGCGCTTGAACCGTCATCAGCTGACACGACCTTTCGAGGGCAGCATCAATGATCACCCGCGACAGATCGCTGTCAAACGTCGCTTGCGTCGCGATGCGGCGTCGCTCGGGGTTCCGTAGCCTTCGTTCGTGAATATCCGTGATGGCCCCGCATCCGCGCTGATCGCCATCGAGCCGCTGGCGGCAGCGCGATCCGTCGCGGATCCGCGTCGTCCACGCGCCGGGCCGCGTCAACCTGATCGGCGAGCACACCGACTACAACGCGGGGTTCGTGCTGCCGCTCGCGATCGATCTCGGCATCTCCGATCGCGCTCCTGCCGACCGACGACCGGCGGGTCACGCTGACCCTCGAGGAGACCGGCGAGACCGACCGGATCGATCTCGACGCGATTCACTCCGCGTTCGGGCCGCTGGATCGACTACGTCGCGGCGACGGCGTGGGCGATGGCCGCCGCCGACCTGCCGGTGCGCGGGTTCCGCGGCGTCCTCGTCTCGGATCTGCCGCAGGGCGCCGGGCTCTCGAGCTCGGCCGCGCTCGAGCTCGCGTCGGCGCTCGCGCTGGCGGGCGGCGAGGAGCCCGGGACCGACCGGATGACGCTGGCCAGGATCGCCCAGCGCGGCGGAGAACGAGTGCGTCGGCGTCGCGTGCGGGCTGATGGACCAGTTCGCCTCGGCGATGGGCGAGGACGGCGCCGCGCTCCTGCTCGACTGCCGGTCGCTCGCGTTCCGGGCCGTTCCGCTGCCGCTCGACGAGGTGGCGATCGTCGTGACCGATCCGGGTCGACGCGGCGGCTCGAGCGTTCGGCGTACAACGAGCGCGCGCGCCCAGTGCGAGGCGGCCGTCGCCGCGATCGCCCGCACCGTAGCCCGGCGTCGCGACGCTCCGCGACGTCACGCCGGCGATGCTCGACGCCGCGTCCGCGAGCCTCGACCCGGTCGCTGTAGCGGCGCGCCCGCCACGTGCGTCGCAGGAGAATGCCCGCGTCCTCGACGCGCGTCGACGCGCTCGACGCCAGCGACGTCGCGTCGGCCGGACGGCTGCTGAGCGCCAGCCACGCCTCGCTGCGCGACCGGTACGAGGTGAGCAGCCCCGAGCTCGACGCCCCGGTGTCGAGATCGCCGAGGCCGTAACCGGGAGTCCTCGGCGCGAGGCTGACCGGCGCCGGCTTCGGCGGCTGCACGATCGCGCTCGTCCGGCGCGGGGCCGTCGGGCGCCTGACTGAGGCCATCCTCGGAGTCGTATCCGGCCCGGACCGGCTGCGCCACGGGTGTTCGATGAGTCCGGCACGTCGCGCGGCGCGAGCGTGGCGTCTTTGACCTGGAACCTCAGGATCACTCTCTGCCGATGGAGACGTCCGCTTCCGATCCGTATCGACCCTCGGGCGCGCTGGATCCTCCGCCTGTTCACGGCGACGCCAGCAACGGCGTACTGCGAGGTCGGCGACGACTCGCTCATCCGGATTCGGGCGGTTCCGGTTCCGGACGCCGCTGTCGAACGTCGCGAGCTTACCGGGTCGAGGGCCCGTTCATCTGGATCAAGGCGATCGGGGTGCGGATGACGACCTTCCGCCACCACGGACGTCTCGTTCTGCGGCAGCGCCCATGGCGCGGTCCGGATGGACCTGAAGGAGCGCGTCCGGTGGGGCGTGATCAACGTTCCCGAAGTATGGGCCGGCGCCGACGACCTCGACGGCCTCGCGGCCGAGCTGGCCCGGCGGCGGCATCCCCGGCGAGGACGTCCGCCGGGCGTAAGTCCCGGCCTCAGGGAGCCGCGACCGCCTCGCCGAGCTTGCCCGAGTGGAACTTCGCGATCAGCGACGTGTACTCGGGCAGCCCGCGCTCGTAACCGACGGCCCAGAACCCCGGCGCCTGCGAGGCCCCGCGCGTCGGCGAGGCCGAGCTTCGGCACGAGGCTCTGGGGCGTGTCGTAGCAGACCGCCTGCCAGCCGGCGCCGTCCGGGACCGCGAGCATCTCGACGTCCTCGATCACGTCGTAGGCCGGCGAGGCGCTCGGCGATGCGAGCGTCGCGAGATTCCGGCGCGGCACCCAGACCTCGCCGCGGCCCGTCGCCGGCGCGCCGGATCTCGGGGCCCGCGACGGGCCGAACGACGCCGTAGAGCGGCAGGCCGAGGATCGTCCGCTCCGGCGGGACGCCGCGCGTCGCGGTACATGGTCGAGCGACCACGACAGCGTCTTGCCGCTGCCGTCGCGCCGGGCGAGCGGCGCCGACGCCCCCGGCTCCGAGCCGCCGACGCGGTAGTCGTAGCCCATCATGAAGATCCGGTCCGCGCCGGCCAGGCTGCAGCCGCCAGGGCCATCGCCCGCGCCGCGCTGGTTGGCGGTCGTAGCCACGGAGACCTGGGCCGACGGGTTCGCGTCGCGCGAGCGCCGCGCCGCAGCCGGCCGACGAACTCGCCGTAGGCCGGGATGTGCTGGATCGCCGAGCTGCTCGACGTCGACGTCGACTCCGTCGACGCCGAGGTCGCCGGCCAGCGCTACGAGCTCGCCGATCGTCCGATCGCGGGCGTCGGAGGTCGTGAAGAAGGCGTCGTTCTTCGCGGCCCCGGAACGACGTATAGACGAGCTCGGTCCGCGCGCCGCGGTCGCGGGCGTCGGCGAGGATCTGACGGCCGATCGGGCCCGGTGATGCCGCTTTGTAGCCGTTCTCGCCGGTCGAGAGGCTGCCGTTCTTGCGGTGGGTCACGGAGAAAGGCCGATCGTCGTCAGGTCGGTCGCGGCGAGGTGGTCGGCGATCGTCGCGTCCATCTCCCAGTACGGCACGAAGCCGTAGACCTCGTGGCCGGGCACGGGGATCGGCGAGGGCGTGCCGGCGGCGCGGACCCGGACTGCCTGATGACGGGACGTCGGCACCCTCGGCGGCGCGGTCGGCGACGGGACGGGAGCAAGGTGACGGCGAGGCCGATGCTGACGGCGAGCAAGACCGGACCACGCGACGACGGGGCGTCGGGTCATGGTGAAGCGTGCCGCCCATCGCGGGCGGCGGTCAAATGGCGGCGGTTGCGCCCGTCCGACCCGCGTCAGGCGGTCCGGCGGCCTCGCACGTCCTGACCCGAGCTGCGCGATCCAGCGCCGGACGATCGGCAGGCCAGACGGCGCTCGTCGACAGCTGGGCGAGGACGGCGAGCATCAGCAGCAGCCCCGGCGCGGTCAGCGTCAGGCCGGGACCGCCCAGTCGATCGAGTCGAAGCCCGCGGCGCAGCCCCCCACGACCGGCACGGCAGCGTCCTGCCCATCGCGGCGATCCGGAATACGGGCCCGTCGGCGTCCGTGCCGCCGCCGCCACCCGAGGCGGTCCCGCTCGACCCGCCGGCGGAGCCTGTCTCCGTGCCGGGCCCGCCCCCGGCCCGACCCCGGCCGCCGCCGGAGCCGGGACCACCGGCAACCGATCTCCACCCGACGATGTCGGCACCGGCGCATTGAATCCGGGTTGGGGCTCGGAGCAGCGTGGGCTCGCCGAGCGGCGACGGGGTCGGCCGTGCGGTCGGTGCCGGCGTCGCGCCCGGCGCGGGCGTCCGCGTGGGGAGTGGCAGGGGCAGTGGCGGGGAGGGAGATCGTCGGCAGCGGCAGTGGCGCGCAGCGAGATCGTGGGCAGCGGGAGAGCTCGGCGTCGGTGTCGGGGTTGGGGCGGGCGTGCCGGCGTGGGCGTCAGCGGCGGCGAGGTCGATGGACGTGGCGTCGAGGCCCGAGGCAGAGACGTTCATCGTTACGGTCGTCGCCGCCGACTGCGCGATCCCGTCGGTCGCGACGTACGTGAAGACGTCGTCGCCGTCGAAGCCCGCGTCCGCCGTGTAGTCGAAGCCGCCGTTCGCGTCTCAGCGTCACCGTGCCGTGGGCCGGCCCCGCGGCGAGCTTGGCCTGGAGGGCGTCGCCGTCGGGGTCGCTGTCGTTCTTCAGCACGCCCGGGGCGGTGATCCGCCTCAGGCGGCCCGCGTTCGCCGACCAGCGATCGCTCGCAGCGACCGGAGCCTTGTTCGTGATCGTGATCGTGACCGTCGTCGTGTTCGTCGAGGGAGTCCGTCGAAGTCGTGGTACCTGAACACATCGGTGCCGGTGAACCCGGGGTCCGGGTCGTGATGGTGTAGGCGCCGTTCGACGACAGCACGACGGAGCCGTGGGCCGGTTGCGGGATTCAGGATCGCGACCGACCCGAGGACCAGGTGACGTCGTTCCTGCGAGGCACGCCCGGCGCGGGCACGGTCGTCGTGTGGTCGTGGACGATCGTCCGCGTGTCCGGGACCGCAGAGCAACAAGGCGCGGCAGCCGGGCCGGGCAGCGGGTCCGCCCCGACGCAAGCGGCGGCGGCGAATGCGACGGCCGCGGCCACGACCGCCAGCGTGGCCGCGGATCGCGGCCGGCGCGCGGCGGGCCGTCACGCGACGCGTGGCGTCCACAGGGCAGGAGTCGAGGGCGACGACCGGGCAGCGGCGCGGTCCTCGGCGGTCTCGATCCCGTCGACGAACGCGCTGGACGAGGGCCGCGTCGAGCTGGCTCCCGGCCGCGTCCTCGAGCCGGTGCAGCGCCTCCCGGACGTCGAGCGCCTTGCGGTACGGCCGCGTCGTCGTCATCGCCGAGAACGCGTCGCCGACCGCGAGGATCCGGGCGATCAGCGGGATCTCCTCGCCGGCGAGCCGGTCGAGGTAGCCGTCGCCGTCCCAGCGCTCGTGGTGGTGGCGGATCCCGGCCCGGATCGAGCTCGACGTCGGGCAGGTCGCGGACGATCGCGTCGCCCAGCGCGACGTGCTGCTTGACGACCGCGTATTCGGCCGTCGGTGAGCTTGCCGGGCTTGCGCAGGATCGCGTCAGGGATGCCGATCTTGCCGACGTCGTGGAGCAGCCCGGCCACGTCGGATCGTCGCGACGAGCTCGCCGGGGCCGCGAGCTCCACGCTGCGCGAGGAAGACCGCGTAGCGGGCGACGTCCTCGGAGTGACGCTTCGTGTAGCGGTCCTTCGTGTCGACGGCGTGGACGAGGCCCTGGAGCACGTCGAACGACGGCCGACTGCGCACGGGCGCCGTCGGCGTCCAGGCCGGCGACCGCGGACCGCGTCGCCGCCGCTCGCCTTGCGCCTCCTGGGCGTCCGGCGCCGCGGCGGCGAGGAGCACCGTGACGCGAGTCGCCGTGCTCCGGATAGGTGGCGATCCCGGCGCTGATCGTGATCGGCAGGCGCTCCGTGCGCGCTCGAACTGGAGGCTGAGGTCGGCGAGCGCGGTCCGGAGCCGGCCGATCGCCGGCTCGAGGCGACACGGCACGCGCGCCGGGGCGACGACGCAGGAACTCGTCCGGGCCGTAGCGGCCCAGCGACGACGCCATCCGGCAGGCTGCCGGCGACAGCCCGTCGGCACCGCGAGCAGCGCCTCGTCGCCCGCGCCGGTGGCCGTGGATGTCGTTGAGGAGCGCGGAAGTTGTCGATGTCGACGAGCGCGACGCCGAGTCGCCGTCCGGCCGTCCGTGGCCGCTCGATCGCGTCGGCCAGGTGGGCGACGAGCGCGCCGTGGTTGAGCGAGCCGGTCAGCGGGTCGCGCGCGGGTCGACTCGACGAGCTCGGCGGTCTGCCGCGTGAGCCGGCGTCTGGGCGGCCCGGAAGATGAAGAACAGCAGGACGCGGCGGCGATCAGCCCGGCGCTCAGCGTGACGGACCACGTCCCGCCGGACGTCGGCGAGGCGGGCGAGGACCGGCGCGGCGTCGCGCCACATCACCGACGACTGCCGCGGACCTGGCCGCCGGTCTCGATCGGCAGCTCCTCGCGGATCACCGTTCTCGGCCGGGAGCGCCGAGGCCGCCGGGTGCGGTGGCCGCCTCGGCGACCGGGACGATCGCGGCCTGGGCGATTGCCCTTGCGCGGCGGCCGCGAACGCCGGGTCGGCTGCAGGCGGTCCGGCCGGTGGCGCCGGGCTCGCTGGCGGCGACGACCGTGCCGTCCGGCCGGCGGATCTCGACGCGGACGCGAGCTCTGCGCCCGTGCTCGGCGTGAGCGTCGCGAGCTCAGCACTCCTCGAGCGTCTTCACCTCGATCGGCCGACGGCGCGGCCGGGTGGAAGTCCGTCGTCCGGGCGTAAGGCGTTGGACGAACGCCCGCAAGGCCGTGGCCGCGATCAGCTGCCGACGACGTCGGTGAGCATCGCCGTCGAGAAGTGGGCGGACACCATGACCGACTGGGCGGTCGCGGTGATCCCGACGAGGGCCAGGAACGCGCCGTACACGAGGACGAGCAGGAGCGGGCGGCGGAGGCGAGGCGACGTTCCGAACACAGGCAGCGAGATCCTCTTGGCCAGCGTGGCTGGTCAGCCGAGCCTCAGGAGGGACGGGGCAACGACCCCATGGCCCGAATGTCGCGTCCCGATGCCCCGATCGTTCGAGCCGACCGGGTCACGAGTCCTGGGCGGGTGGACGCGACGCACGAAGCGCGCTATCGGCCGGGCGACGTAGCGGGTCGCGGCGCGTTGATACGTTTCTGCAAGGCCGGGGCGGATCGCCTGCCTCGGTGGCGGCGTAGCATCGCCATGAGGGCCCGTAACCGGGCCTAAGCCCGGTGCGCGCATCGCCGGGGAACGACACGGCCGCCGCACGTCGCGCGGCCGGGCCTCGTTTGTCTGATGCCGGGCCGCCTGCCGGCGGCGGGATTCAGGCGTTGAAGTCGACGACGAGCCGGACCCGGCCGTTGTACTTCCAGACGCCGATGCCGACCCAGTGGAAGGCCGGATTCTTCATGTTCCGCCAGTGGCCGCCATTCGACGACTTCTCGGACTGGAAGAACAGGTGCGACGCGAGGACCGCGGTCTTGGCGTACGACGCCCGTCCGGCAGCCGATGTTCTCGCCCCAGTTGCGGATGCTCGTGTAGCCGGCGCGGCGCATCCGGTCGAGCGGCGTCCCGCCGTAGAAGTGGGTGCAGATGTTCTTCGTGGCCATCAGCTTCGCGTATGGCCGAGACACGAAGTCGCTCATGCCGGCCGAGTGGCGGACGCGGCGCGACGTAGGCGCTGTAGCGACCGGTGCCGTAGCCCTTGCATGCGCCGTTCGACTGGACCCAGCCGCCGGTCCGGGTGCGGTTGACGAGGCTCCGGGTAGAACATCTCCTCGGGCCACCAGTAGCGCGGGGCCGCGCTGACCGTGAGGTCGCCAGTGACGGATGCGGACCGTCGGGCGGGCCGATGCCTGGGCCGGGACCGCGACTCAACGATGCGAGCAGGGCGGCCAGCGGGACCGCGCCGACGAAGGTTCGCGAACGAGTCGCGACCGGGACCCGTGGATCCCTGAGAGACGCCCGCTGGGCGCCGTTTGCCTGACCGAGCAAGACTCGTGCCTCCTCTCTCCCGGACGCCGCGCACGCAGACGCAGGCGACGGTGGATGGGCCGCGGCGGCAGCGAGCGGGGGCGCGCTGAACGGGGGCGATGGCGGGGCCACGGAACGGGCGGGGACGCAACCGGTGAGCGGTCGCGAGCGGGGCCCGGTAAGCGGCTCGGAGGGCTGCCGAGCGGCGATGCGGTTGTCGGTCCCTGTGTGCGGGAACCTGTGATGCGGGGAAGTAGCTGCCCTGCCCTGCAACGGTGCAACAACCCCCCGGCCGGGTCAGCGGGCCGTAGCCCGATCGGGGCGGGGCGGGCGGGACCGCGTCAGTCGTCCGCGGTCAGGGCCTCGAGCGCGCGGCGAGGATCTCGGTCCCGTAGCGGTCGAGCTTCGTCGGGCCCATGCCCTTCACCCGACCGAGCGCCGCCAAGCGTTGTCGGACGGGCTTCGGCGATCGCCGAGGAGCGTCGCATCGTGGGCGACGACGTAGGCCGGCACCTCGTCCGCCTTCGCCCGCGCGGTCCGCCAGGCGCGCGCAGCGCGGCGATCTCCGGCGTGTCCGGAGCGCGCCCGCGCTGCGTGGCCCCGTCGGACGCGGATCGCGCGCCACGCGCTGCCCGGCTGACGGCGCTTCCGCTCCGGTCGCCGAGCCCGGCGATGAACCGGCTGGGTCGCCGTGCGCCGCCGCGCCGCTCCGCCCACGACAGGGCGAGATGGACCCGGGCCCTCGTGATCCCGACGTAGAGCAACCGCCGCTCCTCCTCGAGCGCCTCCTCGTCGTCGAAGGCCTGGCGGATCGGCAGCGACCCGTCCTCGAGCATCGGCAGGAAGACCGCGTCCCACTCGAGGCCCTTCGCCCGGTGGTACGTCGCGAGCTCGACGCCACCGCCGTGCCGCGGCCCCGGCCGCATCCTCGTCGGCGGCCCGCCGGGCGAACGCGGCCAGCAGGTCGTCCCGCCCGAGCGACGCCGACGCCCCGACGAGGTCGTCGAGGATCCCCGCCAGCGTCGCCATCGCCGCCGCCCGCTCGCGCGCCTCCGCGCCCCGCTCCCCGGCGTCGTCCTCGAACCCCAGCTCGGTCGTCCACGCCGCCCGGACGGCACGCCCGCAGCGCGACGCCCGTCGCGCGACGCCGCGTCTCTTCGAGCGGCGGACGACGTCGATCGCCGCTCGGACGTCCTGCCGCCGGAAGAACGCGACGCCCCGGACGCGGAACGCGACCCCGGCCCGGGTCAACGCGGATCTCGACCGGCTCGAGCTGGGCGTTCGTCCGCACCAGCACCGCGATCTCGGCGGGCGGCGTGCCGCCGGCCACGAGGGCCCGGATCTCGCCCGACGAGCCAGGCGAGCTCCGCGTCGTCCGTCGCGTGACGGGTGATCGTCGGTGCCGGGCCGGCTGGCCGCGTCGCGCTCAGCCGCTTCGGCCGGCCGGCGCTCCAGAGGAGGCGGTTCGCGAGGCCGAGGATCTCCGGCGTGGAGCGGTAGTTCTCGGTCAGCTCGACGACGCGCGAGCCGGGATGGACGTCGGCGAACGTCGTCGAGGTAGGCCGGCGACGCGCCGGCGAACGTGTAGATCGTCTGGTCGGCGTCACCGACGACGCAGACGTCGCGCGACTCCGCCCGCCCACAGCGTCGAGGAGGCGCTGCTGGAGCGGGCTCGTGTCCTGGTACTCGTCGACGCTGAACCAGCGCTTGCGAGCCCGGATCGTGGCCGCCGCCTCGGCGTCTGGTCGAGAGGAGGTCGACCGTCTCGGTCGAGGAGGTCGTCGAAGTCGATCCGCCCGGCGCGCGCCTTCGAGCGCTCGTAGTCGCGCGAAGCGCGCGGACGAACAGGTCGACCGGGATCGGCGGCTCGCGCGGGCCGTCGCGGCGGCCTGCGCTCGTAGTCGCGCGGCCCGATCCGCCGGCTCTTCGCCCACTCGATCTCGTCGGCGAGGTCCTTGGCCGGCGTGAACCGGTAGTGGCCCGGCAGCCGGCGGGCGATCCGCCCCAGCAGCGGCAGCTTCGAGTCGAGCAGCTGCGGCAGCGGCGCGCCGTCGTGCTGAAGCGGCCAGAAGAACCGGAGCTGGCTCAGCGCGTGGGCGTGGAACGTCCGGGCCGTGACGCCCGGCAGGCCAAGGCCGCGAAGGCGGTCGACCATCTCGCCCGCCGCCTTGTCCGTGAACGTCACGACGAGGACCTGGTCCGGCGGCACGTGGCCGGTGGCGATCGCGTAGGCGCGCGCGGCGGCTGATGACGCGGGTCTTGCCGGTGCCCGCGCCGGCGATGATCGCGACGGGTCCGCTCGACCGCGCGAACTGCCTCGAGCTGGGCCGGGTTGAGGTCCGCGAGGAGCCGATCCGGCTCGGCGAGGACGGGCGTTGGCACGAAGCGAAGGCTAGCAGCGGCCGCTCACTCCGCGGCTCACCCGCCGATCCCCGAGCCTGCACCGGACCTCCGCGCCGCCTCCACATCCGCTCCACATTCGAGCGCGAGGATCATCGCCAGAGAAGGCGGACATCCACAGAACTCGCCCGACAACGGAGTACAGAACGACACCATGGAGCGGACGAACCTTCGCAGCCATCCTGCTCGTGATCATCCTGGGGATCCGGCGCGACCGCCCCGGTGTCACGGCCTACAACGCCGGCGTGACCGCCGGTCTCGCTCCAGAACGTCGCCGCCGAGGGCGGCAGCGTCGTCGTCGCCCCCGGCTACGCGGCGCGCCGTACGCCGGCTGGGGCTGGGGCTGGGGACCCGGGTTCGGGTTCTTCGGCTTCTTCGCCTTCCTCTTCTTCCTGTTCATCGTGTTCGGGCTGATCCGGGCCGTGTTCGGCTGGGGTCGCTGGGGCCGCGGCGGACGGGGCGGCTACGGGCCGGGCGGCTACGGCCGCGGCAGCTGGGACAACGGTGGCCGCGACGCCTGGAACGACCGGGTCCGCGAGGTCCACGACGAGCTCCACCGGACGGGCGGCACGAGCGGCGCGGGCGGCTCGAGCGCGCGGGCAGCGCCCAGACCGGCCGCGGGCGGACCCGGGCGGACCGGCCGTCGCCGGCTGACCCGCCACCACATCGACGACCCCGCGCGGTCCCCGCGCACCTTCCTCCTCCACGCGCCGGCCTCAGCAACCGAGGCCGGCGCCTCCGCTTCCCTCCTCTACGATGCGAACGCCATGAAGACCATCCTCGTCGTCGACGACGAGCCGCAAGATCGCGGCGCTCGCCCGCGACTACCTCGAGCACGCCGGCTTACGCCGTCGTCGTCGCGCCCGACGGCCGGGCGGCGCTCGAGGCGGTCGATCGGGCCCAGCCGGACCTCGTCGTCCTCGACCTGGGCCTGCCGGAGATCGACGGCCTCGACGTCACCCGGGCGATCCGACGCGACTCGACGCGTGCCGATCGTGATGCTCACGGCCCGCGACGACGAGACTCGACAAGCTGCTCGGGCTCGAGCTCGGGCGCCGACGACTACCTGACGAAGCCGTTCAGCCCACGCGAGCTCGTCGCCCGGGTGCGAGGCCGTCCTCCGCCGGGTCGACGCGCGCGCCGCGCCGGCCGGCGCGCGACGAGCTCATCCGCGCCGGCGACGTCGACGCTCGACGTGCCCCGGATGCGGGTCGACGCCGGCGGCCGGCCGGTCGAGCTGACGCCCGACCGAGTTCCAGCTCCTCGCGACGCTCGCCGCCCAGCCCGGCCGGATCTTCACCCGCGTCCCAGCTGCTCGACGCGGTCCACGGCGTCGCGTTCGAGTCGTACGAGCGGGCCATCGACACCCACATCAAGAACATCCGCCGCAAGCTCGAGCCCGACCCGCGCTCGCCGCGCTACCTGCTGACGGTCTACGGCGTCGGCTACCGCTTCGCGGACGAGCGCGCGTGACGCCGCCCAGCCGCGACCCGCACTCCCGCGAGGACTGGCAGCGCGCTGGCGCCGGACCGGCGGCTGGCCGGGCGGCGAGCTGCCGAAGCGACCCGCCGCCGTGGTGGCCGTCGAGGCGAGGCCTGGCCGCCCCAGCGCGGCGGTCCGCGGTGGCGCCGCCGTCGGTCGGCCGTTCATGGGCGGGTTCGGCTGCCTGTTCGGCTTCGTGTTCTTCATCGTCCTCATCGGGATGATCGCCGCGCAGTCCTCAGCGTGATCGCGGCGGCCGGGCCGACGTGGGCGACGTCTGCGCGCGCTGCTCGGACTGGTCGTGCTGATCCTCGCCGCGGTCGCGTTCGCCGGCGGCCGGTCACCGGATCAGTCGCAGCGCGTCGTCGCTCGACGAGCTCGCTCGTCGCCGCCGAGAAGGTCGAGGAGGGGCGACTATTCCGTGCGAGGTCCCGGTCCCGGTCAGGCGCCGCGAGCCCGTCCGCGACCTCGTCCGCGGCTTCAACGCGATGGCCGGCCGGCTCGAGACGAGCGAGGCCCAGCGCCGGACGCTGCTCGCCGACGTCGGCCACGAGCTGCGCACGCCGCTCGCGGTCGTCCAGGGCAACGTCGAGGCGATCCTCGACGGCGTCCACGAGCCCGACCGCGAGGCACCTCGAGTCGATCCTCGACGAGACCCGCGTCCTCGACCCGGCTCGTCGACGACCTCCGGACGATCACCCAGTCGGAGGCCGGCCGGCTCGCCCTCCACCGCGAGCCGACCGATCCTCGACGTCCTCGTGACCGACGCGGTCCGGGTCGTTCGAGGCGGCCGCGACGACCGCGGGCGTCGCGCCTGAAGATCGAGGTGCCGGACGACCTGCCGATCACTCGAGGTCGACCCGGTCCGGATTCGCGAGGTCGTCGCGAACCTCGTCGCGAACGCGATCCGCCACACGCCGCCCGGCGGGACGGTCACCGATCAGCGGCGCGCGGTCGAGGGCGGCGGCGAGGCGCGGCGACGTCGAGATCACGGTCGCCGACACCGGCGCCGGGATCGACCCGGCCCCTCCTGCCCCACGTCTTCGACCGGTTCGCGAAGTCGGCCGACTCGCGCGGGTCCGGCTGGGGCTGGCGATCGCCCGCAGGCTCGTCGAGGCCCACGGCGGGTCGATCCCGGCCGAGCAGCCGCGCCGGCGGCGGCGCGACGTTCCGGTTCTCGCTGCCGGTCGATCCGCCGGGCCTGAGAGGTTCGTTACCGCCCGCCGGCGCGCCCGACCGTCAGGGTTGCGCTCGCGCACCACCGCCCGTCACTCTACGCAGATGGCAGGACGCAGCCGTCGCCGCCCCACCTGTCCATTCCCCACCGACTCGCCGCCGCCAGCTGTTCAGCGCTGACGCTGCTCGGCGCGACCGTCAGGCCGGCGTTCGCGGGCAACTTCCCGCCGAAGGATCTCGCTGCTACCACACGTACGCCGAGATGGCCGCCGAGATCCACGCGGTCGCCGCGGCCCACCCCGTCGATCGTCGAGGTCTTCTCGATCGGCAAGAGCTACCAGGGCCGCGAGCTGTGGGCGGCGAAGATCAGCGACAACGTCGCGACGGACGAGGACGGAGCCCGAGGTCCTCGTTCGACGCGCTGCACCACGCGCGGGAGCACTTCGACGGTCGAGCAGGCGCTCTACCTAGCTCCACCTCGCTCGCCGACAACTCGCGGCACGAACGCGACGATCACGAACCTCGTGAACACCGCGCGAGGTCTACATCATCTTCATGCGTCAACCCGGACGGCGGCGAGTACGACCTGACGTGCGGCCGGGTCCACGCCCCGTATTGCGCGCTGGCGCAAGAACCGCCAGCCCAAACTGCAGCGGCTGCCAGGCCGGCACCGACCTGAACCGCAACTACGACTACCGCTGGGGCTGCTGCGGCGGCTCGTCCGGGAAGCACCTCGTCGAGACGTACCGCGGCCCGAAGGCGTTCTCCGCGCCAGAGACCCGGGCGATGCGCGACTTCGTCAACAGCCGGGTGAAGAACGGGGATCCAGCAGATCCGGCGCCCACATCACGTTCCACACGAACGGCCAGCTGATCCTCTGGCCGTACGGCCACACGAAGACCGACATCCCGCCGGACATGACGGTCGACGACCACACCGCGTTCGTGACGATGGGCAAGGCGATGGCCAGGCTCGAACGGCTACAAAGGCCGGAGCAGTCGAGCGACCTCTACATCACCGACGGCGACCAGATCGACTGGCTCTACAGCCCGCGCGGATGCTCGTGCGATTGGAACTCCGCACCACCGCGGACGAGTTGCGGGTGCAGGCGAAGCAATACCTCACCGGCAAGCT
>ERZ1370068.256-contig-10230_pt1 | contig 29513 bp, 27 predicted proteins | sample MGYA00561227_ERZ1370068 | MGnify/ENA primary metagenome ERZ1370068 (study PRJEB38410, sample SAMEA6850437) | metagenome | study: Metagenomic assessment of the ecological functions of the soil: analysis of the soil microbiota associated with the...
GATGACGCTTCCGTTCAGTTACGTATTGCTCCAGCGGGCCTTCCGCCGCGCGCCACCACCAGCGTCCCAGGATCCGATCGCCGGCGGCCAGGGAGGATTCAGCGCCGAGGCCGCGCACCCGGGTGTCGTCGTCGAGGACCACCTGCCGGTCCATCGCGCGCAGGTCGCGCCCGGGACGCGGCGTCCTTTGTAGCGAACGACGTTGGCGACCAGGCCGTTGTTGTCCCGCGAAGACCCGGCCTCCTCGAGCGTCTTGCCCGTTTCGGGCTCGCGCGCCAGCTCATCCGCAAGCGACCCGGTGCTGGCGCTCCCCTCGTGCTCGCTGACCAGCGCAGATGGCGGCGAAGTCGAGCCCGGCCAGCTGCCGCGCCCCGTCCAGCACCGCGCCGAAGACGGCGTCCAGGTTGGCCCGCGCGGTTGAGGTCCCTCGGATGGCCTTGGCGAGACCGCTCCCTTCGTCGTCGGGCCCGGCGGATCTCCAGCAGCACCCGCTCGACCTGGATGGCGCCGCAGCACCTCGCCGGCGAGCGTCCGGAGCAGCGTCTCCCCTCGCCGTCCTCGAAGGGCTCGGGCTCCATCCGGTCCGCCACCAGCACGCCGCGGAGCTGCCCGCCCGGCTCCGCGAGGGGCACCACGCGCAGACGCTTTCGTGGCGCCGGCCCACCGTCGCATCGCGGTCACGCCGCGCGCAGACCTGGCGGCGAGACCATCCGCACCGGCACCGAGCGCTTGAGCACCCCGGCCGGGATGCCTTCGCCGGCGTGGACCGCGCGCCCCGCTGCACGCTCAGGAGGCGCTGCGGCAGTCGTGGAGCACGATGGGTGCGGTCGTCCGGGGCGAGCAGGAAGGCGGCGGCGCAGGTGTGGGTCCGAGCGCGCCAGCTCCGCCGATCTCCAGCAGCACCGAGCCGACCGCTCCCTCCACCTGCTTCACGGCGGCCAGCATCCACTGGCTCCCGGCATCCGGGCGCGGCTCCGGGCTCCCGGCGCTCGCCAGCCGGCAGGTCCGCGCCGCGTCCCTCCACCTTCCCTGATCCGGGCCTTGACCGCCTCCTCCTCGGCGCGCGACGGGCCGGAAGCGCCAGCCGCGCGTTGAGGACGCTGACGCGGTGGATGACCGCGAACAGCGCGAGGAACGCGGCGTGGGTCGCGAAGGCGATCCACTCCCTGAGCGGAGCGTCAGCGCAGTGCCTCGAGTCCGAGCGCCAGCCCGAGGAGCAACAAAGCTGCCGGCAGGGCCTGGAAGAAGCCCACCAGCCCGGCCATGACCACGTAGACGAGCGGGTGCACTCCGGGACCGGCGAGGCTCCACACACCATAGTACGCCGCTGCGACCGCCTGGCGCGCCGGGCTCCGGATCGTGCCGCAGGCCCGGGGCGCGCGCGGCCTGGTGGAACGCGCGCATCGCCCGGCGGACTCCGGCGACGCACAGCCCGGCCACCAGACCCGGCGGCGGCGCCGCCTCGTCCCAGCGCGGATCGGCCACGCCCCGAGCCGCCCCTGGGCGAGGAGCCACCGGCGACGCGACCGACGTCGGGCCGATGGACCTGAACAGCCACCGCGCCGAGCGCGGCGTGCAGGCGGGAGCGCGGGCTCATTCGAGGTGGATGACGATCTCGCCCGGGCTTCACGGAGCCCGAGCTCTCTGCGCGCGGCGCGCTCGGTGGCCAGGCCGGGTTCACCGCAGGAGCCCCTCGACCTCCCGGGTGAGGCGGAGGTTCTCCTCCCGCAGCTGGGCGTTGCGCTGCCGCGAGCGTGCCTCGGCCTGCGCGCGGAGACAGGCGTGCGTCGGCGGAACCCTCGCGGCTCGAGCGCGCTCACCAGGGCGAGCACGAGGGACAACGCGGCCGCCAGCCGCCAGCCGTACCTCCGCATCCAGTCCATCGCCGACCTGGGACCGTAGCAGTGGCCCCGCCCACGCCCCATAAAAGCCGCTGCAGAGGTGGCCCTCAGACGGGGCATCAGCTTCTGAAGGCGCTCCGGCTCCTCGCCCAGCCAGCCGGGGTGCTTGGCCGTCGAAATCGAAGATCGAGGTGGTCTTGAACAGCTCGACCTCGCCGCTCAGCGCGTGCCGCCGGGTCCTCCCAGCAGCCTCCTTGACCGCAGCCTTGCTCCGGCCGGGCGGAAGGTCCGGGCGACCTCCAGCCTGCTCGAGGATCTTCACGCTGTCGGCCGGTGATGACCACCGAGGTGGGGGAGGTTCAGCGCGTAGTGCAGGCGCTCGATAGCGGTGATCCCGCGATCTCGGGATCGGCCCGTTCGCCAGGCTCTTCATCCCAGGACGCCGATGCGGTGCTTGACGACTCCGGCGCAGCACTCGTCTCGAAGCTGCGGTAGTGCGCGTCCATCACGTTCAGCGGCATCTGGACGGCGTCGAGGGCGAAGCCATGCTCGCGGGCAACCTCCAGCATGTGCAGGTGGACGGCGGATCCTTGTGTCCATTGAAGCCGATGTACCAGGGCTTCCCGCCTTCCGGGCGCGAGCAGCGCCGCGTTCGCCCCGTCCGTCTCGAGATCCGGTGCGGATCGTCGAAGCCGGATCACCTCATGGTGCTGGACCAGGTCGATCCGGTCGGTCTTCCAGGCGCCGGAGCGACTCGTCCAGCCTGCCGCGACACTTCCGCGCCCGAGCGCCCGTCGACCTTGGTCATGAGAAAAGCCTTCTCCCGGTAGCCGCCCCGGAGCGCCTTCCCCCATCACTTCTCGCTCACGCCCCGTTGTAGTCCACGAGTTGTCAAGAAGGCAGTCCCTCGTCGATCGCTCGCTGGACGATGCGCAGGGCGACCTGCTCGCTCACGTCGGGCGGCGCGAGGTGCACCCTCCGGGCCGATGGCCCGGCACCCGCTCCCCGTCCGGCCGACTCCCGGTCGGGGATCCCCGCCTCCTCGAATGGACCCTTGCCATGGACGTCCTCCGTCCAGAACGTGAGGCGCTGACGCGCCGCCGCCAGTCGCCGACACCTCTGCCTCAGGTCGAACGAACCGACCGGGCGGGCGTTCAGCGAGGAGCGGACTTCCTCAACGCCTCTCGATCAGCGGCTCCAGCGTCCCCTGCTCGCACGCCGGCGTAGATCGGAACCACCTTCCCGTCGCGGCCGATGATCAGCGTGGTGGGCAACAGCCCCCACCTTCCCGAAGGCCGTCTGCCCCGTTGCGCAGCGGCATCGTCAGAGACAAGCACCGGGTAGCGAAGCCCCAGCTGGTCGGCGAAGGGACGAAGACGCCTGAGGCCCCTCGAGGTCCATCCCCACCCCGATCGACCACCAGGCCTGCTGCGTACCGGTCGTAGATCTCCTGGAGGCGGGGCGCGGTGGCGAAGCGGGGAAGCACCAGGTGGCGAGGAACTGCACCACCACCACCTTGCCCGCCGAGCTGGCTGCCGGTCGATCCACCCGCCGCCGAGGCACCGGGAGCCGCTGCAGCTCCGCCAGGTACGGCGAGCGCATCGGTCTCGGCGCCGGGTTGGGGCCGGACTGCCCCGACGCGCCCGGCACGCCCACGAGCGCCGCAGCGACGGCGAGGGCCCCGGGCGACATGGCGCCCGGGCACCTCATGCTCATGCCCGCGGCGCGTCTCCGGCGGCGAGCGCTCCGCTGGCACGGACTCGCACAGAACCCGTACGAGCTCCATCTTGTGCGGAGGTGACCTGGAAGCCGTGCTGGCGCGCGACCTTGTCCTGGAGCGGCCTCGATGCGGTCGTTCTCGAACTCGACGATGGTGCCGCACCGGGTGCAGATGAGGTGGTCGTGGTGATGCCGGCCGACCGCCGCCTCGTAGCGGGTCTGCCCGTCGCCGAAGTTCCGGGCGTGGGCGAGGCCGCACTCGTGCGAGCAGCTTCATCGTCCGGCACACGGTGGCCACCGAGACCCGGGCGTCGTGCGCGCGCACCTTCGGCCCAGAGCTCCTCCACCGAGAGGTGGCCGCCGACGCTAGAAGAAGGTGTCGATGATGGGCTCCGCTGCCGCGTGCTCTTCAGGCCGTGCTCGGCCATGTAGCGGCTGAGAGAGCTGGCGACCGGCTGTCGGAATGGCTCACGGGTAGCGCCGCCTCCACGCGCCTCCACGGCCCCGGGGGCATCGGGCGACCTGAGGTCCCCCCCGTCAGGCGGACGAGGGACGCGTGCGCCTGGGCGCGCGGACGGTGGGGTCCGGGTCCGAGAGGGCCTGAACCAGGGCAGAAACATACCCCCGTTCCCTCCGGCCGGTAGCGCGCCACCTCCGCCGCCAGTGCGCGAGCCGTGGTCAGGATCCAGCAGCGCCTGCCGCCGAGCGCCGTCCCGGCCGGGACGTAGGAGCAGCCCGGACGAGCGGGCAGCAGCAGCAAGAACACCACCACCGCCAGCCCGACCTGGAAAAATGCCTTGCTTGCCGGGTACTTACGGGCACTTGCCAGGCCGAAGCGGTAGACGGCGAAGCACGCCACGAAGACGGCGAAGACGCAGGGCGTCACCCGCTCCAGCGACCTGGGAAGCCGGCCCGGAAGCGCCGGCCGAAGAAGGCGAGCGCCGCCGAGGAGACGAGCAGAACGTACAGCGCCACCCCGAGCCCGGGGCCCAGGGAGTCCTCGGCGACCGAGGGTGCGATCAACTTGCGAACCTGCCCTGCTGCTTAGATTGTGTTCCGGAGTCATCGAAACCGACGGTGGCAGCCCGTTTGGGGATGCTACTGGTCTCATCCGACCCCTTCATGGCGTCCTGGGAACGCAAACGCCAGCCTGACGACGTGCCCGACCCCCGTGGCGGTCGCGGTCTCCGACTTCTGTCGGCGCGCCGGAACCCCGGCCACGCCCGCGAGCGGTCCGGGAGGCGCTGTCCACGGTGTCCGAGGCCGACGACTTCCGCGTCCGGGCAGTGACCGACGCCAGCCCCGTCCGCCCGCTCGAGCCTTCGCCGTCGTGGACCTGGCGCGCGGGACCCCGTCGGACACCGCCGCGCTCCGGGAGCGCCCGGGTACTACGCCCTCGTCGAGGAGCTGCTTGCGCTCGAGGATCTCCGGACGGGTCCGACGGCGTCGCCGGGCATCGTCGCCCCTGCTCGCGCCGGCCTCCGGGGCCGGCTGTCTCGCCGCCGGCGCAGGAGCGACCGCCGACCCTCCCTCGCGCTGCCGGGAGCGAGTCCCCCGCGCCGACGGTCGCCGAGCGGATCGCCCCGCGCCGCCGCACCGCCCAGGCTCCGACCCTGGCGACGCCACGCGGTCGATTCACGCAGGAGCTGCAGCGCGCCGCTCGAGTCGCTCGAGGGCCCGCGGGGCGCCACGCTGGGGTCGCTGCTCGCGCAGCACGGCGGCCACCGCATCGCGCTGCTCCGCGCGCTCGCTCACGGCTACGCAGGGACAGCGCGGCGAGCTGCCCGCGCCCGAGCTCGACGAGCTGCTCGCGCGGCACGGTCTGCTCGAGGGGTGGAGGCGAACGGGCGCGATCTGTTGCTCTCCGCCCTCTCCGAGCACCGGGGCGCGCTGGGGCTGGCGCCTCGGGCGCTCGGGCTGCGCGGCCTGGAGCTGACGGCGCTCGTCTCACAGCTCGGCCTCTGGCACCGAGGTGGACCGGCTCCGCGAGCGCTTCCGCAAGGAGGCCCTCACCCCACCGACCTGGACCGCCTGGCTGACCTGCTCGCCGGCGAAGTACCTCGAGGACCTCGGCCTCGAGCGCGAGTTCGAGGATCGCCTGCGTGGCGACCTCGGACGAGATCCGCGCCCTCGACGCGAGCGGTGAGGACGTTCCTCGCCGCCCTCGCGCGGCGCCTCGCCGTCTCCCCCACCCTGGTCGGCCGCGCCCTGAGCGGCTCGGCCTTCCCTGACCGTCATGCCCATCTACGAATACGGAATGCAGCCAGTGCCACGAGACGTCGGACGCTCTCCAGAAGGTGAACGACCCACCTCCGGAGAGCCTGCCCGCGCTGCGGCGCACAGAACACGCCTCGCGCCTGCTCAGCAGGACCAGCTTCGTGCTCAAGGGCGGCGGCTGGTACGCCGACCTCTATTCCTCGAGCAAGCCGAAGGCCGACGGAGGCGAGCTCGAAGCCCGCCGCCAACGACGGAGGGCTCTGGCGGCGGAACCTCCACGCCCCCGAGTGGCGGAGGCGATGGCGGCGGAGGCGGAGGCGACGGCGGCGGCAGCTCGGGCTCCAGCTCCGGGTCCGGCTCGTCGGGCACGCGGTGCGGCGAACTCGGCGCCGAAGCCGTCGCCGCGGCGAAAGCCTGAGCATGGACGCGCAGCGCCAGCGCGTTGTCCCGGGCGCTCCCCAGGTGGGGGACTGAGCATGGACGCGCGCAGCGCCAGCGTGCAGCCAGCCTCCTCGGGCGTCCCCCTGAGTAGCGGGGACTGAGCATGGAAATGGAGCTGCCGCGCCTCTCCGGCGTGATCGCGGCGGTGCTGCTCGCCGGCTGTGTCGGCCGGACGTCCATGGGCGTCGAGCAGCGAGGAGGCGGTCCTGCAGGAGGTCCGGTCCCTCGCCGCCGCACTGGCTGCCATCTCCTGCGTCCGCGTGCACCTCGACGCCTCCCCGGGACGACCTTCCTCCTCGGTGGCCCGCTGGAGGAGCAGGAGCCCCGGTGGCCAGGGCAAGAGCGAGGGCATCCTTCCCGCCGGCACGCCGGTCCAGCTCTCGACGTGTCCTTCCCCGGTGCCGAGGCGCGCGCCGTCCGGCCCGGGCACCCCGCGAGACCAGGTCTGGGTCCGGCTCGGCCTTCCGGGCGGCACCACCGCCATCCTCCCCCTCCCCGATCGCGCCCGCTCCGACCAGGAGTTCTGGGGCGGGCTCGGTCAGTGGGTGAGCCGGCTTCGACCCCCGCCCTCCAGACCACGGGCTGGAACGACGCGGTCATCGAGGCGGTGCGCTCCCGGCAGCACGGTCATCGGAGATGCCCGAGACGCGCGGTGGTCGCCGCCTGGGGCCTCCGGAGCCGCAAGGAGGCAGCGGTTCGAGGCGGGGGCGCGCCGGGAGACCTGGACCTGGCCCGGGCGGCGCGCGAGGGCCGGAGCTCCTCGACGGACAGCTGGTGGAGTCGCGGGCTCCGGACGCTACCGGAACCGCCCCTGAAGCCCTTCTTCTTCCGGGTCCGCTCCTGCTCGCGGGCCTCGCCCGCGGCCGGCCGAGCCGCGGCAGCTCGCCCACCATCACCGGCCAGTAGGCCTTCCCCGCGCAGCGCGGTCAGGAGGTCCGGCCTGGCTGGTCACCTGCGTCGCGGAAGAAGGTCGCCCCGCGCCCCACCTCGTCCAGGGTGAGCTTGGCGTCGCTGCCCGCCCACGCACGGCAGCCCCAGCTTCTCCGCAGCCTCCACCGCCAGGTCGTTCGCCGGCTGCCGGACGCGGGCGTTGTAGCCCTCGACGGCGGACAGCCCTGCACGCTCAGCACCTGGTCGCAGCGCCGGGCGTGGGGAAGTCCCGGTCGTAGGGGCGGGCCGCCACCACCACGCGCGCCGAGCGACAGCACCTTGGGACGCACTCGACCGCGCTCCAGGGCTTCTCCCGGTTGCTCCCCCAGAGCTGCACCGGCTCCGGGACCCCTCGGGCCGGGGAAGAAGCAGAGGTACTGCCCGCGGTCGGTGACCAGCTCCAGCCCCACGAAGATGCGCAGGGCGAGTCCTGGGCTGGAGGGCGAACGAGCTCGTCGCAGCCGTCCTGGGTGTTGGTCTCGGTGAAGGCCACCCCGTCCAGGCCGAGGAGGCAGCCCGCTCGAGGACGGCGCGCGGGTCGAGGTCGCACGCCCTTGGTGAGGTGCGAGTGGACGTGGAGGTCGATCAGCATGATCCGGGAAGGCCCGCGGCTAGCACGGACCACCGTCCCCGGTCGAGCCTCCTAGGCGTAGGCCAGGGGTTGCTCGAAGGCGGGCCTCCTTCCGCCGCTCCTCCTGGGTGCGGATGAGGTAGCCCATCAGCATGAGCGAGGAGCCGTTCTGGAGCACCCGCTCCGGGTCCCTGGCGATGAGGGTCGCGCTGTAGGACATGAAGAACTGGGCGAGATCCTCCCCCGCCTCGCGGCTGATGAGCGCATGGAGCTGCCTGGGATCCATGCGCTGGATCTCCTGAATGAAGCGAACCGCCTCGTCTTTCTTGTTGTTCAAGACTTCGCCCTCGCCCCCCGACGCCCGATGCGTCCCCGGAGGGTGGACATGACCCCCAGCGCGCGCCACCGGAAGGTCACCGTCCTTTGACACCGCTTCCGGCCGCATGCCATACAGCCAGGCGGGCGGCGGTCCTCGGGGAGGGGTTCGGCGCATGTTCACGGGCGTGAAGGTGTTCTCGGCCACGAAGGCGCGGGAGCGCGAGGAAGCTGGGTGAGAACGTCACCCGCTGGATCAAGAGCAACGCGGACCTCGAGATCGTGGATCGGGTCGTCCGCCAGTCCAGCGACAACGAGTTCCACTGCTACTCGCTCATCCTCTTCTACCGCGAGAGGCCGAAGGTCGAGCCTCGGCGGCAGGAGCCGGGTCCGGCTAGAGGTCGAAGAAGTAGGACCACTTCACCTGGAAGGTGTCCACCGTCGGCCCGGGCCCGAGCCGCAGCGGGAGGAGCCTGACGTGGGCTGCTGGCTCCGGCGCGACCCCGAGCACCGACTGGTTCCGGGTGTAGACCAGGTACAGCGTCGACCCGAGCCGGTACTCCCAGCGGAGCACCACGTTCAGCGTTGAACGCCGCATCGTGGAAGTCGGGGTTGTCCTCGCCGGGAGGGAAGCGGCGTGGGCCTGAGCGTGTCGATGTCGATGCGCTCCCCGGCCTGGGCCGACGCCTCGGCGAACTCGGTAGTGCGAGCCCGGCGCTGAAGAGCTGGCGCGTAGATCTGCAGCGTCAGCCGCGGCGCTGAAGACGAAGGTCTGGCGCAGGGTGAGAGAGAGAGATCTGCGGGTCCTGGCGGCCGAAGAGGAACCGGTTCCGGGTCGGGTCCGTCGGTGCCGGCGGCCGCGCAGGAGCCCACGCCCGTGTCGAAGGCAGTCGACGAAGCGGTAGCCCTGCGGGTTGTGCTCGTAGTGGCCGATGAGCTGCGTCTCGGACCAGGCCACCGGCCGGACGAAGAGCGTCAGCTCGGTGCCCCACGCGGTCAGAGGCTTGCCCGGGCCCTGGCTTGAAGCTGCCGCGCACCGAAGACGAAGCCGCTCAGCACCACCGGGCGGTTGGGGTCGGTGCTCCCGAAGAAGGCCGTGCCCACGTCTCCGATGCGCTCGAAGGGCACGCCGTAGCCGTCGATCTCCCGCACGTCGTAGCGGGGATCTCGAGGTTCAGGTCCCAGCCGATCTGCTGATAGCCGGGGAGGATGGCGGAGACCTCGAAGGCAGCGTAGTTGCCCCGCGCGGTCCAGTGCCCGTCGGTCGTCCAGAAGGTGTTGGCGTTGAGCTTGATCTGCAGCTCGTGGAGCGCCCCGATGTCGCGGCTCCGGTAATAGCCGAGGGTCGCGCCGATCGCCTGCTGGTTCTGGCTCTGCTGGTACCCGATGGCGGTGAGGTCGAGCTTCGGTGAGGCGTAGCGGCAGAGAGGTTGGCGCGGAATCCTTCCCGCCGACCTTGCCCGCGACGAAGTACCCGCCGGCCCCCAGATCTCCGGGGTGCATGACGGTCCCGTCGCGGAGCACGTCGTCCTGCCGGCCCGCCGATGCGCCGGCTCCCGAGCACGGTTCCCAGCGCCACCCACTCGCCGTCGTGCGAGCGGAGATTGAAGTCCAGCCCCGCGGTCGTCCCGCCGTAAGCCCGCGCAGTCGTTGCCCAGGTCGTCCCACCGGATGGGGTCGGCGGTGTTGGCCTGGACCTCCGGCGGGAGCGCGGCGCGCATCGCCCTGGTCCGCTCGATGTCCGGGAAGGTGCAGCGAGGCTGGAGCGGGTTGACCGAGGTGAGCGTCAGCCCGCACCGACGAGGCGCCGAGGAACGTCTGCCGGGCCACCGCCGCGAAGTAGTTCCGCGAGACCGGAGGCTCGCGCGGGGAGCGCGCTGTTCAGGCCGAGGTGGAAGGGCTGCTGGAGGTGGAACTGCAGGCGCCGGTCGGGGGTGCCCTCCACCTGGTGGATCCACGCGTCGTCGGGGTCCGGGTCGTCGAGGTACGCCACGTCCTTCTTGCCCGGGTCCCCGCGCCCATCACCACCGCGTCGAGGATGCCGACGTCGAGCCCTTTCCACCCGGTGCCGGTCACCTTCGCCGCGGCGAGGATGGGCGCGTCGAGGCCGATCCGGCGGCTGTAGAAGAGCTGCATCGGCGCGCTGGAACTCGGCGCCCACCGGCTGGAAGAGCTCGAGGCCCTGGGTGAAGAACGGCCGCTTCTCCGGGAAGAACAGCTCCTGGTTGCTCAGGTTGAGCACCACCTGATCCGCCTCCACCCGCCCGAAGTCCGGGTTGATGGCCGCGTTGAGGGTGAGGTCCGAGGTGAGCCCCACCCGGAGGTCGGCGCCCACGTCGGCCGAGGGCTCGACCAGCCGCGGCGCGGGGTACACCGGATCCGTGTACTGCGGCCGGAGCTGGAGCCGGGCGGTGGCGTAGGGGGTGAGCTGGAACGCCCGGTGGGGGACGAGGTCGTCCAGCCCGGTGAGCGTGCCGAAGCGGGACACGAGACCGTTGGCGCTCCTCGGAACCAGCGCCGAATCGAAGACCTGATGGGTGCGGTGGATCGTGCGGCGGACGAGGAAGCCCCACTCCTGGGTGGGGGCGCGCGGGAACCTCAGGAAGTCGAGCGGGATGGCGAACTCGGCGCTCCACCCTTCCGGGATCCCAGGCCACCGCCGCGTCCCAGACCGCGTCCCAGGTGTCCGCGAGGTTGACGTCCCCGTAGAACAGGCCGTCGCGGAGCGTTCCCGCCGCGTTCACCCCGAAGTAGTAGCCGCTGCGCCGGTCGTGGGTGGAGTCGATGCCGATCTCCACGATGTCGCCCACGAGGACCGTGTCCCGTCGGCCGAGCTGACGCTGGACGAGCTCGGGCTCGGGGTCGTGGCAGATCACCAGGATGTAGAGGGTCCGGTCGTCGTGGAGCACCCGGACCTCGGTGCGGAGCCTGGGCACCGGGACCCGGCCCCTCGTCCGGGAACTGCTCGAGGAACTGGGTGAATGGCGGCGCGAGCTGCCACACCGGGTCGTCCGGACGCCCGTCGATCTTCGGGGCCTCGGTGGTCCGCGCGGCGCGGATCGGTCCCCTGCGCGGCGGGAGGAGGCACCGCGGCCGTCGTGGCACGAGCAGGAGGAGGTGGGCGAACGACACTCGAGACCCGACCGGGCGTGCGCCGGATAAGCCGGAACCGCCGGTCCGATTTCCAGGGTGCAGCGAGCGGTGGTCCGGAAGCAAGGACGGACGGTGAAGCCCGGCATAGGCTACGCGCCCCATGCGCCCGTTCACCGCGACGTCGGTCCTGGTCCTCGCCGCCTGCCGCGTCCTCGAGCTCCGCCTCCCGCGTCACCGTCCCGACACGCTCCTCCCTGCCGAGGCGACCATGCGCGCACCGCCCCCGCCGAGACGCCAATGGTCCCTGTCCCCGGCGGCGGCGCTGCGCCGGCGACGAGCGCGACCGGTCTGGTCGAGACCCTGGTCCGCATGCACGGCGAGGCGCGCGCGGCCCCGGGCCGAGCGCGGGGTGAAGCAGCTCGCCGCGCTCTGGCGCGCGAGGACGGCGACGAGGCCGCGGCAGCGGTTCGTCACCCGGAGTTCATCGCCGATCCGGGCGGTGCTCGCCCGCACCCGCGACCGGCTGGGCCGAGGCGTTCGAGGCAGCGGACGGTCACCTCCTGAAATCTCCCGCACCTGGCGTGCCGGCGCGGACCTCGAGCGCGGCCCCGAGCTCCCGGTCGACGGGCTGCTCGCCGCGACCGAGTCCTGGCGCCCACCTCCAGGAGGATCTCTTCTCCCCGAAGATCGCCTTCACCGTGCTGCTGAACTGGCCGCTGGATACCCTGGACGTGATGGTGGCCCAGGCCCGCGCTGGTCGCGACCTGGTGGGCAGGAGGCCCGGCTCGCGGCCGGTTCGCGACCCGTCTCGTCGGGCGCGCGCGCTGGCCGAGCGCGCCGAGGCGTCCTCCGCCGCCGAGGCCTACATCGCGGCTTACAACCTCTGGGTCCACCACCTCGTGGGCTCCGAGGGGCAGCGACCCTTTCCGAGCGGGAAGCGGCTCCTCAGCCACTGGAACCTGCGCGATCAGATCAAGGCCGACTACGCCGAGGGGCAGGCCGGCCTCGTCCGCCAGCGTCTGCTCCGCTCGGCCATCGAGCGCATCGTGACCCAGGAGATTCCCCGGGCGGTCATCGACGATCCGCGGCCTCGACTGGGACCCGGTGAAGAACACGGTGGTCGCCTCCCCGCCCGGAGAGGTCGAGCCCGGCCGGCCGCCCAGACCGGCAAGGGCGTGACGCCGGTGGTGGTCTCCACCGAGCGCGAGCCGGACAGCCGCTACGCCCACCTCCTCCGCAACTTCCAGGCTGCGCGGCGCATGGACCGGGACTCTCCCTTCGCGCCCACCGAGATGGACCGTCGCTTCCAGCTCGACTACGAGATTCCCGAGGCGCGCTGCCGGCCCTGCTGGAGTCGATCGTCGACTCGCCGCTGGTCCCGAAGGTGGCGGCGCTGATCCGGCGAGCGGCTCGGCGGCTGCTCGAGCCGCACGACCTCTGGTACGCCGGCTTCCTCGCCCGTGCGCGCTTCCCCGAGGCGAAGCTCGATGCGCTGACCCGGAAGCGCTACCCCACCCCGGAGGCGTACGCGAAGGACATGCCGCGGCTCTCGCGGGCTGGGCTTCACCCCGGCGAAGGCGAGATGGCTCGCCGAGCGCATCGTGGTCGACCTCGGCCCGCGGGTCGGGGCACGCGCTTCCAGGCGGCGCGGCGGGGAGATCTCCCCACTCGCAGCACCCGCGTCCAGCCGGGTGGCATGGACTACAAGGGATACAACATCGCCGTCCACGAGATGGGCCACAACGTCGAGCAGCTCTTCTCGCTCTACGAGGTGGACAGCACGTCTGCCTCGCCGGCGTTCCGGGCAACGCCTTCACCGAGGCGCTGGCCCTCACCTTCCAGGCGCGGGACCTCGAGCTGCTCGGCCTGGGCAAGCCGAGCGCGCGCGACGAGCGGCTCCGCGCCCTGAACGACTTCTGGGCCACCTGGGAGATCTCCGGCGTCGCGCTCCTGGACATCGCCGTCTGGCACTGGATGTACGACCACCCCGAGGCCACGCCCGGCGCAGCTGCGGGAGGCGACGGTCGCCCTCGCCCGCGACCTGTGGAACGCGCCACTACGCGCCGGTGCTGGTAGAGAAGGACTCGGCCCTGCTCGGCATCTACTCCCACATCATCGCGCCGTCCTTCCTCTACCTGCCGGCGTACCCGCTCGGGCACCTCATCGCCTTCCAGCTCGAGGAGAAGCTGCAGGGACCGAGGTCGGGCGCGGAGTTCGAGCGGGTGGCGTCGTTCGCGCCGGGTGACGCACGGACTTCTGGATGGTCCACGCGACCGGCTCACCGGTGTCCGCCGAGACGCTGCTCCGCGCGACCGAGGCGGCGCTGAAGGCCGAGGCAGGCGGTCGCTGAGCGCGAGCCGCGTCGAACGCCCTCACCTCAGAGCAGGTTCGACAGGATGAGCGTGCACACCGCGAGCACACCCGCGACGTCCCAGGTTGCTCCACAGCGCGCGCTCGACCCAGGTCATCTCGGCGGCGGTGCGGCGTGCGATGGCCACCGCTCGCACCGTGAGGGGCGCCGAGCCCGGCGATCGCCATGAGCGCCCAGAGCACCCAGAACGCCGGCAGCTGCTGGCCCCCGCGGCCGCGACGCCCGGCAGCACGGCGCTGAGGACGCCGACCAGCGCGGCCAGCGCCGACCACGGCCTCCAGGACCGCGGATCGCTCGCGATGGTGAATGCGCGGTGGCATGGGCAGTCACCCGCTCCCGAGCGTAGCCAGTCCGCGGCCCCGGCGGGCCGCAGATCACCGGTCCGGACGCTCCGACCGGGGTGAACACTCCCCTGTCGACAGGCGGCGGTCCCATCCGTCGCATCGTGTACAGCTTGCCCCAGCATGGCCCCACGCGACGAGAGCGCCCCGCGACACGCGGAGATCTCCCCGGAGACCACCCCACCCCCTGGCTCCGCGGCGGCGCACAGGAGCGGTGGTGACGGGGAGCGAGCACCCACCCCGGTCCGCCCTCGGTGATCCGGCCTGCCGAGAGCGCCGGACGGGCGGCGAGGCATGGTCATCGAGGCGGTCACCCCGAGCTCGACGGGGGCCGCTCCGGCGGTGAAGCGGACCGCCGGCGATCCGCTCGCGCGTCGAGGCCGATATGCTTCCAAGGAAGGGCACGACGTGCTCGCCGCGGCAGGCTGTGGTGGCGGCAGGTCTCGCCCGGCTCCGAGCGCCGGCCCGTGGCGCGCCTGCCCCATGCAGCCGCTCGGGAACGACCGCTGGGCCGCGGACGTTCACCCCCGGGCCACCGGGCCGGTGGTCGTTCACCATCGAGGCGCTGGCCGGACCTCTACCGGAGCTGGGTCTCCGAGCTGGAGCGCAAGGTGGCGGTGGGCCGCGACGTGCGGAGCGAGCTCTCGAAGGGGCCGCGCTGCTCCGCGCCTGCGCCGCTCGGGCAGACGCCGCGCACGCCACCCACGATGCGCAGCTGCTGGACGAGGCAGCGAGCGTCCCCGAGGGTCCGCCGATGGACGGCATCGGCCGGGCCACCGATGGCGCGCGGTCGATCGGCGCCGCGCCCGCTACCGCAGACCGGAGCATCGCGCCGGCGCGACCCGCTCGAGCGCCCGGTGCTGGTGGAGCGCGACCGTGCCCGCGCGGGCGCCTGGTACGAGCTCTTCCCGCAGGAGCGCCGCCCAACGCCGAGCGCCACGGCACCTTCCGCGACGCGGAGCAGCCCTGCTCCCGGACGATCGAGCGACGATGGGCTTCGACGTCCTGTACCTCCCGCCCATCCACCCCATCGGCCGACACCGCGCGGAAGGGAAAGAACAACGCCCGAAGGCCGGCCGCCGGCGACGTCGGAAGCCCCTGGGCGATCGGCGGCCGCCGAGGGCGGCCACGACCGCCGTCCACCCGAGCTGGGCACGGTGGAGGACTTCCGCCGCCTCGTGCGCGAGCGCCGCCGAGCACGGGCTGGAGGTGGCGCTGGATCTCGCGTTCCAGGTCCTCGCCCGACCACCCCTGGATGCGCCGAGCATCCGGAGTGGTTCCAGCACCGGCCCGGACGGCGACCATCAAGACCGCCGAGAACCCGCCCAAGCGCTACGACGACATCGTCAACTTCGACTTCCTCGGCCCCGGCCGTGCGCACGCTCTGGCCGGCGCTCCGGGACGTGGTGCTCTTCTGGGTCACCCAGGGTGTGCGCCTCTTCCGGCGTCGACAATCCCCACACCAAGCCGCTTGCCTTCTGGGAGTGGTTCCTCCGCCGAGGCGCGCGAGCGCGACCCGAGGCTGGTCTTCCTCTCCGGAGGCCTTCACCCGCCGGCTGATAGCGCGCCCTCGGCCAAGGCCGGCTTCAGCCAGAGCTACACCTACTTCACCTGGCGGAACGGCAAGCGGGAGCTCACCGACTACTTCCGGAGCTGCGCCGCGCCGGCCTGGGCCGATGCGGTGCGCCCCAACCTCTGGCCCAACACCCCGGACATCCTTCCCGAGTTCCTGCAGCGAGGAGGCCCACCGGCCTTCCGGATCCGCGATGGCGCTGGCCGGCCACGCTCGGGCGCCGTCGTAGGGCATCTACTCCGGCTACGAGTTCTGCGACGACGCGGTGCTCCAGGGCGAGGAGTACCGCGACAGCGAGAAGTACCAGCTGGTGGACTGGCGGGCCCGGCGCTGCGGCTGATCTCCGGCCCCTGGATCCGCACGCCTCAACGAGACCCGCGCAGCGCAGGAGCCCGCGCTGCAGCGCGACGACGGCCTGAGTTCTTCGAGTGCGACGATCGACCAGGTGCTCTTCCACGGCAAGCGCACCGCGGACGGCGAGCAGCCAGGTGCTGGTGGCGGTGAGCCTCGACCCGTACCAGGCCGCACACGGCCCACCTCTGCGGCTGCCGCTCGAGACGCTACGGACCTCGCCGGGCGGCGAGGTGGTGGAGGTCGAGGAGCGGCTGAGCGGCGACGCGACAGCTGCTGGCGCGGCGAGACGGCGACAGTGACCCTCACCCCGAGATGCCCGGCCGGCGGTCTGGACGGTCGGTGCCCCGCGCACGACCGAGCAGACCTTCGACTACTTCTACTGAGACTCGACCTGACCGATGCCTCCGACGATCCCGCTGTGGTTCAAGTCGGCCATCATCTACGAGCTGCACGTCCGCGCCTTCTTCGACTCCAACGGCGACGGCAAGGGCGACATCCAGGGGCTGATCACCAAGCTCCCCTACCTCCAGAGACCTGGGGGTGAACTGCCTCTGGCTGCTGCCGATGTACCCGAGCCCGCCGCGCGACGACGGCTACGACATCGCTGGACTTCTACGCCATCCACCCCGACTACGGGACGCTGGAGGACTTCCAGCACCTCGTCGACGCGGCCCACGCCCGCGGGATTCGCATACCTCACCGAGCTGGTGGTGAACCACACCAGCGATCAGCACCCCTGGTTCCAGGAAGCGCGCAGCAGCCCTGGACAACCCCGCAGCGCAACTGGTATGTGTGGAGCGACACCGACCAGAAGTTCCAAGGGGCGCGGATCATCTTCACCGACACCGAGCGCTCCAACTGGACCTGGGACCCGGTGGCCAAGCAGTACTACTGGCACCGCTTCTTCAGCCACCAGCCCGACCTCAACTACGACAACCCCGAGGTCCAGGAAGAGATGCTCGAACATCATGCGCTTCTGGCTGCGCATGGGCGTGGACGGATTCCGCCTGCGACGCCGCGCCCTACCTCTTCGAGCGCGAGGGCACCAACTGCGAGAACCTCCCGGAGACTCCACGCCTTCCTCAAGCGACGCAAGGGGCCACCATCGACCGCCGAGTTTCCGCGGCCGGGTGCTGCTGGCGGAGGCCAACCAGTGGCCGTCGGACGTCCGAGTGCTACTTCGGCGACGGGGACGAGTTCCACATGGGGTTCCACTTCCCGGTGATGCCCTGCATCTTCATGGCGGTCCGGCGCGAGGAGCGCACACCCGATCGTGGAGATCATGGCAGCAGACGCCGGAGATCCCCGAGCACCTGCCAGTGGGCGCATCTTCCTCCGCAACCACGACGAGCTCACGCTGGAGATGGTGACCGACGAGGACCGGGACTACATGTACCGGGAGTACGCCAAGGGACCCGCGGATGAAGCTCAACCTGGGCATCCGGCGGCGGCTGGCGCCGCTGATGGAGCAACGGACGCCGGACGCGCTGGAGCTGCTCCACTGCTCGCTCTTCAGTCCTGCCGGGCACCCCGGTCATGTACTACGGCGACGAGATCGGAATGGGCGACAACATCTTCCTCGGCGACCGCAACGGCGTCCGCACGCCGATGCAGTGGACGCCCGGACCGGAACGCCGGGTTCAGCCGCGCCGACTACGCCCGGCTCTACGCCCCGGTGATCGCCGACACCGGTCTACGGCCAACAGGCGCTCAACGTGGAGGCGCAGGAGGCCGACGCCTGGTCTCTCTGCTCGAACTGGTTCGCGAGGTGCATCCGGGTCCGCAAGCAGCACCCGGCCCTCTGGATGGGCAAGCTCCGGTTCGTGAACCCTAGCAACCGGCGGGTGATGGCCTTCGTCCGCACCGCCCCAGAGGAGACGCTGCTCTGCGTGTGCAACCTCGCACGTGGCGGGCCGCAGCCGGCCGAGCTGGACCTCTCGACCTGGCAGGGCTGGACGCCGATCGGAGCTGTTCGCCGACACCGGTCTTCCCGCACCATCACGCGATCGGCCCCTATCAGCTGTCGCTCGGCGCCTACGGTGTCTACTGGTTCCGGCTGCAATCGCCGGCGCCCGGAGTCGCCTCATGAACGCCACGCTCGAGGAGCTCACCGCCTGGCTCAGACCCCAGCGCTGGTTCGGCGATGCGGCGTCCCCATCTCCAAGGTCGAGGTGCGGAGCGCCTCCAGCTGCCCGGTTCGGAGCCGTCTGACGCCGAGGCCAGCGTCAGTGCGGGTGACCTACCTGCTGGGGACCGCCGGAGACGGCATCTGGTCGCTGCTGCAGCGCGTGCCCGGACGGGCAGCTGCGGCGACGCGCTGGAGGATCCCGGCGTCGGCTCGCGGGTGCTGGACCTTCGCCCGCGACGCCCGACGGGTGCGCGGTCAGGGGCAGCCGGCGTGGTGCGCAGGCCGAGACTCATCGGGCGACGGGGCCGAGCACTCGGCCGCGCTTCCGCGGGAGCCCGCCGGTCCGCGCCCTGGGCGTGGAGCAGAGCAACACCAGCGTGGTGATCGGCGACCGGGTCCTGCTCACAGGTGCTTCCGCAAGCTCGAGGTGGGGCTCATCCCGGAGGTCGAGGTGGGCCGGTTCCTGGCCAGCGCACGGGTTCCAGGTCCACGCCGCAGCTGCTGCGCCGCCTGACCCTCGAGGGGGCCGAGCGCGAGCCTGCTCGCCCTGCTCTACTGCCTTCGTGCGCCAACCACGGGGACGGCTGGGCCTACCTCACCGGCGTGCTCCGGGCGCTCGCCGCGGCCGCACCGCCGAGCGCTGGGCTTCGGCTGGAGCAGCCTGGCGGCTGGCGTGTGGGCAGTGCTGCACCGGGTCCTCGCGCTCGGACCGAGGCCGACCCGGCGCTTCGCGCCCGAGCCCGATCCAGCAGGAGCGACCTCCAGCGCTGGAGCAGCTCCATCGTCGGCGAGCTGGGCGTCAGCCTCGGCCATCGCCGCGGCGAATGTTCCCGGCGCTGCCTCGACGCGGCGGGAGCGCTCACCGAGCGGGCGAAGATCGCTGGCGTCCGCTCACGCCCTCGGGCCAGAAGATCCGCCAGCACGGGAGACCTCCACCTCCGGCCAGGCGGCTGCTGGGCGGGGAAGGACTGGATGGTGATCGACTGGGAAGGGCGAGCCGGCCACGGCCCTCGAGGCCGCGCGCCGCGAGAAGCACCCGCTTCCGCGACGTGGCGGGCATGCTCGCGCTCCTTCGCCTACGCCGTCGCGGCGGCCGAGGCTCGCCTCCCGCCGCATGCCAGCGGACGCGCCAGCGTGGAGCCATGCGCCGCGCCTTCCTCGGCGGGTGGCAGCGAGGCGGTCGCAGGAACGCGGCCTGCTCCCGGAGCCCGCGACGCGGACACCCGAAGACCCTGCTCTGGAGCGTGCTGGAGCTGGAGAAGACGCTGTACGAGCTCCGCTACGAGCTGCTAGATGCGTCCGGACTGGGCGCCACATCCCCGGCCGAGGCGCTCGCGTGACCGCGGCTGCCAGCAGGCCCGGGACTGCGGGCCGCGCTCGACTCCATCCGCTCCACCACCCGAGCCCACAGATCGGCTTCGGCGCGCAACGCCGAGCCCGGCGACGGCACCCGTCGGTCTGGCGCCCTTCCGGCCCGAGGCGGCGAGGCCATCACCGTGCACGGACGACGATCGGTCGCAGTTGGCCGATGGCGGCGCCCTCGGCTGGGGCTCTTCGAGGTGCGCGCGCGCCGGGCAGCTCGGGCCGTACCACCTCTGGTCCGGCTACCCGGGCGGTGCGGCCGCTTCACGCTCGGCGACCCGTACCGCTTCTGGCCGACGCTCGGGGAGCAGGACACGACCTCTACCTGAACGCGAGGCCAGCACCAGCGCCCCTGGGAACGGTCCTGGCGCGCACCCGATGCTCCACGGCGGCACCGGCCGGCACCGCCTTCGCCGTCTGGGCGCGCCGCCGCCGCCGGCGTCTCGGTGGTGGGGGACTTCAACGGCTGGGATGGGCGGCTGCACCCGATGCGCCGGATGGGCAGCCCGGGATTCTGGGAGCTCTTCGTTCCCGAGCTGGGCGAGGGAGCGCGCTACAAGTTCGAGCTCCGCGCCCGGCGGCGGCGGCCTCCCTTCCTCAAGGCCGATCCCGTTCGCCTTCCGCACCGAGGCGCCGCCGCAGACGGCCTCGGTGGTGCATCGCGCTCGACCACTACCGCTGGCACGACCAGGCGTGGCTCGCCGCCCGGGAGAAGCGAGCCTCTGGTGTCGCGGCCGATGAGCATCTACGAGGTCCACCTCGGCTCGCTGGCGGCATCGTCCCCGAAGATGGGGACCGTCCCGCTCACCTACCAGGAGCTGGCGGTCCAGCTCGCGCGGTACGTGCAGGACCTGGGCTTCACCCACGTGGAGCTGCTCCCCGTCGCCGAGCATCCCTTCGGCGGCTCCTGGGGCTACCAGGTCGCGAACTACTACGCGCCCACCGCGCGCTTCGGCCATCCCGGACGACTTTCGCTACCTGGTCGACCACCTCCACCAGGAGGGCATCGGCGTGCTCGGTGGACTGGGTGCCCGGCCACTTCCCGCGCGACGTCTGGGCGCTGGGCCGCTTCGACGGCACCGCGCTCTACGAGCACGCCGACCCGCGCCAGGGCGAGCAGCCCGACTGGGGCACGCTACGTCTTCAACTTCGGCCGGAACGAGGTGCGCAACTTCCTCGTCGCCAACGCCCACTTCTGGCTCGAGGAGTACCACGTCGACGGGCTGCGCGTGGACGCGGTGGCCTCGATGCTCTACCTCGACTACTCGCGCAGGCCGGCGAGTGGGTGCCCAACCAGCTGGGGCGGCCGGGAGAACGAGGAGGCCATCGCCTTCCTCCGCGAGCTCAACACCTCGGTGCAGCACTCGCCATCCCGGCGTGCACGTCGATCGCCGAGGAGTCCACCGCCTGGCCGCAGGTGACGCGCGCCGGTCAAGGAGGGCGGCCTGGGCTTCACCCTCAAGTGGAACATGGGGTGGATGCACGACACGCTGACGTACTTCAGCCACCGACCCGCTGTTCCGCGCGCGGCACCACCACAACAAGCTGACGTTCGGCCTGCTCTACGCGTACAGCGAGCGGTTCGTGCTCCTGCTCTCGCCACGACGAGGTGGTGCACCTGAAGGGTTCGCTCTCTCGGGCGGATGCCGGGGCCGACCGGGCAGAAGCTGCACAACCTCCGTTCCGCTCTTCGCCTGGATGTGGGCCCACCCGGCCGGAAGCTGCTCTTCATGGGCGGCGAGTTCGGCCAGCCGGGGGAGATGGAACCACGACCGGAGCCTGACTGGCACCTTCTCGCCGAGCCCGGCGCGGCGCCGGGGTCCGAGGACCTGGTCCGGACGCGTGAACCGACTCTCTACGCCGAGCGATCCCGCGCTTCACGCTCCGGGAGGACGCGGCCCGAGGGCTTCCAGCTGGATCCAGGCCGACTCGGCCCGCAGTCAACGTCTACGCTTCTTCCGCTCGATCCGCAGGGCTGCGCCGAATCCCGGCCTGCCTCGCGCAACCTCGCCGACCAGCCCTGGCCGCGGTACCGGTTCGGGCCTCCGCCGGGGAGCGGAACCTGGCGTGCATCCTGATACCGACGCCGCGGGCGGTTCGGGCGGGGCGACCGAGCGGCCCGCCTCCACGTAACGACCGAGGCGGTGCCCTGGGACGGGTCTGCCGCAGTCGGCCCTCAAGTCTGGACCTGCCGCCTCACCGTGCAGTGGCTGCGCTCCCTACGATCTGCCGCGCCGGCGCGGGCCGCTGAGGCCGGAAGCTTCCCTGGCTTCCCGCCGTCTTTGACGGACGGCCTGGCATGCTCGGGCTCCGCGAGGCGCTGCCTCTTCCTGGCCCTGGTCGTCGTCGCGGTGCCGCTCTTCAAGCGCCCTCCGCCTGGGCTCCGTGCTGCGGCTACCTGATCGTGCGGGCGTACCTGATCGGTCCGCACGGGTTCCGGCTCATCTCCGACGTGGAGCGAGGTCGGGCGAGCGTGCGCCGAGCACGGGGTGGTGCTCCTGCTCTTCCTCATCGGCCTCGAGCTGCAGCCCCAGCGGCTGTGGAGCTGCGGCACGCGTCTTCGGCGTGGGCGGGGCTTTCCGGTCGCCCCTGAGCGCGGCGGTGCTCGCGGCTGGAGCCCTGGCGCTCGGGCTGCTCCTGGCAGGCGGCGCTGGTGGCGGGCTTCGGGCTCGTCCCTCCTCCACCGCCTTCGCCTGCAGCTGCTCGGAGAGCGGAACCAGCTGGCGACCCCGATGGGGCACGGCTACGGCCTCGGGATCCTCCTGCTTCCAGGACCTGGCGGTGATTCCCCTCGCTGGCGGTGCCTGCCCCTGCTCGGGCCGGGCGGAGGGCGGCTCGACCCTCGTGCGGTGCCGCTGGCCAAGGCGCCGCGGGGCTGGTGGTGCCTCGTCGTGCTCGGCTGGGGCGGTTCGCTGCTGCGGCCCGCGCTTCCGGCTGCTGTCGCCTCGGCCCGCAGACCAGGAGGTGTTCACCGCCTCGGCGCTGCTCGCTGGCGGTCGGAACTGCCGTCCTCACGTCGGCCCGTCGGACTGGAGCATGGCCCTGGGTGCGTTCCATAGCCGGGCGTGCTGCTGCCGACTCCGGAGTACCGCCACGAGCTGGAGGCGGACATCGAGCCCTTCCGCGGACCTGCTGATGGGCGATGTTCTTCGATGTCGGTGGGGATGTCGGTTGCGCTCGGATCCCTCCTGGCAGCGGCCCCTCCGCATCGCCGGCCTGGTCGCTGGGCATGACGTCGCCCAAGGCCGCTGGGCATCGGGGCGCTCTGGCCGGCGGATCCTCGGGCCGTGGGAACCCGCGTGCCCAGCTGGGCGTCCTCCTCGGCCAGGGGGCGAGTTCGCGTTCGTCGATCTTCGGCCTGGCGGTGGCTCGTACGGGCATCCTGCGCGCGCTGCGTGACACCCTGGTGCTGGTGGTGAGCCTCTCGATGGGGCTCACGCCGGCCGCTCACCCTGGCGCACGACGCTCCGTGGCGCCCCGGCTCCGCACCCAGCGACGACCGGTCCGTATGATACGGGCGTGGAGCATGGAGACGCCGGTCATCATCGCCGGGTTCGGCCGATTCGGGCAGGTGGTCGGACGGGTGCTGCGGGCCAGGGGCATCCGTTCACCGCCATGGACGCCTGACCCGACGCAGATCGACTTCTCCGACGCGGTTCGGGGACGAAGGTGTTCTACGGCGACGCATCCCGCGCCTGGACCTTGCTCCGCGGCGCCCGGGGCGGACAAGGCGCAAGGTGTTCGTCCTGGCCATCGACGACGTGCAGGCCTCGCTCCGTACCGCCCGCGAGGTGCAGGAGCACTTCCCGCACCTGACCGATCTTCGCCCGGGCGCGGAACCGCGACGCACGCCTACCAGCTGCTGGAGCTGGGGATTCAGCCACGTCATCCGCGAGACGTTCCTCTCCAGCCTCGACGCTGCACCCGGGACGTGCTGCAAGAGTCTGGGCTTCCGCTCTCCGAGGCCCGCGTCCACGCGTGGACCGGTTCCGCGAGCACGACGAGCGGATGCTCCAGGAATCGTTCCAGTACCAGCGGCGACGAGAAGAAGCTCATCGAGATCGCCGACCGCTCCCGCCGCGAGCTCGGAGTCGCCTTCGACCGGCGACCGGGAAGCCGAGGAGCGGAAGAGCGCAGAGGGTGCCTCGCCCCCCAGGTTCGGCCGGCACCTCTCGGCGACGCGCCGGGCCATCGCCGAGGTGCAGGTGCGCCACCCGGCAGCAGACCTACCGGGGCATCCTGCCCGGCACATGTTCCTGGACGGCCGCTCGACGTGGAGCGGAGCGCCGAGAGCTGGCGAGCGGTGGTGGCGGACCGCCGTCGCATCACCCCCGTCGTGGGACGGCCCGCGTCGTGGGCTTCTGCACCTCCGGGCCCTCGCGAGGCGAGACGGGCGAGTACCGCGGGGAGGTCGAGGCCATCTACGTCCCCGCCCTGCGCGGAGCAGGGCCGCGGCCACGGGAGCGGCGCTCGATCCAGGCGGCCATGGACTGGCTGGCGGCGAAGCGACTCACCCCGGTGTGCTGGTCTGGGCGCTCGAGGCCACGCCAGCGCACGGCTTCCCAGGCGCTGGGGGCGCGACGGCTCGACACCCGCCTGCCCCTCGCCGACGCGCTCCCCACGAGTGCGGGGTTCGGCTGTGGGCAACCCAGTCCTCAGGCTGATCAGCCAATCTTCACCACCTCGAAGTTCGCATTCCCAGTGATCGCCGGAGAACGGTCTCGGCGTTGGAGAACCGGGAGTCGGGTGCCCCGGAGAGCCAAGCTCGTCCCGCCGCCGTTGGCGCTCGGCAGACATCCCGTACTCGCGAGCGCGGAGAAGGCTGACCTGCATGCGCCAGCTCAGGCCGGAGATGTCCACGTCTTCTTCAGCGGACCCGGAGCCGTGGAGGGCAGCTCCGGTATCGCGCAGGTCCCGGCGGCGCTGGGTCGCGGGCGAGACCGAACCCCTTCTGGCTGTGGCCACCACGAAGCGGAGCCATGTGGGCGCGCGTCCTGCCCCAGAAAGTCGACCTCGTCCCAGCGGACCAGGCCCGGGAAGATGGGGAGGCCCGCGGCGTCGGCCGGGTACAACTGGAGAGGCCGGGAGGCGTTGGAACGAAGGTTCCACTTCGCGCGCCGTTGGACGCGTCCCAGGAGCCGTCAGAGTTCGCGGCCCCTGGAAGCTCGTAGAGGAAGCCCCACTCCACAGTCAACGGCAGAAATGACGTGGTGATCCGCGGAGGGGGTCGGGCTTGGCGTCAGCGAAGGTGGGAACAGGCCGGTCGCTCCTTCGAGATAACCCCAGTAGGGAGACATGGACGACCATCGGCTGGTCGCTGCCTTCGCACCTCGGCCTTGTGGGGATACCGTTGCCGTCCGCGTCCCAGGCGGCGGTGAGCGGGTCGTCCCGCGCCCATGTCTGGCGATGTACGGGTCGAGCTCCGGGTCCACCGGTTCGCCGTCGATATCACCGGGGTGTTCAGGGACTGTCCGGAGAAGATGAACCTTCGGCGGAGGGAGGCCTGGCGGCGGGGGGTGGAGGTGGCGGCCCTGCATCCGGGTGGGATAGCGGGCGAGGATCACCAGCGAGGGGGCCAGCATCCCCGAACCGCGACGGGGCCTGCATCGGGTATCTCGGTGGTTCCTCCGTCGCGTGGGTCGGGCGCCGGTCGTCTCCAGGTCGGGCCAGGTGCGGTGGGCGCGGTGGCATTCTGGTCAGGCGACTTGCAATCAGCGGAGGATGAAACAGGGCGGGGTGGTCCGCATCGGCGCGGCACCCTATCCAGCAAGGGCAAGACACAGACGTCGGCCTGCCGCCCAGCGTGAGGACTATGCAGCACCGCGTCACGACCTCAGGTCGAGGCAGCCGGCTTTGACCGCACGCTCTACACCGCACGCGTCCCCGGAACGGGAACGCGGGAGGAGATGCCCCGAGGAACCGCGGCTCGACGACTGTCCGGAGGTCCGGGCCACACAGGCGGCCTCCCGCGACCTCCGGCCTCTGAGACACCGGTCGTGCGCCCGGCGTGAGGCGCTCTGATCCGCATCGATCGAGCCCCAGTACCGTAGCCAGAGCCGGATCGGGATCCCCAGCTGCGCCTCCGGATCAGGTCGGACGGTCAGGGCGGAGGGCGGGGCGGCGTCCGGACAAACCCGATCTGGATCCCCGCGTTGCGTCTGCGGATCTTCTTCCGGACGCTTTCAGGGCCGCCTTGCCGGTGAGCGTCGGTCCTGATCCCCGGATGACGGGTGGGGATCCGCCCGATGCCCCGTTTCAAGCTGGCGGTCGAATCGCACCTCCGGACTACGGATCAGCGAAGGCGAGGAGCTCGAGGCTTCCGATTCGTCGGACCTACCGCGGCGCACCTGTGCGTTCCGAGCCAAACTTACTCCCGGCTCCCCGGGCCGCCACGAGATCGCGCGCAGACCACCTGCGGAACGGCCGTTGGACCAGCCTCTGGGCACCGCGTCTCCCGGGCAGACTGCGTATCCTCACGGAACCCGCCCCTCCAGGCCTCGGAGCTCAGCACGTCGCCGAGCGAGGATCCAACCCTCGGGAAGCCCGGCGGCCCTTGCCCCCGGATCAGCGCCTCCACAGACCAGGGGCTCACCGGTCCCTCCACGCTCTTCCGCTCCGGCGCCGTGGTGAACGCCGTCGCAACCCGCTCTGCGCCGGCGTGCGCGCCGCACCTCGCTCGACGCACATGCGGGTGATCACGCCTTCCTTGTGCTGGATGATCGGGCCTGATCCTTCGGCGCGATCTCGGGCAACAGCCCGTGCGCACACGCCCCGGCCGATCCTCGAGCCGCGACCCACGCCCGCCCCACCACCACCGCGACGGAAGTCGTAGACCAGCCCCAGCTCAGCCCCCTCCCGCCGGGGTGCCGGCGGCAAACTGGAAAGAAGTCGTAACCCGATGCTGGTGCGCCACTCTCGAACGCCATACGGGTCGAGCACGGTGGAGTACGCGAAGTACGCCCGCGAGGGCCACCTCGCCCAACCGCTCGCGCCTGCTGCATCACCTGCTCGTAGTGCGCGTCCACGTCGTCTCCTCCGCACCCTGCTTCGCCAGCCGGCTGTAGCGCCGGCCGTAGAGTCTGCTGACCACCACCTGGCGCATCCGCGGTGATGGTGCGTTTTCATCAGCACCCGCAGCCGACGATTGACAGCAGCGGGAGGACCGGCTTGGGCAGCAGGGAGGGCCGATGGCGCCCAGGTCCGTGCGCCGAAGGGCGATGACCCCACCGAGACCAGCACGAAGGCGAACAGCGTCCAAATCAGGCAGGAACTCGATGGCCTCGTTGATGTCACGAACATCGCCGGGATGTCGACAGCAGATGCCGGTGGGATGGTGGTGATGTAGGGGGTTCGGAAGCGCGGGTGGACCTGGCCGCCCAGGCGGAAGCAGAGCCATCGCGGGCCACTCACCATGAGGATCCGTGGCTGCCAGCTGGAAGACCAGGAGCACCGCGGTCATCGCCACCACCGCGCCGAAAAGAGGACCCCGGCCAGCTCTGGAGGCCAGCGGTCTGCAGAGCCAGGGCCAGCGGGCTGCCCACCCCCAGGCTTCGCTCAGGGCACCATCCCGGTGAGCACCGCGGTCACCAGGACTGTAGAGGACCGTGCAGATGGCCAGGTGGCAATCATCGCCCGGGGATGTCCCGTTGAGGGTTCTCCGCCTCCTCGGCGGTGGTGGAGACCGCGTCGAAGCCGATCGTAGGCGAAGAAGATGAGCGACGCCCGCGCTCAGGATGCCGCGCAAAGGCCGGTGGAACGAAAGGCGATCAGTGGGCGGGGGCGATGGCAGAACGTCCCGCCCGATCGAAGCCTATGCGCCAGCGGGCAACACCATCGCGATTGTTCTGCCGGGCGCTCTCCTGGATGCATTGACCAGCAGCGCGGTGAGCAGCGCGATGATGAGCCCCGCCGGCAGGTTGAGGACGATCGGGACGCCGAAGGGTGCGGGACCGAGTCAGCAGGCCAGGTTCACGCTGCGCGTGGTCCACCGTGGTCGACAGCCAGTCGAAGGGCGATTACCAGCTAACCCGGCGAAGACGACCCCGATGATCCGCCCAGCGACCGCCGCGCCGTTCCCACGCGCGTACTCGAGGAGTTAGCAAATGTGATCAGGCCACGAACTCGCCCAGATTGACGTACGCGTACGTGCATCCATGCGGACCTCGCGCCATCTCGGCGTAGCACAGGGCCGCCGAAACCGCACAATCTGCCAGTGCCACCAGCACGTACGGCGCACCACCGGGGCTGGTGCCGGCGGCGACGTGGTTCGCCCACCGCGGCCGCGGTGCCGATGGCGCTGAAGATGCAGCGCCCGATCACCGCGCTGATGCCGGGCGGTGAAAGTTGAACGCCGGACCGCTAGCCAGTGCTCGCGGGCGCTCGGCATCCTCCTGGCAAGCGTCCTTCAGCGCAGCAAAGGAGCTGGCAGCCTCCGGACCGACCGGTCCCTAGCGCACGGGCAGCCGCGCTGGCGGTGCCGGCGTCGCTCGCGTCGACGAAGGCGGCCCGGCCGCGCTGACCGACAACAACGATGACCTCCACCTCCCCCTGCCAGTACCCAGCGTCTCCCCAGGCGACGGTCGGACGCGCCGCCCTGGAAGCTGCGCCGGGACCTGCGGTGATGGCCTGCGATCCGGCGTTCGCCGACACCGCGCGTTCTGCGACCGCTACGACATCGAGCCCGCGGACTCGGCCAGCGCGATCTGGTAGCGAAACGGCGCGAGCCGAAAGGATGCACAGCAAAATACCACCTGGTCCTGTGACAGGCTGGACCGTCAGGCTCACGCGGTCGCCGACCTGGTCGGGGTAGAAGAAGCTGTCTTCGCGCCTCGCTGAAAGATGACGCAGCGGACGGGGATGATCGTCGGCGGCGTCGCCTTCAGCACCATCGAATTCCCTCTACGTCGACGCAAGGTCCCTGGACCGCCCGGTCGTCGTGGGGGCGGAAGCCGGTCCTCAAGGTCCGCGTGGACCCCAGCCAGCCTGCCCCAGATTGCCGGGTCATCGGGCCCTCGCGATCGAACGGCCGGCCCAGGGCTGAAGGGCCGTCCGGCGCTCGCACCCTGCGAAGCTTGGTCGCCAGCTTGATGGCCTTCTTGAGCTGGTCGGTGCTCGGCTTGTTCTGCGCGAGCTCCGGGTGCTCCTCGGCGAGATAGCTGTGGATCTGGTCCAGCAGCTCCCGCGTCACTGTTGCTCACGAATTGCGCCAGGCGGAGCCGGGTCGATGTCGGGCAAGGAGAACCATGAACGGCATGGATGGCCTCCCCGGCGGAGGGCTTCGGCCACTGCTCGGCGGCGCACCGTGCTGCTGGCGGACCCAGCGGGAAGCCACGCTGGGCTGCGGGCGGGGGCTCAAGCGGTGAGCAATCTCCGACACCCGTGCGGGTTCCAGGTGTGCAGGTTACGGTGCGCCGCGACCGCCGTGATGCTACCATTAGCGTCATTCATGTACGGATCTTCCAGCTCCCCTTCCTGACCGGGGTGCTGATCCGCCGCTGCGGAGCGGCAGCGTCTGGCCTCGGCCCGTGGTCAGCCAGATTGGACCGCTCCAGCAGCCTTCGAGACCGAGCTGGAGGACGTCCGGAAGGCACTACTCGAGTCGATTCGACGATCAGGCTGTTCCTTGGGGCAGGGAAGATCGGGAGATCGCCTCCCCGTTACCTGGTCAGGCGAGGAGAGGAATGACCTCGGCAGCGCGTTCGGACTCTGGAGGGTGGCGACCTCGTCTCCCGCGCCGTCGGACCTCGGAGCACGCCTCGCTATCTCCACGGTGGGAAGGCGCCAGCTATCCCCATTCCCGACCTGGGACCTGCTCCGCGCTGGCGATGCTGCAGCCCTCTGCCCCTTCATCCCGACGCGCAGATCGCGCTTCACCGCCGCCGGCATCACCAGGTGCGCTCGGTATCGTCAGGATATCAGGACGCCAGGCCAAATCGAGCTCTACCAACCGCTGTCATCGCTGGAACCCGGAACGAGCGCGCCCTCCCGCGCCCGGCGCCACGGTCCGGCAGGGATGACCGTGCGGCCGATTCGAGCACCTCCGACATTCCCCGGAAGCCGCTTCAATCAGGGCATACGGACGCCAGGTCTTCCGCCAGGCGCCACGGCGGCTCTACCTCTCTCGCCATCGGGGTGTTCAGTAACTCTCATCGCGCGTGGGGCATTGTGCACCGTCATACGTCCGGCCCGAACGAGTTCCGCGGGGTGAAAGCAGGTCATCGTCGGCCGGCACAAGGGGCATCCTCCGGAGGTCTACCA
>ERZ1370068.231-contig-10208_pt1 | contig 29509 bp, 36 predicted proteins | sample MGYA00561227_ERZ1370068 | MGnify/ENA primary metagenome ERZ1370068 (study PRJEB38410, sample SAMEA6850437) | metagenome | study: Metagenomic assessment of the ecological functions of the soil: analysis of the soil microbiota associated with the...
AAGCTGGCTATTGCTACCCGCTCTAGCGGCCGTCAGCTGGTCGATGAAGCCGGCGATGCAGCGGTCGTGCCAGGGCACGAAGCTGCCGAAACCGTGAAAGCCGACGTGACCGCCGCCCTTCGGGAGCAGGGACGTCAGGCGCGGATTGGAAGTCCAGTCGAAGGAGAGATAGGCATTGGCGGGGATCCACGGGTCGTTGCGCGGCGTGAATGAGCAGGTCGGAACGCGGATTTCGCCGAGAAGATTCTTTGCGGAGCAGCGTGCGTAGTAGTCGTCGGCGTTCGCGAAGTTGTTGCGCGGCGCCACGACGCGATCGTCGAACTCGTAGACGCTGGAGATGGTGCCGAGGGCGGCGCGTTCAAGATCGGTCAGCACGGAATCGGGGCAGCGATCTCCTCCTTCATGCGCGCCAGGAGATGATCGTGGTAGCGACGGTTGCGGCGCTGCATGAGGCGCAGCTGGGTCGCCTTCAGGTCGATCGGCGCGAGAGACGCTGGCGGCGCCGAGGAGCGGAGCGCGGCAGCCCCTGCTCGCCCGAGATACTTCAGCAGCATGTTGCCGCCGAGGGAGAAGCCGACGATGACGATCCCGTTCGCCGCCAGCCGACCATCCATGCGGCCGACGACAGTGCGCAGGTCCTCAGTGCGGCCGGCGTGATATTGCAGGCGGCAGCGCGGCCGCGAGGTCCGGCGCCTGCGCAGATTGAGGCGGAGCACGGGATGGCCGCGCCCGAGCAGGTAGCGCGCGCTCGCCCGCATGTAGGTGCTCGTCTCGCAGCCGGTGAGACCGTGGATGAGGATGACGAGCGGGCGCGGGCTGCTCAGGCCGCCAGCGGGCGGTTGAGGGTGGCGACCAGACGTCGTCGCCCGAGCCGTCGGCCATCGGGAACTCGAGCGGTTCTGGCGGGATGAGGGATCGAGCGCGATGGTCGGGCTTGCGCAGGTAGTTGCGGATGGTCTGGAGATCGCCGCCCCACCAGGGCGGGCGCGCCAGGAAGCGCGGGTAGGCGCGGGCCGGATCTACGCCGTTGCCGAGAGCCAATCGCGCACCACCGCAATCGGTACTTCTCCGGCCACCAGGGCCGGGGCGTGGCCGACGCCGGGGATGTCGACGACCTTGGCCGCCGGGCCGTGGCGCTGCATTTCGGCGGCGGTGTCGGGCAGCAGCAGATCGGACTCGGCGCCGTGCAGCACCAGGACGGGGCAGCGGATGGCGTCCCACACCGGCCAGAGATCGACGTCCCTTGAGGCCGTTGGCGCGGAAGGCCTGGCCGATGGCGGGATCGTAGGCGAGGCCGAAGCCGCCGCCCTCGAGCCGGCGATAGCCCTGGAGGGCGAGGTGGCGCCAATCCTGATCGCTCATCGGCCCGAACGGCGCGTGCACGCGGCGCAAGTAGGCCTCCAGCTCGTCGAGCGAGGCGAAGCGCGGATCGGCGCCGACATACTCGGCGATGCGCTCGAGCGCGACCTTCGGGATGTAGGGGCCGATGTCGTTCAGCGACGAGGCGGCGGATGGGCGTGTTCGGCTGCGCCGCCAGCTGCATGCCGATGAGGCCGCCCATGGAGGTGCCGAGCCAGTCGACCTCCATGGCGCCGACGCGGGCGAGAGCGCGTTCATGTCGGCGAGGTATTGCGCGCTGGTGTAGTCGGAGACCGGCAGCCAGTCGCTGCGGCCGCGGCCGGGCACGTCCGGGCAGATCACGCGCCAGCGGTCGGCGAGGGGCGGCGGCGAGGCGATCGAAGTCGCGGCTGTTGCGGGTGAGGCCGTGGACGCAGACCAGGGTGCGCGGCGCCGACGGCTCGCCCCACTCGGTGTAGGCGATGCGGTGGAAGCCGTGCGGCCCGAGGCCGAGCACGCTTTCGGTCTTCATGGACTTCATGGACAGGACCGGTAAGCCATGATAGCCAACCTCTCACTCTATACTGACATCATCGGCGACCGCGCGGAAGTCCGCCCAGCCGCATCGCAGCAAACAATCCCGTGAGCAGTCTCGATCACACGATATCCGCGAGCGGCGCGACGCGCAGCATCGGCGCGGGCTGCTGCTCGTCGCCGGCGCCGCGATCGTCTGGAGCGCGGGCGGGCTGCTGGCGCGGATGATCGAGACCGATCCCTGGACCAAGCTGTTCTGGCGTTCGCTGTTCGCGTTCGTCTTCCTCCTGGCCTACGCCTGGTACCGCAACCGCGGCCGCCTCGTCGCCACCTTCCGCGAGCTGGGCTGGCCCGGCGTGGTGCTCGGCCTCTGCTTCGCGACGGCGTCGACCGCCTTCATCATCGGCCTCGACTACACGACGGTCGCCAACATCATGTTCGTGCAGGCCGGCGCGCCCTTCATCGCCGGGCCTGCTGGGCTGGCTGATCACTGCACGAGCGGGTGCAGCTGCGCAGCTGGATCGCGATGGGCGCCGCGCTCGCTCGGCATCGGCGTGATCTCGCGCGGGCTCGCTGGAGGCCGGGAACGCTCATCGGCGATCTGCTGGCGATCACCTGCGCGCTCGGCGTTCGCCGGCGCCATCGTGACGACGCGGCGGCACAAGCATTTGCGCATGGCGCCGGCGACCTGCCTGGCGACGCTGTTCACCGCTCTCTTTTCGCTGCCCTTCGCGCAGCCTTGCGGCGCCTGGCACCTCCGATTTCTTCTATCTCGTGCTGTTCGGCGTGGGACAGATGGGGATCGGGCTCATCCTTTTCACCGGCGGCGTGCGGCTGGTGCCGGCGGCCGAGGCGGGGCTGATGTCGGTCCTCGAGGCCATCCTGTCGCCGCTGTGGGTGTGGATCGGCGCTGACGGAGACGCCGAACGCGGACACGCTGCTCGGCGGCGCCATCGTGCTGGGGGCGATCGTCGTGCATACGCTGGTCGATTGGCGGGCGGAGCGGACGGTGGTGCCGACGCCGGACTGAGTCGCGCTCATACCGGCACCGGTTCGTCGTCCACCAGCACCAGCGTTTCCGGGTAGAAGCCGTTGAAGCGGGTGGCGTTGGAGTTGCTGTAGGCGCCGAGGCGGTCGATCTCGATCCAGTCGCCTTCGGCGACGTCGGACGGGAGGTCGAAGTTGCCGGGCAGCACGTCGACCGAGTCGCAGGTGGGGCCGAAAGAGCTTGAAGGGCACCAGCTCGGACGAGGTCGGACCCTTCGAGGCGGACGACGCGGGCGGGCAGGCGCAGGTTGGTCGGTGACCATCTCCGAGAGCGAGCCGTAGATGCCGTCGTTGATGTAGAGGCGGTCGCCTTTTCGAAGCTGCACCTGGACGACCAGCGACATAGCCTCGGCGACCAGCGCCCGGCCCGGCTCGCACATCAGCACGCAGTCGCGGCGCAGGCCGAGGGCCTTCACGCCGGCCTCGATCTCCGCGATGAAGGACCTCGAGCGGCGGGATGGTGTTGGTCATGTACTGGGCCGGGAAGCCGCCGCCGACATCGAGATACTGGATGGGCACCTTGGCCTCGGCCAGCACCTGGCCGCAGATCTCCAGCGCCTTGCGTGTAGGCGCCGGGCACCAGGCATTGCGAGCCGACATGGAAGCAGAGGCCGACCTGGGCGCCGCGCGAATGGGCCTCCTTCAGCAGGGCGGCGGCCTCCGGCGGCTCGGCCCCGAACTTGGCGGCGAGGTGGAAGAAGATGCCTCGACCGGCGGGGTGGTGACGCGCACGACGATGGTGATGCCCTCGGCGCCGGTCTCGTTCAGCACCTTGTCGAGCTCGTCCTTGTGGTCGACCACGAAGGTATCGACGCCGTAGACGTGATCGGCGGTCTGGATGACGGCGCGGCCCTTCACGGGATGCATGAAATAGCAGCCGGCCTCCGGGAACTTCTCGCGCACCTGGGCGATCTCCGGCAGCGAGGCGGTATCGAAGTGGCGGATGCCGGCCTCGTAGAGCTCCTGCAGCACCTGGGGATGGGGATTGCACTTGACGGCGTAGAGCACGCGGCCGGGGAAGAGCTCGAGGAACTTCTGGGCATTGCGGCGGAGCACGTTGGGGCCGGAGGCAATAGACGGGGTAGCTCGGCTTCAGGGCCGCCCACCATCGAGCGCACGTCGGGGAACTGGGCTTCCATGCGGCCGGGCTCCGTTCTTGGGCGAGGCAGCGCCAGGATGCGCCGATCTGCGTGACGGCTTCTATCGCAGTTCGGCGGGCGTTGTCGCGCCGCGCAGAATCGAAGCGATGGAGCCCATGCGCAGCGGGGAGCGAGTGGTTGGGCCGCGTGGAGTTGGAACCGCCGATGGGCTGCCGATGAACGCAGACGATCCCGAAATGGCGGCTACCGGGGAGGCGCTCTTCGAGGCCTTCTCTTCATCCGCTGCCACCCGGCTCGACTTATGATCTGGAGCGCGCCTTCCGCATGCCCGCACTCATGCGAAGACCTTCGCCACCCAGATCTGGAAGTTTCCATTGCCGGCGTTGCCTGCCGTCTTCGAAGGCGTACTGATGCGCGGAGCCAGATCGCGGTGTCGTCGGCCAGGTCGACGGATGCGCCGGCCAGGTCTCCCCAGTAATACGATCTGCGATTGCGTCGGCAGGGTTTGGTCGTAGGGCGCATCGCCGATCTTCACCAGTCGGCTGGGACGGATATCGGACTCGACAGCGAGGTAGGCGCTGTAGCGCATCTCGGGAGTACCGGGTCGTCCCCGTGCGCGTGTAGACGATGGCCATGTCGCCGTTCTTGTTCACCTCCATGGCCGGCCAGCCATAGGACAAGCGCGTCTCGGGCGGATCCTCGAGCGGATTGTTGCCGCCGAAGATCCGATTGATGAATCCCGATGTCGGACTGGTCGGTATCTTGGGAAACTCCTTCACGTTCACGCGCACGAGCCGGATCGCGGTCATCGGCTGATTGTCCTTGAACCAGTCCCGGCCGTCATTCATGACCGCGTACACAGATCCGTTCCGGTACACCGCCTTGAGCGGCCAGTTGATCGAGGTTCGACATCTTGACCGGCTTCTTCGAGATCCTTCTGCGGCCCCTCGGGCGGAAAGGTGAAGGCGGACAGCGTGACGTCGGCGCGCTCCATCTTCTGGTTCGCTTCCAGAGGATTGCTCAGACCCCATACCAGGAGCTGATCGCCGCCGTATTGGCCGACAAAATAAGCGCGCGAACTCTCGCTATGATGGACCGCGGGCTGCACTGATGCCCGCCGGGCTGGAATCCGGGTTGGTCAAATCCCAGAACTGCCATCCCTTCGCATTCGCGGGAGCCGGACGCCAGCGTATCGGCATCGTAGAGCACGACGCGGCACATAGCGGAAAACGCCTCACGCATTGATCACCGCATTGGTCTGGTAGATGCACCTCTTGTCGATCCCGAGGCACGGGTAGTCGGCGGAATCGCGCCGGCTGGTAGACGGGGTCGTTCGGCACGCCGTAATGCGCGACCGCGTCCCAGTAGTACAGAAACCAGCCGTCCAGGGGATCTGCGTCTTGGACACGGCCATGACGACCATGTCTCTCCGCCCGGTGTCGTTCTGATGCGCGCTATTGAAGGTCAACGCGCGAAATCCAGAACCGCTTTCGATAGGGGTCGAAGATCGCGCGCGTGTCATAGTATGAATCGATGCCGAACGACGCCGCGAGATTCAGGCTGCTGAAGAAGCTCTGCGTGGCGATGGGCGGCTGCAGGGCGCGCCCGCCTTGTCATAGAAGGCGATCACCGCGCGTGCCGTTACCACGACGGATTTTTCACTGACGGCAATCTGGGTGTCGGCGGGAAAGCCGCTGAAGTTGGAGAGGTTTCCCCGGCCTGCCAACTCGCCGTCGGAACGGGAGTTTGGGCCATCAGCCGTTGACCTTGCGGATCACTTCCGATTGGGTATTCGGCTCCGGCGGTTTCCGTGCCAGCTCTTGCAATGCCTTGGCCGTCAGCTCCGCGTATCCGGCGACGGCCATGGCTCCTCCCTGACGTCGACGAGTCGGCCTCTTGCCCTTGGCGCGACGCTTGAACACTTTGCTTGGCAGCCATCGCACTTCTCCTTCCGTAAAGCTTGGCGAGGTCGACAAATTCGGTGCGAGCCAGCTTGCCGGAAGAGGGTGTACCTTTCTCGTCCTACCGACCAGGCACGTCGGAGCGCAAACGAAGAACACATGCCGGCTTCCGCCCGACGCGGGTCAGGCGCCACGCTCCTTGGGAAGTCAGCGGGTCAGTCGGCCTCTTGAACCGTGTCTGACCCCACTTCGATGCTTAGGCGGCGGCCGATCAGCTCTCGTAAGCGCAGCAGATCAGTCGCACGAACAGCGGCGCGAAAATCGACGCAATGAAAATACTGGCCAACACCGCCCCTGAGTGACGGCAAGCCGGTCGCCCAGATCACCGCGAGAATTCCGATGATGACGAGGCTGACCATCAGCACGACGGTCGCCAGCAAGCATCGGCGAATGCAGGCGATATAGCGTTGCCAGTTCCATTCGCGCTGCGGGTCGCCGGTGCCCTTGCAGCAGCAGACGCAGACCGCAAGCACGGACCCGAGGATCATGATGTAGTGGAGGTCCACGCCGACGCGATTGAAGACCCACCACCAGAGCAGGCCGAACACGACGGTAATGACGATTTGAAAGACAATGACCATGCTGTTTCTCCCGATATTCTGGGCGAAAGCCGCAACCGCCAGGCGAAGCCGACTGTCGACGTAAGGCGGGCAGCGTTCCCCTCAACGCCGGATTGTCATTGCGCGGTCAAAATACGCCCGATCTGCGTACAACACAATCGGGGTCAGACACGCGGACCTCTTATCGGCTGCGATGCCAGGTGGGCGCGGCGGAGAGACGGGCGCGCGCAGCGCCCCTACGGTTTCTTGTCGAGCGTGATGCCGCGGCCGGCCCAGGCGGGCAGCTCGACGGCCGTGGCCGCCTTCAATGCCGCCTGCGTCGCCTCCGGCATCGGGGCGGTGCGGCCGGCCTTCGAGTCGAAGTGGAGCATCACGCATTCGAAGGTGGCGCGCTCGCTGCCGTCCACTTTCATGATGTGGGCGACGCGCAGGCGTTTGGCGTCGGCGCCGAGGACGAGGCTTTCGATCTCCATGATGCGCCGGCGCGCGCAGCTCCTTCACGTAGCGCACGTGGCTCTCGACCGTGTACATGGCCCCGCCCGTGCGCTCGTAATAGTCCGTGCCGATGCCGAAATGGGCCATGATGGCCCAGTTGGCATTCGTGAAGGGGACGAGATAGTAGGCCTCGTTGAGATGGCCGTAGGCATCGAGCCATTGGTCCTGCAAGGGCTCGGCGTGGAGCTTCAGGAGCGTCATGCGGTCGGTCCTTCGCATTTCATCGGATGGGACGGCGCGGAATCGGGCTTGTCATCATCGGCGTCATGGGTTCCTTTCCCTATCCTAGCGCGATGGCGGCATTTTACCGGAGAGATCTGATGAGCAGCGCAGTCAGTCCTACTCCAGCCGAGCGTTCGGACTTCGTCACCCTGCTGGCGTGGGTCTTCATCGGCCTCAGCGGCCTTGCGACCCTGATGGCGACGTTCGAGTACATGATGGTCAACTTCGTCATGTCCATCGGCCAGATGCAGGATGCGATGAATGACGCGAAGGCGCGCGGCGATTTTCCGCCCGGCGCGGAATTCATGCTCGACCATGTCCGCCAGTTGATGGCGGCGTTCTTCCTGCTGTCGCTCGTCACGCTCGTCGCCTCGGTCGGGCTGCTGAAGCGCTGGAACTGGGCGCGGCTGCTCTTCATCTGCCTGATGGCGCTGGGCATCGCGTGGAACCTGGCGGGCCTCTTCCTCCAGCGCCTCATGATGTCGACAGTGCTGTCGTCGATGCCCATGATGCAACCGAACATGCCGCCGGATTTTCGCGCTCAGCTCGAATCGATGATGACGGGCATGCAGGTGATGGGGGCGATCTTCGCGCTCGGCTTCAGCGTCCTCTTCGGGTGGATCATCGAAGCGCCTGATGTCCGCGGAGATCAGGCGGGAGTTCGAAGCGCCGCGCTGACGGGCATACTCCCGCCGCTCAGAGGATCTGGGGCACCCGCGTCTTCCAGCAGGCCGGGGCAGCTCGGGTGGTCGTGCAGGCGCGGCCAGATCTTCGGGAACAGAGTCCGGAACATCGCATTCAGGTCCACGATCGTCCACTCCCGCCCTTCACGTAGAAGACGCCGCGGGCGGAATTGACGCGGCCATCGACGATCGTCGCGGGCATGCCCTCCTTCCGCCCCTCCTGCCAGGCGCGGATGCCGTCGATCGTGGCGGCGTCGTTGGCGCCGGACATCGGCACCTTCAGGGATCCGCTGCCGGTGGGCCTCGCCCCGGGCTTGCTGGACTTCGCGGCGGCGGCGATTTCGTGGAGCAGGAACTGCACGAGCAGGATGTCTTCCGCGCTGGAGTTCTGGCCGTTCTCGCCGACGGAGCTGTCGACGTTGAAGAAGATCGGTAGACTCCGGCACCACCGGCCGGGTCGCGACGATAGTGCATGGTGCTGTCCTTTTTCCCAGCGGGAATGATAAGACGTCATGCCGAAACTTGACGGCATCTAGCCTAACAGCGTCCTTCCAGCCTGCACAGCGCCGGAGCGAAACCAGCTGACCTCACAAGCCGATAAAGCCGCCGCCTTCAAGGCCCTGCATGCCGCGCCCGGCGCGTTCGTGATTCCCAATCCGTGGGACGTGGGCTCGGCGAAGCTGCTGGCGCTCGCCGGCTACAAGGCGCTGGCGACGACGAGCGCGGGGATGGCGCTGGTCGCTCGGGCGGCCGGATGGCGGGGTCAGCCGCGAGGAAGCGCTCGCCCATGGACGCGTGATCGCGGCGGCGACGCCGCTTCCGGTGTCGGCCGATCTGGAGAACGGCTTCGGCGAGCGCGCCGGCGGATTGCGCGGAGACGGTAGCGCGGCGCGGCGGCGGCCGGACTCGTCGGCTGCTCGATCGAGGATGCGAGCGGGCGCGCGGACGAGCCGATCTATCCGCTCGAGCTGGCGGCGGCGCGCGTGCAGGCGGCGGTGGCGGCAGCGCGCGCCCTGCCCTTCCCGTTCATGCTGACGGCGCGGTCCGAGAACTTTCTCCACGGGCGGCCGGACCTCGACGATACGCTGCGGCGCCTGCGGGCGCTTCGCGGCGGCCGGGGCCGACGTGCTGTATGCGCCGGGCCTCGTCCACGCGCGAGCAGATCGCGGCGGTGGTGAAGGCGGTGGCGCCCAAGCCGGTCAATCTGCTGGCGAGCCCGGCGCTCGGCGCCGTCACGGTGACGGACCTGCGGGCGCTCGGCGTCGAAGCGCATCAGCGTCGGCGGGCTGCTGGCGCGCGCCGCCTACAGCGCGGCGCTGCGCGCGGCGCGCGAGATGGCGGCCAGCGGCACCTTCGGCTTCGCCAAGGAGGCGGTGCCGTTCGCGGAACTCAACGGGATGTTCAGGCGAGGGGCGACCGGCAGGTCGCTCGCGCCACGGCCGCCGTACACTCGCACTTGGAATGCGCGCGCACGAGAGCGGCGGGCGACCTGCCGGTCGCCCTACACGCGCGCCCGTTGGCGTGGGTTCAGGCCGGCTTGAGGTTGGCGGCGGCGGTCTTGCCGCGCTCGGTCGTGATCTCGAACGAGATGCGCTGACCTTCGCGCAGCGTCTGCATGCCCGCGGCCTGCACGGCGGAGACGTGGACGAACACGTCCTTCGAACCATCTTCCGGCTGGATGAAGCCGAATCCCTTTGTCGTGTTGAAGAACTTCACCGTTCCGATAGGCATCGCTCGCTCCTGTCGTCCGTTCATGTTCGGCGCCCGCGCAGCTCAGGGCGCGGCCTGCAGCCGGTTGCGGAATGTCGTAGAGCGGACGCCCCGAGGAGCGGCGGCAATAACACGTCCCGACCAAGCCGACCTTTTCATGGTACGAAATTGGGCGGAGTGCAACCCGATTATTAACCCTGCGCCGAGGGCCCTCAGGCGAGGGACGGCGCGGCGCTGCGGCGATCGCCAGGGCGGCGCGCTGGTCGCGCGGGCCGAGCTGCAGGAACATGGCGCGGGCGCGGCGCGATATCCTCGCCCGCCGCTCTCGACGGCGCGCTGGACCGCGAGGGTGGCCGCATGATCGGGGCCGCAGACGAAGGCCAGGGCCTGGCCCAGGCGGTGCATGGCGGCGGCATCGGCCGGCATCGTCACGGTGGCAGCGGGCGGCGGCGCTTCCGCGCCTTCGCCCTCGTCCTCGCCGGGCGGACCGGCCCTTGTCGCGGCGCTCGGCCTTGGCCGCCAGACGCTCATCGCGGCGGGCCGTCTTTGCGGCGCTGCCGTTCGGCCCGCTCCTGTCCGTAGTTCGGCCCGTTTCGCCACGCGCGCGCCTGCCTTTCCGTGCCGGCATCAGTACGGCCTGCGGCGCGGTTGAACAGGGGCTTTTTCCGGCCGCGGTCGGCGGTCCTATGCCTTCAGCAGCGCCTTGACGGCGGGAGCGGCGGCGATGCGGCCTTCGGCGACATAGGCCTCGTGATGGGATCTCGATGTCGGCCAGGCGGTAGAGATAGTTGACCATGAGGCCGGCGGATTCCTGCATGCCCTTGGGCGAGGTGTCGGCGAGCCAGTTCAGGCGCTCGATGCGGGCGCCGTTGGCGAGGTGGAAGCGGGCGACCGGATCGAGCGGCTTGCCGTTGCTCTTCTCCTGCAGGGAGGTAGTGGGCGCAGAGGCGCCGCAGGGTCGGCGCCAGGGCCTCGGCGATCGCCTCGTCCTGGGCCCACCCGGGATCGGACAGGACGGCCTGGAGATCGCTCTTCTTCGCCGCCGTGAGCAGCAGCGCCGTCGCCCTCGGCCAGGTGGCGGTCGAGCCAGGCACGGAAGCCGGGAATGGGGGACAGAGTGGCGAAACGTCTTCAGGCGTGGCAGCTCGTGCAGAGGCTGCTGACGACGCGCTTGATCAGGAAGCTGCCGAAGCTGATGCCGCGCAGGCCGGTCTGCGTGTTCGAAATCGAGTAGAAGATGGCGGCGTCGGCGGTCGCCGGGTCGACACGGGGCGCTCCCTCGTCGAGCAGCTTCTGGATGTTGTCGGCCATGCCGGCGACCAGCGCCACCTCGACGAAGATGAGCTGGCTCGCCGGGCATGCGCGGATGGAAGAAGGCGTAGCAGCGGCGGTCGGAATCGAGGCGGTTCTTGAGATCGGTCCAGGACTGGATCTCGTGCACGGCCTCATAGGCGATGAGCTTCTCAGAAGGGCGGCCGGCGAGTCCCAGTCGATGCGCTCCAGCGTCAGCGGGCCGATGTCGAACCAGGAGGTGAAGAGCATCTGGAGATCGCGATCGAGGCCGGCGAGCGTCTTGTCGGCGGACAGGTGCTTCAACAACTCGGCGCGCAGGTCGACCAGGAACTTGAAGCCGTCGGGCAAGGTGGTGAGCTGGGTCAGCAGGCGCACGCGCGGAGAGATCGCGGCCTCCCGCAGATCGACCGACGGCCGACGAGACGGCGGCGCGATCCTCGGCCTGCTGATAGGCGCGCGACCGCCGCCTCGATGCGGGCGCGGTCGGGGCCGAAATTGTCGGCCAGGAGCTTCAGGAACTGCAGGCGCCCAGTGGGCGAGAGGCCGAGATAGGCGCGCCCGATCTCGGCCAGGCGCGGGCGCGCGGAAACCTCGCCGCCCCGGTTGGCGAGGGCACTCCTCGATGCGCTGGGCGAGGCGGCGGGCATCCTCCTCCGGGAGGTCGGGCTGGGGCGCGACCGCCGCGCCCCGCCGACGCGCGCCGCGATCTCGCGCCAGGCCACGCGCAGGTTGCTCATGGCGCGATCGAAGATCGAGGGAGCGGTCGGAGTCGGGAGCGTCTCCTGCCATGCGCGCGGGCTCACCGGATGGGTCGGCCGGGCCCCAGCCCAGCGCGGACTTTATCGAGGTTTAGATATGAGGAGGCCGGCGCACCATAGCCAGCGGCCGACACGCCGTTGCCACGGGGCTCACGGGCCGCCGCCGCTGTTTCAACTGGACGCAGATCCGTCGTTGGCATTGCAAAGCCTCCGCCGACCGGGCAGAAACTCTAGCCACGTTGCATGAGGGATTCGCGATCCATGGCCGCCGGCCCGCTCTCGGGCACCACCATCGTCGACCTGACGCGCGTCCTGGCTGGCCCCTACTGCACGCATGGTGCTGGCCGACCTCGGCGCCCGCGTGATCAAGATCGAAGCGCCGCGACGGCGGCGACGATCGCGCCGCTACGGGCCCGTTCGTGAACGGCAAGTCGGCCTACTTCATGCCGATCAACCGCGGCAAGGAAAGCATCGCGCTCGACCTCAAGGCCGACGCCGATCGCGAGATCTTCGAGCGGCTGCTCGACACAGGCCGACGTGCTCGTGGAGAACTTCCGGCCCGGGCGCGATGGAGCGGCTCGGCTATGGCTGGGAGGCGCTGCACGCAGCGCCATCCCCGGCTGATCTACGCCGCGGCCTCGGGCTTCGGCCATAGCGGACCCTACGCGCCCAATCCCGCCTACGACATGGTGGTGCAGGGCATGGGCGGGATCATGAGCATCACCGGCCATCCCGGCGGGCCGCCGACGCGGGTCGGCGCCTCCATCGGCGATCATCACGGCCGGGCTGTTCACGGCGATCGGCATCGCCTCGGCGCTCCATCACCGCCACGCCAGCGGCGAGGCGCATGAAGATCGACGTCGCCATGCTCGATTGCCAGCTGGCGATCCTCGAGAACGCGCTCAGCCGCTATTTCCTCACCAACCGGTCGCCGCAGCCGCTGGGTGCGCGCCACCCTCGATCGCGCCGTTCGCGGCCTTCGCCACGGCCGACGGCCACATCATCATCGCCGCCGGCACCGATGCGCTGTTCGGCAAGCTCTGCGCCGCGCTCGGGCGGCCGGCGCTGGCGCGCGACGCCCGTTTCCTCACGAATGACGCGCGCGCAGAGAATGTCGACGCCTTGGGTGCGGCGCTCAGAAGCCGTCTTGAAGGAGCGCGCGGCGCCGAATGGCTGACGCTGCTGGAGGCCGCCGGCGTACCGTCGGGGCCGATCAACGACATCGCGGGCATCGCCAACGATCCGCAGATCCGCGCTCGCAACATGATCGTCGCCATCGAGGATCCGCAGGCCGGGCCGCTGAAGCTTGCCGGCAATCCGATCAAGCTCTCGGCCTTCCCCGACCCCACGAGCCGGCCGGCAGCGCCCGCGCTCGACGGCGACCGCGCCGCGATTCTGAAGGATTTGAAGCCGCGGATGAATGGCGATGAACGCCGATAGTTCCGTCGTTCAGTTGGCGACCTGCGAGGAGCAGGGACAGATTCAGCGGCGTTCATCGCCGTTCACCGGCGGTTGTCAATCGCATGAAGTGGCTGCGGCGTTCCCTGTATGTCGTTGGCGGCCTGTTGGCGCTGATCGTCGTCATCGGGGCCGGCGGGTACCTGTGGTTGCGCACGTCGCTGCCGGGAGACGGCCGGCAGCGTGACGGTGTGCCGCGGCTAGGAGCGAGGTGGAGATCGCGCGCGATGGCGACGGCATCGTCACCATCCGCGCGCAGTCCGAGGCCGACGCGTTCTACGCGCTCGGCTATGCGCACGCGCAGGACCGAGCTGTTCCAGATGGACATGATGCGCCGCTGGGGCGCCGGCCGGCTGTCGGAGGTGTTCGGCGCCAGGACCGTGAACGTCGACAAGATGATGCGCATCCTGGGCTCTATCGACTGGCCGAAGCCAGCCTGGCGCAAGATACCGAACGAGATGCGCGTGACCCTGGAGGCCGTACGCCGCCGGCGTGAATGCCTTTCTCGCGACGCGCAGCGGCACGCTGTCGCCGGAGTTCGCGCTTCTGGGCTACAGCCCGGAGCCGTGGCGGCCGGCGGACTCTGCTGCTGTGGGGCCGCCTGATGGCGCTGGAGCTCAGCGACAACTGGAGGCAGGAACTGCTGCGCTACCAGCTGGCGGCTCGATTGACGCCGGCGCAGCTCAACGAGCTGTGGCCGGCGCCGCCGGGCGACCACTCGAGCATGCCGCAGGCGCAGAAGCCCGGACGACCATGCGGAGCTCGCGCGGATGTCTTGCGCGACCGGGGAGCGTCGAACAACTTCGTCGTCGCCGGCAGCCGCAGCGCCACCGGCAAGCCGCTGCTGGCCAACGACCCGCATCTCCACCTGGAGGCGCCGATCCAGTGGTATCTCAGCGCGCATCGAAACGCCGACGCTGACCCTGGTCGGCGCGACGGCACCGGGCGTGCCCATGCTGATCATCGGCCATAACGGCCATGTGGCCTGGAGCTTCGTGACGACCGCCAGCGATACCGAGGACCTGTTCATCGAGAAGCTGCTGCCCGGCGATCGCCACGCACCATCTCGGCGCCGGCAGGCCCCTGGCGCCCGAGACCCGCAACGAGATCATCAAGGTCGACGGCGCGGCCGATGTCGCGTTGACGGTGCGGCGGCAGCCGGCACGGGCCGATCCTGTCGGACGCGCCGTCGCTCGCCTGGACGGCCCGACGCAGGTGCTGTCGCTGGCCTGGCCCGGCTTCGACGAGGATGACGGCACGGCGGCCGCCCTCTACCGCATGAACCGCGCCGGCAATGCCGACGAACTGCGGGTCGCGGCCGCCGGTTTCGGCAGCCCGATGCAGAACCTCCCGTACGCGGATACCCAGGGCCATATCGGCTTCATCGCGCCCGGCCGCATGCCCATGCGCAAGAAGCTCAACGCCGCCAGCCAGATGCCGGCGCCGGGCTGGACCGGGCGATTACGATTGACCGGATATCAGCCGGTCGTCACGCTGCCGCAGATCGTCGATCCCAAGCGAGGGCTGGATCGCCACCGCCAACAACGACATCCGGCCGGTGGACTACGGCCGCTTTCTCTGCCGGTCGCTGGGAGCCGCCCTGCCGGCTACTCGCATCGCCGAACTGCTCGACGCGACGCCGCAGCAGACGCTCGGACACGCTGGCGGCGATCCAGCTTGACGACAAGTCGGTTGCCGCCGAGGAGATCCTGCCCGACCTGCTCGACGCCGATCGCAGCCGGACGCGGTCGCCGGATTCGCCGTCGACCCAGGCCTGGCCCGCTGAAGGCGTGGGACTTTTCGCGATGGCGCGCGATCGCCCGGAGCCGCTGATCTTCACGGCCTGGATGGCCGAGCTCGACAAGGCGATCCTCGGCGACAAGCTCGGCGATCTCGTTCGAGGACCTATGCGTCGTGGAACCTGCGTCGATGGCGTCCGGCTCATGGCGCCGACGGCCTCGCAGTGGTGCGACGATACGCGAACGACCGAGATTGAAACCTGCAGAGCGCAGATCAACGAAGCGCCTGGCGCTCCGCCCTCGACAAGCTCGCCGCCGCCTATGCGGGCGCAATCCTGCGGACTGGCGCTGGGGCGACGCGCACCGGGCGCGCTTCAGCCATCCAACTGTTCGATCGCATTCCGATCCTGCGCGACCTCGTCCGACGATCCGATCGCCACCGACGGCGACGACACCACCGTCAACCGGGCGACGCCGCAGGGTGGATTTCGACTCCGTCGTCTTCCGGACGTGCATGGCGCCGGCCTGCGGGCGATCTTCGACCTCGCCGATCTCGACCGTTCGCGCTTCATCATCGCCGGCGGACAATCGGGCAATCCGCTGTCGGCCCACTACCGCGACCAGGTCGAGCGCTGGCGAGACGGGCGCTACAATCGGAGCTGCGCGGCCGAGGGCGAGGAAGTCCTGACATTGGTCCCGAGCGCCCAGTAGAATGGGCCGGCAACCCGGGGCTGAGCCCATGACCGTGACCATCGATGACATCCGCGCCGCCGCGGCGACCATTGCGGGCAGGTCGTGCGCACGCCGGCGGTGCCGGCGCCGCGGCTGGCCGAGGCGACCGGCGCGACGAGCGGTCGTGCTGAAGCTGGAGAACCTGCAATTACACCGGCTCGTTCAAGGACCGCGGCGCCTTCAACAAGCTGAAGAGCCTGACGCCGGCCGAGGCGAAGAACGGCGTCATCGCGATGTCCGCGGGCAACCACGCGCAGGGCGTCGCCTGCTTCGCGCAGCGGCTCGGCATTCCCGCCGTCATCGTCATGCCGCAGGGCACGCCGTTCAACAAGGTCGAGCGCACGCGCGGCTTCGGCGCGCGGGTGGTGATCGAGGGCGACACGATCGACGCCGCCGCGGTGTTCGCGCGCGATCTCGCCAGAGCGCGAGAACCTCACCTTCGTGCATCCCTACGACGATCGCCTGGATCGTCGCCGGCCAGGGCACCATCGGCCTCGAACTCATGGCCGATGCGCCCGACCTCGACGTCATCGTGGTGCCGATCGGCGGCGGCGGCATCATGGCGGGCATCGCGACGGCGGCCAAGACGATCAAGCCGGACATCCAGATGATCGGCGTGGAGGCGGCGCTCTATCCTCCATGCACCACGCCATCCGCAACCTGACGCCGGTAGTTCGGGGCGCAGACGATCGCCGAGGGCATCGCGGTGAAATCGCCGGGCGCGCATCACCAAGGCGCATCATCGAGCGGCTCGTGAGCGACATCCTGCTGGTCGAGGAGGAGCCGCTGGAACAGGCGGTGCAGATGATGGCGGAGGCGCAGAAGATCGTCGCCGAGGGCGCCGGCGCCGCCGGCCTCGCCGGCGCATGCTGGCGCACCGCGAGCGCTTCGCCGGCAAGCGCGTCGGCCTCGTCGTCTGCGGCGGCAACATCGACGCCCGCCTGCTCGGGCAGGTGCTGCTGCGCGGGCTGGTGCGCGACGGCCGCGTCATCTCCCTGCGCATCCAGATCGTCGACCAGCCGGGCGTACTGGCGCGCCTGGCGCGCGCCATCGGCGACGCCGGCGGCAACATCATCGAGATCTACCACCAGCGGCTGTTCACGGACCTGCCGGCCAAGCGTCGCCGACATCGACGCCGTCGTCGAGACGCGCAACGCCGAGCATGTGAAGGAGATCACGGCGAGCCTGGTCGCGGCGGGGTTCCAGGTGCGGCAGCTGGGGAGCCGGTCGGCGTAGCTACTCACTCTGGCACCGTTTCTGCATTACGCATCCTCGCCCAAACCCTCTCCGCTTCTGCGAGGACCCGACCATTGGCAGCACTCGGAGGACGCGCCGCCGGCCCTACTGCGCCTGCGCCGTGCTGTCGGAGGCGAACGTCGACTTGGCCATTGGTCGACTGGTTCGTCGGGTAGATCGTCTCCGTGCGGAAGCCGGTCGCGCCGCCTGGCGGCAGGTCGGCGAATCTCGGCGGTGAAGGTCCAGCGGTCGAGCTGGGTGCCCTTCGTATCGCTGACGGTCGCCATCAGCGGCGGCACCTGGCGCGCCTCGCTTCGCTACGTGTTCACGATCGTCCCCTCGGACGGTGAGGATCGCCAGCCGCCTGATCCGACGGTGCGGGCCGCCTTGCACGTCGCGCAGCTTCAGCCCTCGGCCGACGGCATCGGGGCCGGCGGCCGCGATGCTGCCTCCTGCGGCGCTCTGCTGCTGCAACGCCTGCTGCCTCGGCGCGGGCGGCGGCTCCGGCGCCTGCGGCACCGCCGGCGGGGTCTTGTAGGGCTGGATCAGCTGCTGCTGGAACGTGTTCTGCTGCGGCCGGTTGCTGGAGCTGGCTGCCGTTGGAATCGCCGCTGTTGAGCGTGTTGCAGCGGCTGCAGCGGCTGCTGCGATCTGCTGCTTGGGCAGCGCCGCCGACAGGTCGGAGCAGAGCCTGTAGGGTGGGCGGCGTGATGCCCGCGATAGCGGTCGACGCAGTTGGCGGACGCGTATTGGGCCTTGTCGATCTTCGACCATTGGACGCCGAAGCGTCCCGCCACGGCCGATCCGGAGAGGTGGAACTGGAACGGAATAGAGGCCCGGCGCCAGCGGGCGCGTGGGGATCACCCTCACCATTTCGGGCGAGCCGTGGATCGGCTGGAAATCGACGGGTACGGCGAACTCCGGCGCATCGGCGACTACCCAGGTGTCTTTCTGCAGGGGCGTCGCCGCCCCGGAGGCCGCGACATCGTTTCGCACATGCGCGACCTTTCTGCAGCATGATCACGTCGCCCAGTCGCACGCGAGCGGTCGGCCAGCGAGCGATCGAAGACGATAAAGGTCACGTCGGGGCTGCAGGCTGGAGCGACTGTCCCGGGTCTGCACCTGCACGCTCTTTTCCGCATCGAGGCGGCCGAGTTCGCCTTTCTCCACGACATAGAGACCGTAGCGCGCCGGCAAGGCGGCATCGGAATCATCGGGCTGAACGTCGATCTGCGCGATATCGTTCTCTTTGCTGTGACTCCCCGCCGCCGCCGCAGGCTGACAGCGTCGCCGCCAACAGCCCGGCAACGGCCAACGCCGCGTAACCTCTTCGCGTTCATGGCTGCTCCCTCATGACCGAGCCATGTCGCCCGGTCATTTCCTAGTCACAACCGCGAACCGACCCTTTCGGTTCCATCGTCCACAGTCACTCCGGCGTGGAATCACTCCTGCTGAGAGCCGTCGACGGCAGCCTTGGCCTTGGCGCTCGCGGAACAGCCGTCGCGCGCGGTCCGCATCCTCCCGGCGAATCGTTCTTGGTCTTGCCATTGACGGTCGTCGTGACTTCCGCGCTGGCGGTCGCTTCCGATTTGCAGTCGCCATTCTGGCCCGCTCGTCGCGCTCGAGGAACTGCTCGACGAGGACGACCTTCGCCGATGTCGATACCGACGTGCTGTCGGCCGACGCCATTCTGAATCCCGTGCTCATGCGCCGCCAAACACTCCCATTGCTCCCGCCGCGACAACCATCGCCGCCAGCGGCCAACTCCTGTACCGCAGTCTGCGCATTGCCTGAACTCCCTTTCAAAGAAGCGCGCCGCGGACGGCCGATGCCGCGCCCGCAGCGGCTCCGCGGCGGGGACGGCCATGACGGCCGCGCTCGCCGCCTACCACAGGCGATCGCCGGGTCGTTGCTGCCGCTCTCCGCCTCTGCCGACGCCGTCGCCGGCACCAATATCTCGCGCCGTCGCCATCGCCGCCGTTGCTGCCGCTGCCGCCACGGCGCTGGCGCCACGGCTTAGCTGATCCGACGCCGCAGGCGCGCGCGGCGTGCACATCCACCGTGGCGACGGCTTCAGCGTTCGCGGTCGCGCCGGCGCCGCTGCCGGTCGCCGTTGCGGTGTTGCTGCTATTCGCGTTGCGCCGTGAATGTTTCCATGATGCGCCGACGATCGCCGCTGCCGACAGTGCCAGATCGGCACGCTCGCCGTTGGCGCTGACAGTGCGCTGCGCGTTGGCCGTCGCCGTCGCGGTCGGTGTGCCTGGCACCGCTTGCAGGCTCGGAGCCGGCGGCCGTCGCCGCGACCGGGCCAGCTCCGACTTAGTCGCCGCCGAGCCGGCGTCGCTGCGCGCTGGCGTCGGCCTGTGCCTGCGGCGTGTGCCCGATGCCGAGCTGCCATCGCCGCGTCGCCGCGGCGTCGACCGAGTTCGAAGTTCTTGGCCGATACGGTCGGCGCACCGTCATCGCCGACCAGGGCAGCCGCCTCCGTCGCGCTGGTCGCATTGGCAGCGGCGCTGCCGCTGTCGCCGACGGTGGCGGTCGCCGTCGCCTTGCTGATGGCGGAAACGTAGGCATCTGCGCTGCCGCTCGTCCGGAGCCGCCTGCGCACGACCGCAAGACCGCCCGCGCCGTCGCCTTTGCCGCTGCCCCGCATTCCGGAGTCCGACGAGGCATTGGCGCCGGAGCGTTCGAGGCGCTGGCCGCGCCTGCCGGAGCCCGCCGGGCACCCGCCTCGCCGCTGCCCTCTGACGAGGCGCCGCCCACCGCACGCACCGGCCGATCCGCCGGCGGTCGCATCGGTAGGCATGAGCGACGTTGATGCGCGAGCTGCAGCCCGCTCCAGTCGACGGCGGCCGGGCGTCGCCATCAGGGCTGATGGCGAGGCGCACTTCGATGCCGTCAAGCAAAGCCAGGCGCGACTTGCTCATGATCTTTCCTCCAATAGCTGTTGAGGCCATACCCCCGGATAGACGTGCGTAGGCCGTCGCCGCCCCCGGTAGTTACCGACCGCGACCAGACTGACTTCCACCGTCGACGACACTGCGTCGACGTTGACGTCATCGCCGACATGATCCGTGTCAGACACATCTCTCCTCGCGCGGATGATGACTAGCGTATCGCGCCAAGCCAAGCAGGTAGGAAGGGAATGTGGCGACAGGGCGGCGCGGGCCCGTGTCATCATTGTGGCGCAGCGGTGAGATCAAAGTGGCAGGCCCGCTGCCGGCAGCAGGCGTCGACGGCAGCAGCGCGGCCACAAGCCATGCTCGCCGCCTCGCTCACGCCTACCAGAGCGACGCCGAGGCGTCGCTGTTGCTCTGCGCTTGCGCCGACGCCGTCGGCACAACCGCAACCTCGGACTCGTCGTTGACGGTCGCCTGCAGCTTCAGTTCGGCAATGCCGCGCCGTGGCAACGCCGTGCCAGTCGCCGTCGCCGCGCTGCTGGCCTTGGCCATCGCCAGCCGTCGCGCGTGGCGTGCCCGGTAGCGGTCAGGAGTCGGCGTGGCCTACGCGGCACGTCGCGCTGACCGCACGTCGCCTCAGCCGAACTGCTGGCCTTGGCCTTGGCCGAGCCGTCGTCGCCGTCGGCATTAGCCGGCCGAGCTCGCGGACTTCGCCGTTGCCGAGCGCGTCGTCGCCGCCGACGACATCGTTCGCCTCGACCAACTGCTGGCCTTGGCTTTGGCCGAGCCGTCGTCGCCGCCGGCGTAGGCTTGGCCGAGCTGCGGACATCGCCGTTGCCGACGCGGCGTCATCGTCGCCGACGGCCTGCCTCGGACCAGCTCTTGGCCTTCGCCATGATCGAGCCGTCGTCGCCGTCGGCGTTGGCCTTGAGCGAAGCTCCCCGATTTCGCCGGCGCCGACCGCGTCGTCGTCGCCGCCGACGGCTCACATTCGCCTCGGACCAGCTCTTCGCCTTCGCCATGGCCGAACCGTCGTCGCCAACGCTGGCCTTGGCGCGAGCTGCGGATTTCGCGACGGCCGCGCCCGTCGTCGTCGCCGATCGCTCACATTCGCCTCGGACCAGCTCTTCGTCTTCGCCATGGCCGAACCGTCGTCGCCGCCAACGCTGGCCCTGGCGAAGCTCGCCGGATTTCGCGGACGCCGACGCGATCGTCGTCGCCCTCGACCGCGACGTTCGCCTCGGACCAGCTCTTGGCCTTCGCCATGGCCAGAATCGTCGTCGCCGACGCTGGCCTGGGCGTAGCTCCCGCGACTTCGCGGCGGCTGACGCCGCGTCGTCGTCGCCGACGGCCACATTCGCCTCGGCCGAGCTGTTGGCCTTCGCCATTGCCGGAGCCGTCGTCGCCGCCGGCATTGGCCGTCGGCCGAGCTCGAGGACTTCGCCGTGGCTGAGCCGGTATTGCCGGTGGCGCGTGGCCTCGGCCGTGCTCGAGGACTTCGCAGAGGCCGACGCATCGGCCGTCGCCATCGCCGACCAGCGACTTGGCCTCGGCCTGGCTGGCGGCCTTGGCGGCGGCCGAGCGTTGCCGTCGTCGCCGGCGCCGGCGGTCGCCGTTGCCGTGCTCGTCGCGGAAGCCGACGCATCTATGCGTGTCATCGTACGGTGATGATGCTTACCCTTGCCCTTGTGGTGAGACGAGGGCGACGCCACCGGCTGCCGCTTGCGCGGAGCCGCCTCGTTCCGGCCGAGCTGCTCGCATCGGAGCCGGTGCTCGCTGGCGCCGGCCGAACCGCCGGCATCAGCCGCGGCAGAACCGCCGTCCGGCCGAGGCCTCCGCCCCGGAGCCGGACTGCGCCGACGCGCTGCCGCCCGCGCCACCCGCGGTCGCCGAACCGCCGGCCGAAGCACTGGCGCCGGCGGAGACGCCGCCGGCAGCGGCGTCAGGTGGCATGAGCGATGTTGGCTGCCAGCTGCAGCGCATTCCAGTTGACGACCGCCGGGGCCGCCATCAACCCGAGGGCGATGACGCTTGACGCCGTCAACAGCGTTAAACGGACTTCCTCATGATCTTCCTCCAAAACTGTTGAGGTCCATACCCCCGACACGCGTGGGATCGAGCCTTCGCCGGCAGCGCCGATCGCGATCGTGCCGGACGATGATGGGCTGTCCTCCTTCAAGTGCGCTGCGCTGTTTCATCGTGGTCTCGTCGCATGGCGGCCGAACCGTGCAAACGAATCCGGCAGAGACCCTGCGAGATAAGGAATTGAATGTGGCGACAGGGCGGCCACGGGCCGCTCGAATGTGGCGAGCGAGCGGCGATTGCCGTGGTATCGGTGTGGTCCGGCAGTGAGATCGATGTGGCTGCAGGAAGCCGCGCAGTTTCAAGCCGGTTGCGTCGCCGAACGGCTGGCGGCATGGTGGCGCCGGCAGCATGGGAGATCTGCCGATGCCCGCCTTTCGCAACGTGCTGGCGATGATCGGCAATACGCCGCTGGTCGAAGTCGCCCGCATCGATACCGGCAAATGCCGGCTGTTCCTCGAAGCTCGAGAACCAGAATCCCGGCGGCTCGATCAAGGACCGCATCGCGCTGTCGATGATCGAGGCGGCCGGAGGCGACGGCCGGCTGAAGGCCGGCGGCACCATCATCGAGGCGACCGCCGGCAACACCGGCCTGGGCCTGGCGCTGGTGGCCGCGCAGAAGGGCTACCGGCTGATCCTGGTCATGCCCGACAAGATGAGCGCAGGAGAAGATCTTTCCACCTGCGGGCGCTCGGCGCCGAGGTGCGCATGACCCGCTCCGACGTCGGCAAGGGCCATCCGGAATACTACCAGGACATGGCGGAGCAGCTGACCGCGGAGACGCCGGGCGCCATCTACATCAACCAGTTCGCCAATCCGGCCAATCCGCTGGCGCACGAGACACGGCACGGCGCCGGAGATCTGGCGAGCAGATGGAGCACCGAGATCGACGCCGTCGTCTGCGGCGTCGGCTCCGGGCGGCACGCTCACCGGCATCGGGCGCTTCATGCGAAGCGTGTCGCCGGCGACGCGAGATGGTGCTGGCCGATCCCAGCGGCTCGGTGCTGACGGAGCTACGTGCAGCACCGGCCGCATGAGCGCGGTCGGATCCTGGCTGGTCGAGGGCATCGGCGAGGACTTCGTGCCCGACAATCTGCGACCTGTCGCTGGTGTCGGAGGCCTTGACGATCGACGGACGCCGAGAGCTTCGCCACCGCGCGCGATCTGCTGCGGCAGGAGGGCATCCTGGCGGGATCGTCGACGGGCACGCTGCGTCGGCGGCCGCGCTGCGCTACTGCCGGGCGCAGACGACGCCGCAGCGGGTCGTGACGCTTCGTCTGCGACAGCGGCAACAAGTACCTCTCGAAGATGTTCAACGACTACTGGATGCTCGACCAGGGCTTCCTCGAGCGGCCGACAGCAGCGGCGACCTGCGCGACTTCATCACGCCGGCGCCACGCCGATCGCGCGACCGTCACCGTCAGTCCCCGACGACACGCTGGTGACGCGCCTACGCGCGCATGAAGCTCTACGACATCTCGCAGCTGCCGGTGCTGCGCGACGGCAAGGTCGTGGGCATCGTCGACGAGATCGGATATCCTGCTCGCCGTCTACGACCACGAGGACAAGTTCAAGGAGAAGGTCGCGAATGCCATGACCAGCAAGGTCGACTCCGTGGACGTGCATGCGCAGCTGGCGGCGCTGCTGCCGATCTTCGCGCGCGACCATGTGGCGATCGTGAAGGACGGCAACGAGTTCCTCGGCCTCATCACGCGCATCGATCTGTTGAACCACCTGCGGCGGCGGATGCGATAGCCATGAACGACAGTCGACGAAACCGAAGCAGACGACCGACCGCCAGAGCTTCTCGACCCGCGCGATCCACGCCGGGCAATCGCCCGATCCGTCGACCGGCGCGATCATGCAGCCGATCTACGCGACCTCGACCTACGTGCAGTCGAGCCCCGGCGTGCACAAAGGCTACGAGTATTCGCGCTCGCAGAACCCGACGCGCATGGCCTACGAGCGCTGCGTCGCCGATCTCGAGAGCGGCACGGCCGCCTTCGCCTTCGCCTCCGGCCTCGCGGCGACGGCGACGGTACTCGATCTGCTTCGACAGCGGCGCCCACGTGCTCGTGCATGGACGATCTCTACGGCGGCACCTACCGGCTGTTCGAGCGCGTGCGCAAGCGCTCAGCCGGACTGCACCTTCGGCTTTCGTCGATCTCAGCGACATCGCCAAGCGTCGAGGCGCGCGATCCGGCCGGAGACGCGGCTGTTCTGGGTCGAGATCGCCGACCAACCCGCTGCTGAAGCTGGTCGATCTCGAGGCCGTCGGCGTGCTCGCGCGCAAGCGGCACGGCATCGTCGCCGTCGCCGACAACACCTTCGCCAGCCCGTGGGTGCAGCGGCCGCTCGAGCATGGCTTCGACATGGTCATGCACTCGGCCACCAAGTATCTCAACGGCCATTCCGACATCGTCGGCGGCATCGTGGTGGTGGGCGACGACGGCCGGAGCTGCGCCGAGCGCATGACGTTCCTGCAGAACGCCGTCGGCGCGTGGCCGAGTCCGTTCGACAGCTTCCTCGCGCTGCGCGGCCTGAAGACGCTGGCGCTGCGCATGGAGCGCCATTGCGGCAACGCCGCCGCGGTCGCGGCTGGCTGGAGACAGCATCCGCAGGTCGAGCGCGTGCTACTACCCGGGCCTGCCAGAGCCATCCGCAGCACGCGCTGGCGAAGCGGCAGATGCACGGCTTCGGCGGCATGGTGACGGCCATTCTCAGGCGGCACGCTCGCCGACGCGCGCCGCTTCCTCGAGCGCTGCCAGATCTTCGCGCTGGCCGAGAGTCTCGGCGGCGTCGAGAGCCTGATCGAGCATCCGGCGATCATGACCCACGCCCGCTGCCGCCGGAAAGCGCGCCGCGCTCGGCATCGGCGACGGCTTGGTGCGGCTGTCGGTCGGTGTCGAGGACGAGGCCGACCTGATCGCCGACCTGGAGCAGGCCCTGGCGTAGTTCGCACGGCGCGCCTATCCGGTCTGGCGGCCCAGTGCACATTGCTGTGTCTTCGGTCCGCGTATCAGTGAACTACCGCCGGAAGGCTCTCGGTTCCTGACGCTGGCGGCGGATTTGTCCCTGGCTGCTCCGACGCGACCGTCAGTCCGTCGGCACGCGAATGCGCCTGCGTTCGAGCGCGACGGAGATCGTCATGTCGAAAGTAACCCAGATTGCAGCGGCGGCCGTCCTGGTCGCAACCGTTCCGGAACTCGCCGTTGCCGCGCCCATGTATTGCGGCCCCAGAAAGGACGTGCTGGCGAAGCTCGCCGGCAGCCTTCACCAGCAGCCGTCTTCCGTCGCCCCTCACGAGCAACGGCCAGCTGCTGGAAGTGCTGAAGAGCGACACCGATCTGGTCTGGACGATTCTGATTACGAGCCCGCAAGGACTGAGCTGCGTCATCGCCACGGGCGACGGCTGGCAGACCATGAAGATCGACCGCGTCGCGCAGGATCCGCAAACCTGAGCGCGGCGTGGGAACCGCGCCGATGGACGCGGGTGTGATCAGGAATCGAAGCACAACGAAGCGCGGACGACGGATCGGCCGCGAAGCGAAGCGAGGATGTGCCGTGGCGATCTCTAACCCGCAGGCATGCGCAATCCAGATGGCGGATCGTGGACGACGGCTTTCGGCAGGAAACGGTTACAGACCTTTCCCAGGTTGCTCGCCGCAGATTCTGCCGCGCTTGCGGCCGCCGATACGATCGAAGCGGACGCGCTCGAGGAAGGTAGTGGAAAGCAAGTTGCGTTCGTCGTCACGCTTCGTCGTCGTTCAGGCCATTGGCGCCGCGGCCCTGATCGGCCTCTGGATGGCCGGCCCGTCGGCAAAGCCATTCGAGGGCAGCAACGCGCCGCTGTGCTGGCTGGATCGTCGCCATGGGGCGCTCGGCGTCGCCTGCGTCTTCCTGCGACGCTGGCAGGACGTGCAGTGGATCGCCACACATGTCGTGCGGATCGGCCTTCTCGGCACCGTCATCGGCCTGCATCATCGCGCTTCGCGGCCGCCGGGCAACGGCGCCTCTGCAGATGCCGAGCAGGTCAAGACCATGATCGCCGCCGTCGTGAGCGGCACGTACGTCTCGCTCTACGCCACGCTGCTGGGAATCGCGACCAACCTCTGGCTCGAAGATCAACCTTGCGCCTGCTGGGCGATATCCATGGATGAGGAGACACTCACCGTCTGGCTCGACACTGCCCTGCTCATGCTCGGCGGCTTCATCCTAATGACGGTGCTCATGCGTGTCGCTCGTGAACCCGCCGGCGAAGTCGGCGCAGACGGCGGGCGAACAGGCGCCGGGCAACGTCATCATCGAGGCGCAGTGGGCCGACTCGCTCGATGCCGACGTGGACCTTTGGGTCAAGGCGCTCGGCGACAAGCCAGTCGGCTATTCCAACAAGAGCGGCGCCGTCTTCAATCTGCTGCGGGACGACCTCGGCCAGGCCCAGGACATCACCGACAACAACTACGAGGTGGCGCTACAGCCGGCGGCATCCCAGCCGGCGAGTACATCGCCAACGTCCACATGTATCGCGGCATCCATGTCGCCTATCCGGTCACCGTCAAGGTGGTCGGCGCGTGAAGCCGGCGGCCGAGGACGCAGCACAGGAGCTGGCCACCGCAACAGATGCAGCTGCGACACGAAAACGACCAGGTGGCCTTCCGATCCCAGCGCTCGACGGGCACGGCCGCCTGATCGCCGGCAGCACGAACAGCATCTACAAGGAATTGCGGACGGCCGCGCGATGATTCTCCGGCCCTCCTTCGCGCTGCTGCTCGGCGCCTTCGTCTTTCTGGTGCTGCCGCGGGGACGGTCGTGGCAGCGCACGCCTCGGCGACGATCTTCGTCTTCTGATCGTCCTGGCCTATGCGGGCTCGGCGGAACTGCTGGGTCGGCCAGAAGCCGCTGCGGCTCGAGTGGCGCGATGCGCAGAAGGCGCAAGTACTGGCTCCAGCATGCACGAGAACGAGGCCATCTACGTGTGGCTGCAGTTCATCGACGGGTCGGAGCCGCGCGCTATCGACTGCCCATGGAGCATCCAGACCGCGCAGCAGGCAGCTGCAGACGGCCTCCCAGGAGGAGCGCGGCGAATGGGACAGGCGTGGAGATGACTCTGTCTCGGGCGACTCCTGCTCGACGGCCGTGAACTCGAAATTCTACGCCACGCCGCCAGCCGCCCTGCCCGACAAGAACTATGGCGGCATCGGGCCTCTCCTCAGATCGCTAGGCCGCGCCGCCAGATGGCCCGCGCGCGGCGGCAAGCCGGAGATGACCATCTCTCCTGATAGTCAAAGCGGCCCCAGGGGCGCCGCGCCTTGGCCTCCTCCAATCTGCCTGCCGCCTGACCTTTTCCGCGGCGCGGTCGCGCGGCGACGGCGCGCGGAATCTGGCCGGACTCGGCGCTCTATGACGGCATCCTTCTGGCGGCGCGTCGTCGGCGCTCATTTCGTCGACGCCTTCCTGATGCTGGCCATCAACGTCGCGCTGCGATGTACCATTGCTGCTGTTCCTGGGCCTGGTGACGTTCGGCCTGCCGGCTGCTGCTGGGCCCCATTGCCTGCCTGACCGTGGTCGCTCGCCTACGGGCACGCTCTTCATCGGCGGCGGGGAGGGCGCGACGCCGGGCGATGCGGCTGTGCACGGCATCGAGGCCCGCGGCCTTCGGACGGCGGCCGGCCGGGGTATTTCCAGGCCTTCCTGATGACGGCGCTGCCCCACGCCACCGTGCCCGTGACGAGCTTCCTGATCCTGATCGTCGCCTTCTTCACCGACCGAGCACAACCGCACGGCGCACGTCTTGCCCGTCCGGCATCACCGTCGTCCGCCGCGAGCCGCTGACGGCGGCGTTAACCGATCATCATTGCTCCGCTAGGGGCTAGCGCAAGGTCGCGTGATTTTTGCCATAGTCGGCCGTTGTCAGCGCAGACGGTCGAAGCCATGGCGGTTCCGGCAAGGCCGGTCCCGGCGCCGATGTCGTTCCTGGTCGCGACGGACATGCCGTGCCCGTATCTTGCCGGGTCCGCATGGAACGCAAGCTGGTGACCAGGCTGGCGGGACCGGGAGGCGACCAGCATTTTCACCCGCTGTCGGCGCGCCGGGTTCCGCCGCAGCCACTCGATCGCCTACCGCGGCCCGCCTGCATCGGCTGCCAGGCCTGTGTGCCCGTGCGGGTGGTGGCCGGCTGACTTCAAGCCCCGGCCTTGCAGCCTGCGCCGCCTCGGGGCGCGCGCAACGCCGACCTGACGGCCGCGATCCAGCCGGCCCGCGGCACCGCGCCGAGGCAAGCCACCAGGCTGTTCCAGTACTATCTCGACGGCCGCCACGGCGACGGCGAGATGGCCGGCATATGAGCCTGGCCGACTACCGCTCGATGGTCGAGGACACGCCGAGTCGACACCCGGCTGGTGGAGTTCCGCGACGACCTCGGCCGCCTCATCGCCATGCGTGCTGACGGATTGCAGAGCGAGGACGGCATTTCCGCCGATCTACAGCTTCTTCGATCCCCGGCACAGCCGGCCACGCCCAGCCTCGGCGGCTTCATGATCATCAATGGCTGCTGCGCGGGGAACCGATGCGCGACGGCCTGCCCTGCGTCTATCTCAGCGCCTTACACGGGTCGAGCGGCAGCCGCGAGATGGGCCACGAGATCGCGCTTCCGGCCGGCCGAGGGCTTTTCGGGCCGCAGGGCGCGGCGCAGCGGATCGCGTGATCCGGACTCGGCAGCGGCGCCGGCAAGCGGTACCCCGCGCGCACTTCGGTCACTGCGGATTTGTCTGTGGCGGCTGGCTGAGATCCGGAGGCTGGCTGAGATCCGGCGGCTGGCCGAGGATCGGGCGGCTGGCCGAGGTCCGGCGGCTGGCTGAGGTCGCCGTTTCGCCTGATCGCTCGGCGGCTGGGTGAAGATCTCGATGGTCTGCGGATTGGCGTTCTCCGCGCCCTTGTAGTGCATGATCATCTGCGGGAACGCGATGGCGAGGACCACCATGATGAGCTGGATGCTCGACGAAGGGATGGCGCCCCAGTAGATCTGCCCGGTCGTGACGCCATCGGTGAGTGCGGCCGGAGCGCTTGTCGACGTAGCGTTCGCGCGGCGCCGACCGATGCGCAGGTAGAACAGCGCGAAGCCGAACGGCGGATGCATGAACGAGGTCTGCATGTTGACGCCCAGCAGCACGCCGAACCAGATGCAGGTCGATGCCGAGCTTGTCGGCCACCGGCCCGAGCAGCGGCAGTGACGATGAAGGCGATCTCGAAGAAGTCGAGGAAGAACGCCAGCACGAAGACGAAGGACGTTGACGACGATCAGGAAGCCGAGCTGGCCGCCGGGCAGGCTCGTCAGCAGGTGCTCGACCCAGCACGTGCGCCGTCGACGCCGTAGAAGGTCAGCGAGAAGACGCGCGCGCCGATCAGGATGAACACCACGAAAGCCGAGAGCTTGGCGGTCGACTCCATCGCCTGCCGCACCAGCGTCGAACGACTGAGCCGCCGCTGCGCCATGGCGAGCGATCATGCGCGCCGCGACGCGCCCATGGCGCCGCCTTCGGTCGGCGTCGCCACGCCGATGAAGATCGTGCCGAGCACGAGAAAGATCAGGGCGAGCGGCGGGATCAGCACGATGATGAACTGCTGTGCCAGCCGCGAGAGCAGGCCGAGCTTCAGATAGTGAT
>ERZ1370068.9317-contig-8102_pt1 | contig 29509 bp, 45 predicted proteins | sample MGYA00561227_ERZ1370068 | MGnify/ENA primary metagenome ERZ1370068 (study PRJEB38410, sample SAMEA6850437) | metagenome | study: Metagenomic assessment of the ecological functions of the soil: analysis of the soil microbiota associated with the...
TTGTACTTCGTTCAGTTACGTATTGCTACGTGGAAGAGCCGGCGGCTGCTGCGGCGGCCACCGCGACCGCTCCCGCGACCACCCCGGCGCCCGCTGCGGTCGCCGGCATCAACCCGCGGCTCCGGCCAAGTTGGACGGGAAAAAGGTTGTTCGATACCGCCTGTACCGCGTGTCACGGAGCCGGCATCGCGGGCGCGCCGAAATTCGGCGACAAGGCGGCTTGGGCGCCGCGGATCGCCGTGGGGACCCCCACGCTCTACACGCACGCGCTCCAAAGGGTTTCAAGGCAAGGGCGGCGTGATGCCTCCCAAGGGCGGCTACTCGTCGTTGTCCGACGCCGACGTCAAGGCCGCCGTCGACTCATATGGTGTCGGCAGCGAAGTGACGCCGCCACGCTTGCGGCTTTCGCCGCTGCGCTGCCCCCGGAGGGGACAATTCCGCGCCTTGGGGCGGCCCGCGGCGCTCATAGGGACCACACGGGATCGCGGCATCAGCGCGTCACGAGCGCCCGCAAAGCCTTCAGCCGCGACGTCCCCTGCGTCTTTTCGTGCGCGGCTTCGTCCGCGGTTTGTGGGAGATTTGCATGGCGCAGATCGTCTTGCGCAAGCTCGCCGATAAAACGCGACGGCGTCATGACGACCCGCAGGCCGGCTCGTTTGCGCGTGCGGCAATACGAGGATGAACGCTCTCTTCGGCGCGGTCAGGCCGACGTACATGAGTCGCCGCTCCTCGTTGACATCTGCCGGCGTCGATCGCCTCGCGATGCGGCAGCACACCTTCCTCGAGCCCGACCAGAAACACGTGTCGGAACTCGAGTCCTTTCGCCGCGTGCAGCGTCGACAGCCGCACGGCATCGCCACCGTCCGCTTCACGATCGTCGGCGCGCGTGATGAGCGCGATCATTTGCGTCAGCTCGAGAGAGATTGCGCCCGTCGGTTTCGCCTTTGCGCGCCAGCCAGTCCGCATAGAACGTGGAAATCGTGACGGCGTTCGCCAACTCGGCGCGGCCGAGGCAACGATTTGGCACGCTTGCGCATCTCGCGCGCCGCCTTGTTCGTGAACGTGACGGCCAGTATCCGCGCGGGATCGATTCTCTTGTCGATCAGATGAGCGATCTTCGCGGTGATAACACGCGTCTTGCCGCTGCGCCGCACCGGCGATCACGAGCAGAGGGCCGTCGAGATGGCGCACCGCGGCGCGTTGCGAAGGATTGAGCGGGTACGACATCTTGTTTGTTAGAATCGTCGTCGATTCTAAACGAGTCTCACGCCGGCGCGAGTCTTGACGCGTTGGCAGCCTTTCCCTTCCGCGGTCATCGTTCCCGTTCATGGCGCACTACGCGATCGGCGACATCCAGGGCTGTCACGTCGAGTTGTGTCAGCTCGCTCGACGCTGATCGCCTTTTCGCCGCGACGACGATCGGCTGTGGCTGGTCGGCGATCTCGTCAATCGCGGACCCGATTCGCTCGCCGTGCTGCGCGAAGTCGATCGCGCTTGGCGACTGCGGCGGTCACCGTGCTCGGCAATCACGATTTTCATCTGTTGACGATCGCGGCCGGCCATCGCAAGCCGCATCGCGGCGATACGCTCGACGCGATTCTCGCCGCGCGCCGATCGCGACGAACTGGTCGATTGGCTGGCGCGCGCGGCCGTTGGTCGTCGCAGCGAAGGCGATCGTCTGCATGCGTCCACGCGGGATTGCTGCCGCAATGGACGCCCGCGCTTGCGTCGGCGCTCTCGCGCGCGAAGTCGAAGCCGTGCTCGCGGCGCGGGCGCAGGCGCGAATTCCTGAGTGCGCTCTATGGTGACGAGCCCGCGCTTTGGCGCGACGATCTTGCCGGTGATGATCGACTGCGCGTGATCGTCAACGCGTGCACGCGGCTCCGCTTTTGCACGTCCGACGGCACGGATGGAATTTCGCGAAAAGCGCGGCGCACGTTATGCGCCCGACGGATACCGCGCGTGGTTCTCGCACGAATCGCGCGAACGCGCCGGCGTCACCGTGGTGTGCGGGCACTGGTCGACGCAGGAGCTTCTGCTCGCGCCGAACGTGCTGATGCTGGATTCGGGCTGCCTGTGGGGCGGCGCGCTCACGGCGATTCGGCTTTCCGGACCGCCGCGTCTACCAGGTGCCGTCACGCCAGCCGGTCGCGCCAAAGCCGCGCGAATAGACGCTTCCGGCGGCGCTCGCCAAGCGCGCGTCTCGGCGTTGCGCCGGCGGGAATCGCGTCCAACGCCTGCAATTCGACGATCAACGCGCGGACGCCTGTCACCCGCCAGAAGGACTGCCATGAACGAGAGATCGCCGACGTACGCGGGCGCCGTCGATGGCGCGCCCGCACCGTCGGCGAATCGAATCGCAACCGGCTGAACGTGGCCGTGCGCCTCGACGATCGGCTCGAACAGCGAGCTCCTTGAACGGCAGCAGTTCCGTTCCATCGGTCGTCGTTCCCTCGGGGAACACAGCGACGATGTCGCCGCCCGCTAACGCAGCCGCTGCCTGGCCGTTGACTCGCCGCGCGTCGCGCAATCGCGCGCGCTCGACGAATACGCGTGCCGACGTCGCGAATCATTCGCCCGACCACCGGCCAGCGCGCGCGAGCTCCGACTTGGCGACGAAGCGGACCGGTTGCACCGCGTTCAGCACTGAAAATGTCCAGCCAGGAAATGTGGTTCGCGACGACCAGCACATTGCCGGCATGCGACGACAAGCGCCCCTGCGTCCGCAGGTCCACATTGAGGATATCCAGCAACTGCCCGCACCAGCGGCGAACGATCGCGCGTCGCGACACGGGCGGAAGGGAAGGAAGACGAGCGTCGTGGTCGCGACACCCTGCAACGCATGGACGCCGGCGCGCGGCGCGATAGAAACGCAGCAGCGGCGGCGTCGGCCGCGAGTCGGCGCGCGCCAGCGGCTTCCGGCGGCGTAGCGGCCCGCCGCCGCGACGGTCAACGGGCAACGCGCGTACGGTAGCCGTCGGAGAGCACGCGAATGCGGTCGCCGGGTCGGAACGGGTCGCCGTAGTCGTCCTGCAACGACCGCGATCATCCGCCCGGTGTCGAGGCGCACGGTCAACTCGAGGCCGGGCCGGCGTACTGCGTCGCGCTCGACGGCGTTGCCGATGATGCTGCCGAGGATGACGCCGCCGGCGATCGCCGCCGCGTTTCCGCCCCCGCTTCCGATCCCACTGCCGGCCCAGCCGCCGAGCGCCGCGCCGCCGGCGGCGCCGGCACCCGAGGTGGGTCCGTCGAGCGCCCACCGGTCGAACGCCTTCGACGACGCCGAATTCGACCGATTGGGCGCGTTGCGCCTCGAAGCGGTAGTAGCGATCGGGACCGTAGGGCGGCGCACATCCGGCGAGCCCGGCCGACAACGCGAGCGCAGAGGCGCCGCCGTGCGGAAATCTGGGGACAGAATGGCCATCGCTGACTCCCTAAAACGCGTTCGCCGAACGCTTTTGCGTATAACGCGGCGACGATTTCGCGGTTGACTGCATGGTTCTGGGCGCCGCGCGAGGCGATTTTCAGCGATCCCATCACCGACGCGAGCCGTCCGGTCCGCTCCCAGTCCCAGTCGCTGCGCGATGCCGAACAGCAGTCCCGCGCGATAGGCGTCGCCGCAGCCGGTCGGGTCGACCACCGCCTGCGGCTTGACCGCCGGTATCGCATAAGTCGCTCCGCCCGCATGGATTACCGAGCCCTCGCCGCCCAGCGTGACGACCAATGCGCATCGACGCGCTCCGCCGAGTCGCCGATCGAGCGAGACCCGGTGCGCTCCGACAAGCAGGCTCGCCTCGTAGTCGTTGACCGTCAAATACGTCGCGCCGTTCGATCATCGCGGTCAATTCCGCGCCGTTGAAGAGCGGCAGTCCCTGCCCGGGATCGAAGATGAACGGGATTCCGGCGGCCGCGAACTGCTCTGACGTGCGACAGCATGCCTTCCTTGCCGTCGGGCGCGACGATGCCGAGCCCGATGTCGCGCGACGTCACCGACGCGGCTCTGATGCGAGATGATTCATCGCGCCGGGTGGAACGCGGTGATCTGGTTGTCGTCGAGATCGGTGATGATGAAGGCCTGCGCCGTGTACGTGTCCGGCACGCTGCGCACGCCGTCGACGCGCGATGCCGAGCTGCGCGCAAGCCGCTGCGCGGTAGCCGCCGCCATCGTCGCCCAGCGTCGCCATCACGACCGGCTCGACCGCCGAGTCCGCTTCAGGTTGTAGGCGATGTTGCCCGCGCAGCCGCCCCACTCGCGCCGCATTTCGCCGATCTGGAACGAGACCGACAGCACGTGCGTCTGGTCGGGCAGGATGTGCCGCGCGAAACGATCGGGAAACACCATGATGGTGTCGAACGCGAGCGAGCCGCAGATGAGCGTGCGCATAGAGGCGGTGAGAAGGTTAGAAGATGAGAAGTGAGAGGGAAGCCGGCGCGCGAAGTGTAGCGCAGCGCCGCCGACGCACAGGCCTGCTCACCTACTCAGCACTCACCAGCTCACGCCGTTGACGCTTCTCAGGCAGCGGCAGCCGTTGATCGATTCGCGGCCTATGTCGCGGACGACGAACTGCTGGCGCCGCGACACCGGCAGCGTCTCCGGCGACGCCGTGCAGCAGCACTTCCCAGTGCGCGTCGCCGTCGTTGCCGACGCGCCGCTCGAAGCCGCGGACGTGCTCGCGCGCGACGAGGCAGTTGCGATGCACGCGGACGAATCGCGCACCGAATTCGTTCTCGAGCCGGGTCAGCGATTCCTCGAGCAGGTACTCGCGCTCGCGCGGTGCGGATCGTGATGTACTTGAGCTCGGCCTTGAGGTAGACGACGTCTCTCGATCGGCACCAGCACGACGCGCGAGCGCTCGGTCACCGACAGGAACCGGCGCGCCGACGTCGAGCAGCTGCGCGAGCTTGTCGGCGGCCACCGGCTTCAGCCGCGGCACTTTCTGCAGCGCCGACAGCAGCCGCTGCACGCGCACCGGCTTCACCAGGTAGTCGATGGCGTTGACCTCGAACGCCTGCACCGCGTGCTCGTGGAACGCCGTCGTGAAGATCACGACCGGCGGATGCTGCGAGCTTGAGCAGGTGCCGCGCGAGCTCGATGCCGTCCATGTCCGGGCATGTGGATGTCGGTCAGCACGAGCTCCGCCGGCGCGCGTTTGCAGCAGGTCGAGCGCTCTCGCGCCCGTGCTGCGCTTCGCCGACGATCGACAGCGGCAGCGCGCCGGTGCAATCGTCCAGCGAGTTCGCGCAGCCGGCGGCGCGCCGGCGCTTCGTCGTCGACGATCAGCACGCGCAGCGCGCGCCTCAGCCACCGGTTGCCTCCGTCAGCGGTACGCCAGAGTCGCGCGCGGCCGCACGACGTGCGCGCGCGATGCGCGTTGTTGCGTTGATTGCGCGGCGTGGCGCGGTGCCGCGTCGCGAGCTCGGCGCGGCGGCTCCGGCCGCTTCGGTGCGATAGGGCATCCGGATATGCACTTCGTAGCCGTCCTTCGGTGACGCGCGATTCGAGGCTCGCCTCGGCATCGAAATGCAGCGCGAGGCGCTCGCGCACGTTGTCGAGCGCCATCTTGTTGCCCGACGAGTGGCGGCGACCGTTGCCGAGCACGGGATTGCTGCAGAATCGCGTGCACTTCGCCGCGCGACAGAAACAGGTTGATCGACACCGTGCCGGGCTCGCTCGACGGCTCGATGCCGTGATAGACGGCGTTCTCGAGCAGCGGCTGCAGCACGAGCGGCGGCACCAGCGCGTCGGCCGGCATGCTCTTCACGTTCCAGTCGACGATCAGCCGGTCGCCCAGGCGCAGCTTCTCGAGATCGAGGTATTGCCGGCACAAAGCGACCTCGTCCTCGAGCGGCGTCAGCTCGCGGTTGTCGCGCATCAGCACGCGGAACAGGTCGGCCATGTCCTCGAGCGCGGCTTCGGCGCGCTGCGGATCGCTCCGCACCAGCGACAGCACGGCGTTGATGCTGTTGAACAGGAAATGCGGACGGATGCGCGCCTGCAGCGCCTGCAGTCGCGCTTCGGTGATCGCCGGCGACAAGCGCGCTGCACGCGCAAGCGGAAATAAAACAGCAGCGCCAGCGCGGCCGCGAGCGCGAACGTCGAGCTGCCGCGCGAGCGAGCCGGCACTGCCCGGCATCATCCGATCGAGCATCGCGAACATGAGCGACGCCGACGCGCGACCGTGACGGCGCAGCACGATGCCGGCGCCGACGACATAACGCTGGCGCGACAGCCACGGCGCGATCAGCGCCAGAACGGACGAGCTCGGCCAGCAGATACGGCTCGACGATAGCTCGTGAGCGCGATCCACTCCGCCGAACAGCCGCGTCCAGCGCTGCTCGCGCGCAAACGCCACGACCAGCGCCGCTCCGTTGACCGCGAGCAGGACGCGCAGGATCGTGCCGAGATTGCGCAGGTCAGGCAGCACGGGATGACTCCGTCCTTTGCCTTATAATTCCCGCATAGCGGATGCGGCATGCAAGCATCATGCCTGCCGTCGCCGGACGTTCCGGCCGCGATGCAGCTTCGCCGCAGTTCGTGCGAAAGTCTGCCACGGCTCACTCCGAGCTATTCTCGGCAAGCGCCATGCGGCGGCGCAAGCACACCGACGTCGATCGCCGCCATGTCCAACGCATCGTCCCCGAAAAACCACGAATCGCCGCCTGACTCGACGCCCACCGCCGGTTCGCGTGCCGTCCGGCGGCACCTGGTCGGGCCGCTTTGCGGAGCCGATGTCGGCGCGCATGCAAGCGCTTCAATGCGTCGGTCGATTTCGACCGGCGCCTCGCGCGTCGTCGACATCGCCGGATCGCTCGCGCACGCGCGGCATGCTCGCGGCGACGCGGCGATCATTTCGACGCGACGACCTGCGCCGCGATCGAGCGCGGACTCGGCGCAGATCGCGCGGCGAGATCGCGCGCGGCGAGTTCGCGTGGTCACGCGCGAGCACGAGGACGTGCATCTCAACATCGAGCGGCGGCTGACCGACGCTCGATCGGCGATGCCGGCAAGCGGCTGCACACGGCGCGCTCGCGCAACGACCAGGTCGCCACCGACATCGCGCCTGTGGCTGCGCGGCGCGATCGACGCGCTGTCCGCGCAACTCGTCGCGCTGCGCCGCGCGTTCCTCGATCTGGCCGAGACGCACGCGGCGACACGATCATGCCCGGCTTCACGCACCTGCAGGTCGCGCAGCCGGTGACGTTCGGCCATCACCTGATGGCGTACGACGCGATGTTCGCGCGCGACGTGCGAGCGCTTCGCCGATTGCCGCCGCCGCGTCAACCGGCTGCCGCTCGGCAGCGCGGCGCTCGCCGGCACCAGCTTCCCGATCGACCGCGCGCGCGGTCGCGCGCGAGCTCGGCTTCGATGGCGCTGTGCGAGCAACTCGCTCGACGCCGTCTCCGACCGCGATTTCGCGATCGAATTCGCGGCCGCGGCGGCGCTCGTGATGGTGCACCTGTCGCGCTTCGCCGAGGAGCTCGTGCTGTGGTCGAACCCGCGCTTCGGCTTCGTCGCGCTGGCCGACCGCTTCTGCACCGGCAGCTCGATCATGCCGCAGAAGAAGAATCCCGACGTGCCCGAGCTGGTGCGCGGCAAGATCGGCGCGCGTCGATCGGGCACCTGGTCGCGCTGCTGACGCTGATGAAGGGCGCAGCCGCTCGCGTACAACAAGGACAACCAGGAAGACAAGGAGCCGCTGTTCGACACGGTCGACACGCTCGCCGACGCGTTCGCGATCATGACCGACCTGGTGGCGACGGGCATCGCGCGTCGAACGTCGAGCGCGATGCGCGCCGCGGCGCGCGAAGGCTTCGCCACGGCGACCGACCTCGCCGACTATCTGGTGCGGCAGGGCGTGCCGTTTCGCGACGCGCACGAAGCGGTCGCGCGCGCCGTGCGCCACGCCGAAGACAGCGGCGTGCGATCTCGCCGCACTGCCGCTCGCGGAGCTTGCGACGCTTTGCACCGCTGATCGCCGACGACGTCTTCGGCGTGCTGACGCTCGACGGGCTCGGTCGCCAGCCGCAATCACGCAGGCGGCACCGCGCCCGCGCAGGTGCGTGCCGCGATTGCCGCGGCGCGCGCACGTCGCTTACCGGCGGCACTGCAGACGGCTGCGCGGCAGCCCCATCGAACTTGAAGAGCACACTCGATGCCGAAACGCGTCGCCTTTCTGGGACTGGGCGTGATGGGATACCCGATGGCCGGGCCATCTCGCGCGCGCCGGCCACCACGTCACGGTGTTCAATCGCACGCCGCGAAGGCGGCACGCTGGGTCGCCGAAGTTCGGCGGCATGGCGGCAGCGACGCCCGCGCGACGCGGCGCGCGGTGCGGAGCTCGTGATGATGTGCGTCGGCAACGACGACGACGTGCGCGCGGTGGCGACGGGCCGATCGGTGCGCTCGGCGGCGAATGGCTGCAGGCAGCGATGCTCGTCGATCACACGACGGCGTCGGCGACAGTCGCGCGCGAGATGCACGCGGCGGCCGCGGCGCAAGGGCGTCGGCTTCCTCGACGCGCCGGTCTCCGGCGGACAGGCCGGCGCCGAGAACGGCAAGCTCACGATCATGGTCGGCGGCGACGCGGCGGCGTTCGCCAGGGCCGAGGCGCGTGCTCGCCCACTACGCGCGCGCCGTGACGCTGATGGGCGCCGCCGGCGCCGGCCAGCTGACGAAAATGGTCAACCAGATCTGCGTCGCCGGGCGTTGTGCAGGGACTCGCCGAAGGACTCAACTTCGCGCAGCGCGCCGGGACTCGACGCCGCTGCGCGTGCTCGACGTCATCAGCAAGGGCGCGGCGCAGTCGTGGCAGATGGAGAATCGCGGCAAGACGATGGTCGCCGACAAGTTCGACTTCGGCTTCGCCGTCGACTGGATGCGCAAGGACCTCGAGCATCTGCCTCGCGGAGGCGCGCACCAACGGCGCGGCGCTGCCGGTGATCGCGCTGATCGATCAGTTCTATTCGCGCGCTCCAGGCGCGGGCGGCGGCCGCTGGGATACGTCGAGCCTGATCCGGTTGCTGCGCGACGCGCGAGTCTGACGCCGGCCGCGCGCTCGATCGACGCGATCGCCTTCGACGATCGACACTTCGTAGCGTGATTTCCGCGGTCTTGGCCAGCATGATGGTCGCCGAGCAGTATTTCTCCTTCGACAGCTTGACGGCGCGCTCGACCTGACGCGGGTCGAGGCCGCGTCCGGCGACGCGCGTACTTGAAGTGAATCCGGGTGAACACCTTCGGCTCGGCCGGCGCGCGCTGCGGCCTCGGCGTCGACGACGCAGTCCGCAATGGGTTGGCGCGCCTTTTCAAGAATCCAGACCACGTCGAACGCCGTGCACGCCGCCGTGCCGGCCAGCACCAGTTCCATCGGCCGCGGCGCCGAAGTTGCGTCCACCGGCATCGGGCGCGCCGTCGACGACGACCGCGTGCCCGCTGCCGGTCTCCGCGACGAAGCTGACGCCGTTCGACCCATTTCACGCGTGCTTTCATCGCTTCGCCGGCTCCGCAAGTTGTCGAAATGCGAGTCAGTGCCCACTTTCAGCGCCTATGCATCCATGCGAGCAATCGGTTTGGACAACGCGATGCGAGCCGCGCCCGATCCACTTGCATTGTGCGGCGCAATATGGAATCCTTATACCCGTCTGCGGCTCCGCCGACCCTCCTTCGGCACCGCGGGCACATTCCTCCATTCTCCTCCTATGGTGGAATCCTCGGCGCGGTCCGCAAGACCGCGCCTTTTTTGGGACGTGTGGACCTCCAGCTGCGGCTAACGCGCTGCGCCTCCCCGAGAGCACCGCGCGTTGCCCCGGCAGTGCTCGCACCTATCGGTAAACGCAGTGCGCACGTTGGCCGGCGCGAGGTCTGCGTTGGCCTCAGCCGCGCCTGGCCATGACCGAACCTCATGAATTGACGGGATTCGAGAAGAATAGTAGAATGATCGACTTTGCTACGCATCAACCAACGGACACGCGTCAGTCATGAAAACCTATTCCGCCAAGCCGCAGGACGTCACGCGGGATTGGTACGTCGTCGACGGCACCGACCAGGTCCTGGGCCGCCTGGCGGCCAGATCGCGCTCGCGCCTGCGCGGCAAGCACAAGCCGATCTTACACGCCGCACATCGGACACCGGCGACTTCATCGTCGTCACCAACGTCGACAAGCTCAAGCGTGACCGGCAACAAGGCTCGAGATCAAGCTCTACCACCGCCACAGCGGCTATCCGGGCGGCATCCAGACGTCGACGTTCGGCGCAAATGCAGGCGCGCTTTCCCGGCCGCGCGCTCGAGAAAGGCCGTCAAGGGCATGCTGCCCAAGGGGCCCGCTCGGCTACGCGATGATCAAGAAGCTCAAGTGCTACGCGGGCCCGTCGCATCCGCACTCGGCGCAGCAGCCGAAGGCGCTCGATCTCGACTCGTCCACGCGACGCCAACGGACTGACACACCAATGATCGGCAACTACTACTACGGCACGGGCCGCCGCAAGACCTCGGTGGCGCGCGTGTTCATCAAGCAGGGATCGGGCAAGATCGTCGTCAACGAGAAGCCCGTCGACGAGTTCTTCACGCGCGAGACCGGCCGCATGGTCGTCCGCCAGCCGCTGGTGCTGACCAACCACGCAGACGACGTTCGACATCATGGTCAACGTGATCGGCGGCGGCGAGTCGGGCCAGGCGGGCGCGGTGCGCCACGGCATCACGCGCGCGCTGATCGACTACGACGCGGCAGCTGAAGCCGACGCTGTCGAAGGCCGGGCTCGTCACGCGCGATGCGCGCGAAGTCGAGCGAAAGAAGGTCGGCCTCCACAAGGCGCGCACGCCGCAAGCAGTTCTCGAAGCGCTAACCTCGCCTCGGAATTTCCGTGCAAAGGCCGCCGCTCGAAGGCGGCCTTTGTGCTGGAGCGCAGTAGACGCGACGATGCTCCGAGCGACTGGCCGATCGCTAATGCCATTGGCATAACTCGGCACTCCGAGTGCTAGAATCGAACAAGGGTCGGACGGACACCATGGTCAAGATCGGCATCGTCGGCGGCACCGGCTACACGGGCGTCGAACTCCTGCGCCTGCTCGCGTCAGCATCCGGAGGCGGACGTGCGCGCGATCACGTCGCGCAAGGACGCCGGCACGCGCGTCGCCGACATGTTCCCGAGCCTGCGCCGGCGCTACGACAAGCTCGCATGTTCACCGACCCGGTGCACGCCGACCTCAAGGCGTGCGACGTCGTGTTCTTCGCGACGCCGCACGGCGTGGCGATGGCGCAGGCGCGCGAGCTGGTCGACGCGGGCGTCAAGATCATCGACCTCGCCGCGGATTTCCGCCTCGCGCGACGCCGCGATGTTCGAGCAGCTGGTACAAGATGCCGCACGCGTGCACCGATCTCCTCGCCGAATCGGTCTACGGCTTGCCCGAAGTGCAACCGCGAGGCGATCCGCAGGGCGCGCATCGTCGGCAATCCGGGCTGCTATCCGACGTCGGTGCAGCTGGGCTTCCTGCCGCTCGTCGAGGCGGGCCTCGTCGACACCGAGCACCTGATCGCCGACTGCAAGTCGGGCGTCTCGGGCGCCGGACGCAAAGGCCGAGATCGAACCTGCTGTTGCCGGAGGCGTCCGACAACTTCGCCGCGTACGGCGTCAAAGGCCATCGCCATCATGCCGGAAATCGTGCAGGGCTCGACGCGCGCGCAGCAAGACGCCGGTGAAGCTCGTGTTCACGCCGCACCTGGTGCCGATGATCCGCGGCATCCTCGCGACGCTGTACGCGCCGCTCGACGCACCGACGTCGATCTGCAGGCGCTGTACGAGAAGCGCTACGCCGGCGAGCCGTTCGTCGACGTGATGCCGCCGGGCTCGACGCCGGACACGCGCAGCGTGCGCGCGTCGAATGTCGCTGCGCATCGCCGTCCATCGTCCGCCGGGCAACCGATCATCGTCACTCGTGCTCGCCGTCATCGACAACCTCGTCAAGGGCGCCGCCGGGCCAGGCGATCCAGAACATGAACCTGATGTTCGGCTTGCCCGGAAACCACCGGCCTCACGGCCGCTCCGGTGGTGCCGTACGGCGCGGATCCGATGGCGATGCCCGCTGCTTGGCGGCGCGTGCGCCGAGCACTTCGGCATCAGCGCGCCACGGATGGCGGTGCGCACGCACCTGCCCTGGTGGGGCCGCGGCGCGATCGTGCTCGCTCTCGGCGGCGATCATCGCCGGCATGTGGTGGTGGGGCTTCGACTTCGGCCAGATCTTCGGCGGCTTCAATCGCAAGGAAATCGAGGCCCAGAATCGAATCGCTGAACACGGAGACAGCGCGGTTGCGGACCGAAGCGGGCGACTTGCGCGCGCGGAGCTCGCACGCTCGAAAGCGAACTCGCCATGAGCCGCGGCGTCGCAGGAGGCGCGACAGCAAGCAAGTCACCGAGCTCGTCGCGGAGAACGCACAACTGAAGGAAGCAGCTCGCGTTCCTGCAGAAGCTGGTTGCCGATTCGAGCAAGCAGGTCGGCCTGACGATTCCCGCGGCTTGTCGGTCGAACGCGAGGGCGATGACGGTGTGGCGCTACAGCATGCTCGTCGTCCGCGGCGGCAGCCCGCAGGACGAATTTCGAGGGCCATGTCGTCGCTGCAGGCCGACCTCACGCCGGCGACGCTGGCGACGACCCCGGCACGCTGTACCTGCCCGACGACCAGCCGGACAGTAAGTCCGGCGCTGGCCCTCAAATTCAAGTATTATCAGACGAGTTGAAGGTACGTTCCGCGTGCCCGCCGGGATGCCCGCGTGACGGCCGTTGACCGTACGCGCCTTCGAAGTCCGGCCAGCCAGAGCCCGCGGGCCACGCGGACCCGCAGCTTGACGAACTCGTGAAGGAGCCCCCATGTTCGAACAGCAAGCAGCACGCGCCGCCGCAGAAGCGTATCGACTGCCTGATCGGCGTCGGGTACCGTGGTCCGCGGCGACATCGTGTTCACCGGCGGGCTGCGGATCGATGGACAGGTACAGGGCAACGTCGACGACGCCAATGGCGAAGCCGGTACGCTGGTGGTGAGCGAGCACGCTCACGTCGACGGCGAAATCACGGTTTCGCACGTGGTCGTCAACGGCACGGTGAACGGCCCGGTCGATCGCCAACGACTACCTCGAGTTGCAGGCCAAGGCCCAGATTATCGGCGACGTGCACGTACCGGACGCTCGAGATGCATTTGGGCGCCGTGGTTCAGGGGCGGCTGTGTCCCGACGAACCCGGAAACCGCTGCGCGTGGTCGAACTGAAGATGGCATCGTCGGCCGGCTGACGGCGCGACGCGACCAGCGGCCTTGCAACGAACGCCGAACGATCGAAACTGGGCGCATATCAGGCGTCCGTGAGTGCGACGATGAACGCGATGAACGAGATGCCCGCGCCGCTGGTCTTCACCGACGCGGCGGCCGCCAAGGTCAAAGCGCTGATCGAAGAGGAAGGCAACCCCGACCTCAAGCTGCGCGTGTTCGTGTCCGGCGGCGGCTGCTCGGGCTTCCAGTACGGCTTCACGTTCGACGAGGTCGTGAACGAAGACGACACCGCGATGGTAAAGGACGGCGTGACGCTGCTGATCGACCCGATGAGCTACCAGTACCTGGTCGGCGCGGAGATCGACTACCAGGAAGGCCTCGAAGGCGCGCAGTTCGTGATCAAGAACCCGAACGCGACGACGACCTGCGGGTGCGGGCTCGAGCTTCTCCGTGTAGCGCGATTCGGATTTGCGTCAAGAAACGGGGCCCTCGGGCCCCGTTTCTTTGGCGGCCGCGCGCGAGGGTCACCGGCCGGCCCGTCAACGCGGATAGATCGCGCCAAGCACGCGCGGGCCCCGCGCCCCGGTGACCGCAGGCAGGTTCCCGGGACGCCCGGCCATCGCCTCGCGCGCGAGCCAAGCGAATGCCAGCGCCTCGACGTGCTCGACAGGCACGCCTTCGTCCGCCGTCGTCGCGACACGCCGCGGCGTGAGCTCCGCCCTGAGCGTCTTCATTAGTGTTGCATTGCGCGCGCCGCCGCCGCACGCGAGGACTTCCCCGGCGTTTTCGCGTGCGTTCGAATCGCGTCGGCGATGCGTGCGCGCGGTCAGCGCGACCAGCGTCGACTGCACGTCATCTGCCTCGCCGTGCCAGTTGGCCGCAGTGAGCCGCTCTTCCAGCCACGCGAGATTGAACGTGTCGCGATGCGTGCTCTTGGGTGGCAGCGCTGCGAAGAAGCGGCTCCGCTAGCAACGCGGCAAGGAGCGCGGCGTTCACCTTGCCCGGTCGCTGCCCATGAGCTCCCATGGTCGAACGGGTCACCGCGATTGCGCGCGCACCAGAGATCCGAAAGCACATTGCCGGGACCGGTGTCGAAGCCGCGGACGGGACCGCCGGGTGGCAGATCGGTGATGTTCGCGATGCCGCCGATGTTGACGATGACGCGATGCCGGTCGCGCTTGCCGAACAACGCGGCGTGAAAGGCGGGAACGAGCGGCGCGCCCTGCCCGCCCGCCGCGACGTCGCGGCTTCTGAAATCGGCGACCACCGCGACGCCCGCGCGCTCAGCCACACGCGCGGGGTTGTTCAACTGCAGCGTAAAGCCGCGCTCGGGACGATGACGCAGCGTCTGTCCGTGCACGCCGACGGCGATGACGCTTTCCGGCGCAAGCTTCGCTGCTGCGAGCGCACGCGCGATCGCGTCGGCGTAGAGCTCCGCCAGCATGTTGGCGGCCGATCCGGCGCGCGCGCAATTCGTTCGCGCCGGGCGTTTGCAACGCCAAGAGCTCGTCGCGCAACATTGTCGGGTACGCCAAATGCGCGGCTCCTGCGTCGTGCATGCGACGCCGAGCGACGGCGCGAACTCGGCGACGACGGCGTCGATGCCGTCGAGGCTCGTGCCCGACATGACGCCTGCAAACAACTCGCGCGCATTGGCCATAGCGTTAACTGCGATTTCTTATTCGGCCGCGGCGATCCGCGAGTCCGGAACCGCCCGCGCGACGGCGAGCTCGCGTGAGAGCGGCGCGATCGCGGCCACGAAATGGGGCGCGCTTCCGGCAGCGATCGGCGTCGCCGTCGGCAGCGCAAGGGCGAGCGGATTGCGCGCTCGCCGCCGATGCGGAATTCGTAATGCAGATGCGGCCCCGTCGCCCAACCGGTTTCCCTACATAGCCGATCGTGTCGCCCTGGTGCACGCGCGCGCCGGTCCTCGCATGCGCGCCGAAGCGCGAAAGGTGTGCGTAGACGGTGGAATAGGTTCCTGCATGCTTGATCATCACGACGTTGCCGTAGCCGCCTTGCCGGCCCGCAGCGTGATTACGCCGTCGCCCGTTGCGCGCACCGGTGTTCCAGTGGGTGCGGCGAAGTCGATGCCGCGATGCGCGCGCCACGTCTGCAGAATCGGATGGAAGCGCGCCTGCGTGAAGCCGGACGTGATGCGCGAAAACTCCATCGGCGAGCGCAGGAAAGCGCGGCGCGTGCTCTTGCCGTCCTCGGCGTAATATCCGTCGCTGCCATCGGTGCCATGCCACAGGAACGCGCGGAACGTGGTCCCGCGATTGTCGAATTCGGCGGCGAGCACGCGGCCGGTGCCAACCGCCTCGCCGTCGACGTAGCGCGTTTCGTACAGCACGCTGAATCGGTCGCCCGGGCGCAAGTCGTGCAGGAAGTCGATATCGCCCGCGAACACTTCGGCGAGCGCCATTGTGATCGCGTCGGGAGCCCGATCTCGTCGGCCGCCCCGAACAAGGACGACTCGATTGCACCGGCACGCAACGTGAGGCGCACGTCGGCCGCCGGCGGCGCGCTGGCCGCGGCGAACGTGCTGCCCTGCCGCGTGATTTGCAGGAGCTCTCCGTTTCCGGCCATGAAACGCAACGCGAGCAAGCGGCCCTCGTCGTCGATCGCCACCCGCACCGCTCGACCGGGGCGCAGTTGATACAACGGCCGCGCCGACGCATTCGTGCGCAAATACGCGAGCGCCGCGCGATCGTCGACCGCGGCGCGCGCGAGAAGGCTCCCGATCGTGTCGCCGCGCAGAACGCGCTCTTCGCGCCAGAACAGATCGGCGTCCTCGCTCGCCCGCGACGCCGGCGGCAATGCGAGGGCGCGAACCATGGTTCGTTTGACGGTCGTGTCGAGCATCGTATCGGGCGCCAAGCCGAACGCCGCGACGGCAGAGAGCCCCAGCACGCCGATCGCCAGCGCCTGGCCCGGCGACAACGCGTATTGCGACGCGCGCGCGGCCGCCGAAGCGGCGCGCTGCGTTAGAATCCAGGGGTTTCTCGCGATCAAGATAGGCGGCGGCCCGAGATTGCCCGGGATTCTAGCAGCCTCGCCCTCTCCTCGCCCCGCAGCCACTCCTATGCGATTCGACGTCGATCATCATCTGGCCGTGTTCAAGCGCGGCGCCCACGAGCTCCTCGTCGAGGCCGAGCTCGTCGCCAAGTTGCAGCGCGGCGCTCCGCTCAAGATCAAGGAAGGATTCGACCCGACTCGGCCGGATCTGCACCTGGGCCATACGGTCCAGTTCAACAAGCTGCGCCAGCTGCAGGACCTCGGCCACCACGTCGTGTTCCTGATCGGCGATTTCACCGGCATGATCGGCGACCCGACCGGCCGCAACGCCGACGCGGCCGCCGCTGTCGCCGCGAGGAGATCGCGGCGAACGCCAAGACCTACGCCGACCAGGTCTTCCTGATCCTCGACCGCGAGAAGACCGAGGTCGCGTTCAACTCGACCTGGCTCGCTGCGCTCGGCGCCGACGGCATGATCCGGCTCGCCGCGAAGCTACACGGTCGCGCGGATGCTCGAGCGCGACGACTTCGCCAAGCGCTACACAGCGGAACAGCCGATCGCGATCCACGAATTCCTCTATCCGCTGGCGCAGGGCTACGACTCGGTCGCGCTCGAAGCCGACGTCGAGCTGGGCGGCACCGACCAGAAATTCAACCTGCTCGTCGGCCGCGAGCTGCAGCGGCATTACGGCCAGGAGCCGCAGTGCATCCTCACGCTGCCGCTGCTCGAGGGACTGGACGGCGTCAACAAGATGTCGAAGTCGCTCGACAACTACATCGGCATCACCGAGCCGCCGGACGAGATGTTCGGCAAGCTGATGTCGATCTCCGACGACGCTGATGTGGCGCTATTTCGAGCTGCTGTCGTTCCGCTCGATCGACGCGGTCGCCAAGCTCGAGGCGCGAATGCGACGGAGGACGCAATCCGCGCGACGCGAAGGTCATGCTGGCGCAGGAGATCGTCGCGCGCTTCCACTCGCGCGCGGCCGCGGACGCGCGCGCTCGCCGAGTTCGAGGCGCGTTTCCGCGATGGCGCGACGCCCGAGAATATGATCGAAGTGACTGTGCCAGACCCGCCGGTGCGGAGCTTCACGATTGCGCAGCTCGCGAAGGCAGTCGGGCGCCACCGAGTCGACCTCCGAGGCGTTGCGCCTGATCGCGCAAGCGCGGACTTAAAGCTCGACGGCGAGGTCGTCGTCGACAAAGTCGCTGACGATCGCCGCGGGCCGCACGGTCGTCGTGCAGGCGGGCAAGCGCAAGTTCGTGCGCGTCACCGTGCGCTGACCACCGTGACCGCGTTGCCGGAAATCGCGTGCGCCGCGTTCTCAACGTCGGCGGCGGAAACAAAGACGATACCGATCCCGCCGCACTACGACGGCTGGGAGCACGTGCTGCTGGACGTCGATCCACGCGGCGATCCGGATATTGTGTGCGATGCGCGCGAGCTCGATTCGCTGCGCGGCCGGCCAGTTCGACGCGGTGTACTGTTCGCACAACCTCGAGCACTACTACCGGCACGATGGCGCCAAGGTGCTGCGCGGCTTTCTGCATGTGTTGAAGCCCCATGGCTTCGCGGAAGTTCGGGTGCCGGATCTGGAGTGCGTCATGCGGCGCGTGGTCGGCGACAACATGGGCATCGCCGATGTCCTCTACCAATCGGGGCGGGCCCGATTAGCGTCCAGGACGTCATCTACGGATTGGGAACGGAGATCGAGCAGTCCGGAAGCGACTTCTACGCGCACAAGACCGGGTTCACGCCGAAATCGTTGGGCCAGACATTGACTGCACGCGGGATTCGGCGGCGTCTTCCTGTTCGTCGCGCCGGAAGCTTCGAGACCCGGGCGTTGGCGTTCAAGCAGCCGCCGACTGAGCGAGCAGCAGCAGCTCTTGCACCGTGCCGCGCGCGCTTAAGTCAGGCGATACCCGGGTTGCCGGCGACGCCTTCGACCTTCGGCACGTTGAGCCGCCGCGGTGCGATCGTCTTCTGCGCGCGAAGGTATCGCGCGACCACGTCGTAGATCGGTTCCCCACCTGACGATCGCGATTCCTCGGATACCGGCGCCCAACCGGCGCACCTTGTACTTCCTGCCCGCTTCGATCGGCTACTGCCGTTCATCTCCATCCGCGTGATGCGCTTTCCCATTGCGGCGTTCGGATCGATCGCGTAGCGACATGTCCGCCGACGCGGACCATGTCGCCGCCCTGCTGATAGTACGGATCGGGGTTGAACAGGTTGTCGGCGACGTCTTCGAGGATCGTCTTGATCGTGTCGCCGGTGAGCTCGTTCACCGTGACGTACGGATAGGTGATCGCCGTCTGGTCCAGCAGGTCCTCGTAGCGGATCGCTCTGCCGCGGCAGCAGCGTCGTGCCCCAGCGGAATCCCGGCGAAAACGCGATCTCGCGCGTCTTTCTCCGCCATCAGAGCGCGTCGAGGATCAGCTGGTCGGTCGTGCCGTTGAAATTGCCGCGGCGATAGAGCAGGCCCTCGGTCGACGGCGAGCCGCTCATCGAGCTTCGCGAGAAGGGCGCGCGCACCGCCGCAATGTGCGCGTCCATCGCTGCGATCCGTCGGCAAGCAGGTTCGAGAACACCGGAAGCAGCCGGTAGCGATAGTCGGCCGACCTTGCCGCCGCGCACGTCGAGGTCGAGCACGGCGAGGAACTTGCCGTTGCAGCCGGCGTTCGTGACGAGCGTCTTGCCGCCGCGCGTTGGCGACGACGATCGGCGTCGGCACGCCGTCGTGCGTGTGGCCGCCGAGGATCGCGTCGATGCCGGTGCACGCGCGACGCGAGCTTCAGGTCGACGTCCATGCCGTTGTGCGAAAGCAGCACCACGGCCTGCGCGCCCTTGCGCGCGCGCTTCGTCGACGGCCTTCTGCAGCGTCTCTTCCTGGATGCCGAACGTCCATTCGGGACGAAGTAGCGCGGATTGCGCGATCGGCGTGTACGGAAACGCCTGTCCGACGATCGCGACCGGGACACCGTTGACGACGCGGATCGCATACGGCGGGAACACCGGATCGCCGAAATCGGCGGTGCGGACGTTCTGCGCGACGAAATCGATCCTGCCGGCGAAATCCGTGTCGACGATCTCCTTGACGCGCTCGGCGCCGAAGGTGAATTCCCAGTGCGCCGGTCATGACGTCGACGCCGAGCAGCTTCTGCGGCGTCGACCATGTCCTGCCCCTTCGTCCACAGCGAGGTCGCGGAGCCTTGCCACGTATCGCCGCCGTCCAGCAGCAACGCGCCGGGCCGCATGGCCTTCAGGCGCTTGATCAAGCGTGGCGAGGTGCGCGAAGCCGCCCATCGCGCCGTACGCCCGGGCGCGCGCGCTCGAAATCGAGATGCGTGAACGCATGCGCGTCGCGCGTGCCCGGTCTGACGCCGAAATGTCTGAGCAGCGCCTCGCCGACGAGATGCGGCGGCTTGCCGCGCGCCGCCCCGACGCCGAGGTTGACGCTCGGCTCGCGGAAATATGCCGGCAGGAGCTGCGCGTGGCAGTCGGTGAAATGCAAGCAGGCTGACGTTGCCGAACGGCGCGATTCCGTCGTACAGCGCGGCGCCATCATGGCGCTCGAGCGCGCGCGCGTCGTCGACCGGCAGTCCGGCGGCAGCGGCGACCGCGATCGATTCGAGGAACTCGCGGCGATTCAAGCGCGACCGTTATTGATTGACCGGCGACGCCGGATCCATCAACAGCGCGACGACGTCCCGAATCTGCTGCTCGGTGAGAATACCGTTGTGTCCGAAGCGCGGCATGTTGCTGCAGGCAGCGTACGCGTCGGGATTGAAAACCTTGCCCCACGCATAGCGGCGTGTGTCGTCGGTGAAACCGCGCATCTTTGCCGAATCGATAAAGCGACGGGTCCAATCGTGCCGTACGACAGCTCCTGCGGCGCGAGCCGGTGGCATGCATAGCAATTCGCGCCCACCGGTCCGCTCGGATCGTCGTTGAACTGCTTGCCGCGACCTTCCTGCGCGATCTTCTCGCCGGCCTGCCAGTCGCCGACGAGCTTGCCGTCCGACGGATATCGGATCGTCGCGAGACTCTGCTGCTCGATCCGCGCGGAGATGTCTTTCGGAATTTCGCGCCCGGCGTATTGACTGCAGACGCGCTGCGTCTCGTCCTGGTCGAGCCGATCGAGCTTCGCCTGGCCGGCATCCTTGAACGATGCCTTCATCATCGCAGCGGCCTTGGCGCGAACGTCGGCATCGCGAGGGCGCCATCGCGCAACCGGCCATGGCAGCGCCGACGATCGCAGCTACGATCAAATGTCGCATCGGCATCGCGTCCGCTCCCTCAGCGCTTGATCGCGGGCGCATCGAACGGCGCGCCGTTGGCGTTGCGAGCGAGGAACGTCGTCAGCGCGATCGACGCGTCGGAGCCGAATACGAGCTCGGGAAAGCGCTGTTGGCGGAAGCAGTCGTAGAGCCGCCACTGGAACGTGCGCAACTCGCCCTGCGATACGCGGTACGCCGGCCAGGTCGTGTACGCCTTTTGCGCGCCTTCCAGCGTCGTCAGGTTCGGCAGGTCCTGCAGCCGGATGCGCTTGCCGTCCTCGCCGTGACACGTGGCGCACGCGAAGTCGTGCGTTCCGCCGCGAAAATTGAACATCTTCTCGCCGAGCGCATACATCTCCTTCATCCGCGGATGATCGAGCGAGACGTTCATCTTGATGCCGCGCGACTCCGAGGCGACGTACGCGACCAGCGCCTCCATGCTCGGACTTGCGCTCGCTGCCGCTGCCGAAAGGGTTCCTGCGCGCATCGGCTTCCGCATAGCCCTGCTGCGCGACCATGGCAATAGACGAGGCGCGACTCGAGATCCATCACGCGATCGGCGTCGGCGAAATAGCGCGGCAGCGCGGCGTATGCGCCCTTGACGACGCCCGGTCCGAGACCGAGGTCGCACGCTTCGAGCGACACCTTTTTCGGGCCGCGCGGCTGCTTCCACAGCGCCTCGCCACGCGCTTCCCACAGCTCGGCCGGATTGCCGTCCTGCAGCGCCAGCGCGGTATTTCGCGATTTCGTCGACCGTCGAACCCTGGCCGAATGCGGTGGAGGCGCGGCGACGAGCGCAAATACTCCGGCGCCGGAGAATCTACGCAACAACATACGCAACCGGGTCAGCCCCAACCTATTGTCGCTTGCACCGCGCGTCGTCACGCGATCGTCGCCTCGTCGGTACGCTTGTCGCCGCGCGTTATCGGTCCAGGTGATGACGACCTTTTCGCCTTTCGCGCCGCCCTTGAACTTGAACGAAAGAAACGGGTTCTTCGACACCGCCGGTCCCCACTGCGCCGACAGCACGGTCTTGCCGCCGTACGTGGCCGTGACGTTCTGGATAAACCATGCGGGAATCGTCTTGACCCTGCGCATCCTTGCGCTGGCCGGTCTCCATTTCGTGGCTCATCAGCACCTTCACTTCGGTCGAGTCGCCGACGAGGTTCGCGCGGATTTTCATCGGATCCGCCATGTCAGCCTCCGCAACCGCCCAGCGTGACCTTGATCTCCTTCGACGCGACGTAGTACTTCCCGTCGGCCTTGACGAGCGCATAGACGTTCGAGCTCTGCCCCATCTTCACCCGCGTGGACAACGACGGCTCGGTCCCCGGCGGAATATCGAACACCGCCGCCAGCGTGTTCGGATTCTTCTCGATGAGGATGGCGATCGACTCGGTCTTCGGTATCGTTGCTGGTCACGCCGATCGGCACGACGGCGCCGTTCTCCGCGATGTCCGGCGTCTGAGAAGAAAACGATCTCGTTGCTCGGCACGCGGCGCGTTGCCGCCAAGCGCCTTGACGGTCTCGTCCAGCGAATGCGTGTCGAACGCCGATTTGCTCCACGCCTCGCCGAACGCGGTCGCCGGGCGTGACCCAGCCTGCGGCCGCGAGCAGCGTCAACAGCGTGACTCCACCGCCCTGACTTCAGCCAGTCCCTGCGTTGTGCATCCATCCCATCGTCTCCGAGCCACCGCTTTGTCTGCATTGTAATCCCGCGTGTTTTTCGGCCCGCCCGCGGCGCCAGTTCAGTACGTCATCGCGGCCGCGTTGAGCAGACCGACGGCCACGCGACACCGTCGCCAAGAGCGCCGCCGGTGCGACGCGGCCAGCGGGGATCGCTTCGGCGAAATGCGGCACCAGCTTTCGCGACCGCGAAATAGACGACCACCTGCGCGACGAGCGCAATGAGTCCCCAGACCAGCATGTCGAGCAGGCTCACACTGTGCGCGATCGCGCTCGCGAGCGGCAGAACGAACCCGATCGTGGCACCGCGCGAGTGAAATCGCAGCGGCCGGCGTTGCCGTCGCGGATTAGCGCGAGCTCGCCGTACGGCGTCACCGCGCTGTAGACGGCCAGAAAGACGACGAGCAGCGCAAGACCGAGGCCGAAGTACAGCAGAAAGGCGGGCAGGCCGGCGAGCGATTGCGACAGCGCGTCCATCGGTGTCCTTTCGATGCTTGCGAAGTGAGTCAAACGAAATAGTGCGGGACGAAGCGGCTGGTGTTGCGCGTGATCGGGCTCGTGTCCTCGCGGAGCCCGATGCCCGCCGGCGCGTCGCCGATGATCCACGCGCCGATCGTCACGTAGTCGTCGCCGAAGCGGGGTACCGGCGCGTACGCCTGGTAGATGCATCCCTCGGCGCCATAGCTCGCCACCGGCCTCGATCGTCGCTCGCTCCGACGTGCAGACGCACGTTCTCGCCTTCGCGCGACAGGAGCGGCTTCTGCGACGAAATCGCCGGCGATTCGACCGGGCTCGAAATACGCCGGCAGCAGGTTCGGATGATCCGGAAAGAGCTCCCACAGGATCGGCAGCAGCCCCTTGTTCGATAGCAGCATCTTCCACGCCGGCTCGACGACGCGAAGCTGCGATGTCAGCAAGTCGGGACCGAACGACTTCCGTGCGAGCCATTCCCACGGATAGAGCTTGCAACAGCACGCGGATCTCGTCGTCGTCGATCGTCGACAAACACGCCGGTTGGCCTCGTCCCAGCCGATGTCTTCGATGGCGATGAAGCGCGTCATCGAGCGCCGCCCTGTGTCGCGACGTCGCGCAGGTAGTCGAGATTGCCGCAGTCCTCCTCGCTGTCGCCACTACAGGTGAAATGCAGCCAGCGTATTCGCCGACCAGGTGACCGTCAGCGCGCGCCAGCTTGCGATCAACTTTTCGTGCAGCGAATTGAACTGGTCGGCGTCGGCGATGCGCGGACGGATGGCCTGCTCCAGCCAGCGCCATTGGACGACCGACGCTTCGAGCAGCGCCGTCGGCGTGTCGGCGTTGTACTCGAGGAGCTTCGGCGCGCCGCTGCCGTCATACGCGAGGTCGAAGCGGCCGAACAGCGACGAGATCGCGCGCGCGCCACGAGCGCGCGTAACGCGCTCGCGCCAGGCGCTGGGAATGGCCAGCGCGTCGAAGCGGCGCGTGGTGACGATGTGCTCGGCGGCGTCGAGGCAGCGCGCGTGGAGCTCGCGCGCGCGCCGCCTCCGAGCGTGTCGATTTCGTCGGCGCTGAAACGATAGCACCGCGACTCGTCCCAGTACGTGCCGTCGATCGAGTGATAGGTGAAGCCGACCGCTTCGCAGTCCTCGCGCCAGTTCGCGCGCGGCGTCACGAGCTCGCGCTTCATCGGCTGCCCGCGATATCCATGCGATCAGGAACCGGACGCATGCGCGTGCCCGCTCGCGCCGAAGCCACCGCGCGCGACGCTGCGGCCCGCGCGTGCGCGCCGCTGCCGCCGCGGCCGAAACCCCAGCGGTAGCCGCTTCCGGAATACGAATAGTAGTGACGGCGCGTCCCGTCCGCTTGCTGGACCGACTGCTGCGCGCATTCGTCCGGGATCGCCCCAATCGGCGACGCACGCTTCCTTGGTCGCGTATTGCTTGCGCCGAGCCGCGTTCGTCGTCGGCGCTCGGTCCGCACCGGCGACCGCCGTCGCGCCGATCAGGACGAGCGTGACAGCAGGCGGAGGATTTGCGCGGACGGGGCGGCATTGCGGCGCGCGATGATACCCTGCGCCGCCCCGCGTCAGCGCCGGAGCACGTCTACGCTTGAATGCGTCCGGTGGCGGTCAGTGAATCGTCGCGCTGGCCAAAAGCGCAGGTGGCGCGCCGTTCTTCAGCCGATAAACGCCCTCGCCGACGTGCTCGGCGTCGTCGATCTCGGCGCGGGTGAGCGCGATTTCGGTCTCGCCGCGCTTCGCTTCCAGCACGACGTCGTCCGCGACGGTGAATTCGTCGGGAACCCGCAAATACTCGGTCTCGAACACCACACCGTCGATCAGGACGAAATCGGCTTTGTCCATCGTGTCGATCAGGTTGGTCACGATTGCGCCTCCGTTATTGGGGACGTTATGGCACGGTAGCCCGTCCAACTCAACGTGCAGGTCGGTCGAGCCCCGGTTCAAGCCCCGGTGTCTCGCCTACAGCGGCTCGGCCATCGGCCTACAAACCCATTAACGGGAGAGGCGGTGCCACTGGATGCACGTCGGCGCCGAACGCGGCAGAAAGCACGACAGACGGAGCGAGGCGCCGACGAAGCGCCTTCCGGGCGGTCTATGGACCGGTCAACGCGCGGACGAAGTTGGGCAGCGCCAGCGCGGCGCGATGCATGTCGCCGTTGTAGTACTGCAGGTCGCGCAGGCGCGCGGCGGCGATGCGGCGATCGACCGTCGGCGGAGATGGACATGCCGGGATCGAGACTCTGCCGAGCAGCACGCCATCATCCACAGCCCGCCGTAGAGCGGCATGCGACGTGAGATAGGGCGTCACGATCGCGAAACGCCTGCCGCAGCGCTCGCGAGCGCCTCGCGGATGCGCGTCCGGATGCGCGACCGGGCTCGCGATGTGCAGCGTCATCGCGCCGGCCGGCTTGAGCCGCGCCGCGCACGCGCGATAGAAATCCGCCGTGTACAGCGGCGCGGACGGCCCGCCCGGATCGGTGAGGTCGAGCACGATCAGAGTCGAAGCGTGCTCGGTCGTGCTGCGCACGAACGCGAAGCCGTCCTCGATCTTGAGCGCGAGCCGCGGATCGTCGAGCGCGCCGCTTGTGGACATCGCTGCAGATACTTGCGCGCGATGTCGACGACGGCGAGGTCGATCTCGGCACAGCGTCACCGATTTGATCGACGGATGCTTCAGCAGTTCCTCGGCGGAGCCGCCGTCGCCGCCGCCGACGATCAGCGCGCGTGCTCCGGTGCGGATGCGAGCGCCGCCATGTGGACGAGGTTCTCGTGATAGAAGAACTCGTCCTTCTCGGACGTCATGAAATGGCCGTCGAGCCGGAACAGCTTGCCGAACGGCGCGGTCTCGTGCACTTCGACCGTCCTGGAACGGCGAGCGGAATTTCTCGAACTGGCGCGCCGACCGGATGAAGAATCCCCAGTCGTCGGTCAGGTACTCGGTCATTGCGCCCCGGCGCGATGTCGCCGGCAGGAGGCTCGCCGGCGCGTTCGGGCGCCTCAGGCGACTTCACGGCATCCTTGCCACCGCGGCGGATCGACTGGAACGTGTCCGCCGCGGCTTCAATGCCGCCTGCAGCGTGCGGAAGACGCGCTCGGCCTTGTCGGTGTTGTCGGTCGTGTAGTTGCACACGTAGACGTCGACGGTGACGAAGCCCGCTTCCGGCCACGTGTGGATCGCGAGATGCGACTCGGCGAGCAGCACCGTTCCGGTGACGCCCTGCGGCTCGAACTGATAAGAAGCGATCGCCGACGATCGTCAGCCCGGACGGCCTGCAGCCGCCTTGATGCAAAGCATGCGCAGCGCATCGGCGCGCGTGAACTCCGGCGCGTCGGCAGGGCAGCCGTACCATTCGCCTAACAGATGGATTCCGTCCATTAGTCGTCCCCCGAAGAAACGTCTCTTGCCGTCGCTCTCGCGCAAGAGCGGCCCCACCCCTAATCGCCTGCATTGGACACACCTCGTTTGATAATACGTGTCGTCGCACCGGGATAAACATGCAATTATTGCACAAACATTCGTGCCTTCGCGATAATTTTTCAAGCCGCTTTCGCGCCGCACCATCGTCGGGCGCATCAGCTTGTTCCGCCCAACGACCTCTCCGAACATTGCCGAATACCGACGAACCGCGACGCTCCGCGCCGTCCGCGCCGCGCAGCACCGACCACGAGCTCGCCAACGCGATCCGCGCGCTGGCGATGGACGCGGTGCGAAGCGGCGAAATCCGGCCATCCCGGCATGCCGATGGGCATGGCCGAGATCGCCGTAGCGCTGTGGCGCCGCCACCTGCGCCACAACCCCGCGAATCCCGCAGTGGCCCGATCGCGACCGCTTCGTGCTGTCGAACGGCCACGGCTCGATGCTGCAGTACGCGCTGCTGCACCTCACCGGCTACGACCTGCCGATGGAGGAGCTCAAGCAGCTTCCGCCAGCTGCACTCGAAGACGCCGGGCCATCCCGAGGTCGGCGTCACGCCGGGCGTCGAGACGACGACCGGCCCGCTCGGCCAGGGCCTCGCCAACGCGGTCGGCATGGCGCTCGCCGAGCAGCTGCTCGCCGCGCGAGTTCAACCGCCCGGGCCACGCGATCGTCGACCATCACACCTACGTCTTCGTCGGCGACGGCTGCCTGATGGAAGGCATCTCGCACGAGGCCTGCTCGCTCGCCGGCACGCTCGGCCTCGGCAAGCTGATCGCGCTTCTACGACGACAACGGCATCTCGATCGACGGCGAGGTCGCAGGGCTGGTTCACCGACGACACGCCGCAGCGCTTCGAGGCCTACGGCTGGCACGTGATCCCGAACGTCGACGGCCACGACGTCGACGCCGTCGACGCGGCGATCGCGCGCGGCGCACGCGCGCAACCGACCGGCCGACGCTGATCTGCTGCAAGACGGTCATCGGCAAGGGCGCGCCGACCAAGGCCGGCACCGACGACGCGCACGGCGCGGCGCTCGGCGACAAGGAAGTCGCGGCCACGCGCGCGGCGCTCGGCTGGACGCTATCCGCCGTTCGAGATTCCCGACGCCGATCTACGCCGGCGTGGGACGCGCGCGCGACGCGGCGCGCGCGCTCGAGAGGCGAATGGAACGGCGCTTCGCCGCGTACCAGGCGCGCATCCCGGCGCTCGCGGCCGAATTCGCGCGGCGCATGGCGGGCGAGCTGCCGGCCGACTTCGACAGCGACGTCGCAGGCGTTCGTCGCGCAGCAGGCCGCGAAGGGCGAGACGCGTCGCCACGCGCAAGGCGTCGCAGCAGGCGATCGAGGCGCTACGCGCCGGCGCTGCCGGAGATGATCGGCGGCTCGGCCGACCTCACCGGCTCGGTATTCACCAACTGGTCGGGCAGCGAAGCCGGTCGACGCGCGACGCAGCCGGGCAACTACGTCAATTTCGGCGTGCGCGAGTTCGGCGATGAGCGCGATCGCCAACGGCCTCGCGCTTGCACGGCGGCTTCATCCCGTACGTCGGCACGTTCCTCACGTTCTCCGACTACGCGCGCAATGCGCTGCGCATGGCGGCGCTGATGAAGCTCGCGCATCGATCTTCGTGTACACGCACGACTCGATCGGCCTGGGCGAGGACGGCCCGACGCATCAGTCGGTCGAGCACGCGGCGAGCCTGCGCCTCATTCCCGCACTGGACGTCTGGCGGCCCGTGCGACACGGTCGAGATCGGCGCTCGCGTGGGTCGCCGCGATCGAGCGCGCGCGACGGACCGACCTGCCTCGCTGTTCACGCGCCAGAACGTGCCGTTCGTCAAGCGCGCGACGCGCGAGCGATCGCGGCGATCCGCCGCGGCGGCTACGTGCTCGCCGACTGCGACGCGCGAGCGGCGCAGCGCGCGGTGATCATCGCCACCGGCTCCGAAGTCGCGCTCGCGCTCGGCGCGCGCGAAGGCGCTCGCGGACGAGGGCATCGCCGTGCGCGTGGTGTCGATGCCGTGCACCAGCGTGTTCGATCGGCAGGACGCGGCGTATCGCGCGATCGCGTGCTGCCGCGCGGCGTGCCGCGCGTCGCCGTCGAGGCCGGCGTCACCGACGGCTGGCGCAAGTACGTCGGCGCCGTCGACGATCCGCACGGCGCCGTCGTCGGCATCGACACGCTTCGGCGAGTCGGCGCCCGGCGGCGTGCTGTTCAAGCATTTCGGCTTCACCGTCGACAACGTCGTCGCGGCGGTGAAGACGGTCGCTGTAGCACTGACGCATTCGAGCATTCGGTCGTAACACTGCACATCCGACTTCGGGATGCGCATACTGGAGACATGCATGACCATCAAAGTCGCGATCAACGGCTACGGCCGCATCGGCCGCAACATCCTGCGCGCCCACTACGAAGGCGGCAAGAAGCACGACCTCGCGATCGTCGCGATCAACGACCTCGGGCAGCCCGGAGACCAACGCGCACCTGACGCGCTACGACACGGCGCACGGCAAGTTTCCGGGCAAGGTCGACGTCGACGGCGACGCGCATGGTCGTCAACGGCGATCGCATCAAGGTGCTCGCGCAGCGCGACCCGCCGCAGCTGCCGTGGAGCGCGCTCGGCGTCGACGTCGTGCTCGAGTGCACGGGCCTCTTCACGACCAAGGAAAAGGCGTCGGCGCACCTCAAGGGCGGCGCGAAGAAGGTGATCATCTCGGCGCCCGGCGGCAAGGACGTCGACGCGACCATCGTCTACGGCGTCAACCACCAGACGCTCAAGGCCGCGCACACGGTGATCTCGAACGCGTCGTGCACGACCAACTGCCTGCGCGCCGCTGGTCAAGCCGCTGCACGACAAGATCGGCGTCGTGAACGGGCTGATGACCACGGTGCACGCGTACACCAACGACCAGGTGCTGACCGACGTCTACCACGAGGACCTGCGCCGCGCGCGCTCGGCGACGATGAGCATGATCCCGACCAAGACCGGCGCCGCGGCCGCGGTCGGCCTGGTGCTGCCCGAGCTGAACGGCAAGCTCGACGGCTACGCGATCCGCGTGCCGACGATCAACGTCTCGATCGTCGACCTGTCGTTCATCGCCGCGCGCGACACGACGCGTCGACGAGGTCAACGCGATCATGAAGGCGGCGTCCGAGTCACGGCCCGCTGAAGCGAGCATCCTCAACTACAACACGGCGCCGCTGGTCTCGGTCGACTTCAACCACGACCCGGCGTCGTCGACGTTCGACGCGACGCTGACCAAGGTCTCCGGCCGGCTGGTCAAGGTGTCGAGCTGGTACGACAATGAATGGGGATTCAGCAACCGAAGAACACGTGGAATCTGAACGAAGATA
>ERZ1370068.2677-contig-1812_pt1:0-15000 | contig 29507 bp, 41 predicted proteins | sample MGYA00561227_ERZ1370068 | MGnify/ENA primary metagenome ERZ1370068 (study PRJEB38410, sample SAMEA6850437) | metagenome | study: Metagenomic assessment of the ecological functions of the soil: analysis of the soil microbiota associated with the...
AAGTTACGTATTGCTATGATGACGCGCCAGATGCTTTCGACGGTGTCGAGCGGCAGGATGCCGTGATGGCGCTCGACCAGGCGACGCATCATGTCGGCCTCGCGCGCGGGGCGGAAGGCGGAGCCGGATTCCTGCGTCTTCTTCACCGCGATGAGGCGGTCGATGATCTCGCCGCGCTCCATCAGGAGGCCGATGCATGGCCTCGTCGATGCGGTCGATCTCGCTGCCGCAGATCGGCAAGCGAAGGTGGTGTCGGAGCGGGGCGTCTTGGCCATGGGCACATCTCTTTGATGCGCCGCATTGATAGGTGCGGCGGGCGCGCAAAGCAAAGAAAACGTTGACGTAGGCGGCGCGGCCTATCTAACCCGTCGGTAAGCCTCTGGCTGAGCCCTGCGGCGTTACGCTGCCCAGGCGGCGATGCGCACATGGCCGAGATCGACGCCGCGCTCGAATCCGCCGACCGCGCGCGCGAGGCGGACGACCCGCATTCGCCGGTCGTGCGTTTCGGCGCCGACAAGCCGCTGCAGGCTCGATGCCGGCGTCGATCTCTCGCCCGTTCCAGATCGCCTACCAGACCTACGGCACGCTCAACGCCGCGCGCAGCAACGCGGTGCTGATCTGCCACGCGCTCACCGGCGACCAGCACGTCGCCAACGTGCATCCGGTCACCGGCAAAGCCGGCTGGTGGGAGACCATGGTCGGGCCCGGCCAGCCGATCGACACCGAGCGCTATTTCGTCATCTGCCCGAACGTGGTCGGCGCCTGCATGGGCACGACCGGCCCGGCCTCGACCAACCCGAAGACCGGCATGCCCTGGGGCCTCGACTTTCCCGGTCATCACGATCCGCGACATGGTGCGCGCGCAGGCGATGCTGCTCGACCATCTCGGCATCGACATCGCTGTTCGCGGTCGCCGGCGGCTCGATGGGCGGCATGCAGGTGCTGCAATGGGCGGCGAGCTATCCGGAGCGCGTGTTCGCGGCGCTGCCGATCGCGGCCGCGACCCGCCATTCGGCGCAGAACATCGCCTTCCACGAGGTCGGCCGCCAGGCGGTGATGGCCGATCCGGAATGGCGCGCAGGGCCGCTATTTCGCCGAAGGCACCAACCCGCGGCGCGGGCTCGCGGTCGCGCGCATGGGCGCGCACATCACCTATCTCTCGGACGCCGGCGCTGCACCGCAAGTTCGGCCGCCAGTTTCCAGGATCGCGACAATCCGACCTTCTCGTTCGACGCCGACTTCCAGGTCGAGAGCTATCTGCGCCACCAGGGCATCACCTTCGTCGAGCGCTTCGACGCCAATTCGTATCTCTATCTCACGCGCGCGATGGACTACTTTCGACCTCGCGGCCGACTACGACGGCGTGCTCGCCAATGCCTTCCAAGGACACGCCGACGCGCTTCTGCGTGATCTCGTTCACGTCGGACTGGCTGTTTCCCGACGTCCGGATCTCGCGCGCCATCGTGCATGCGCTCAACGCCGGCGGCGCGCGCGTCTCGTTCGCCGAGATCGTCACCGACAAGGGCCACGACGCCTTCCTGCTCGACGAGCCGGAGCTGTTCGCGATCGTGCGCGGCTTCCTCGAAGGCGCCGCCAAGGCGCGCGGCCTGCCGCCGGCAAGGAGATGAGACGATGCTCACGCCGCCTCAAGCGCGATCTCACCATGGCGGAAACGGCGCGCGCGCCGGGCGGCGCGCGCGTCGACCTGCTGCGTCGTCGCCGAGATGGTGGCGCACGGCGCCAAGGTGCTCGACGTCGGCTGCGGCGACGGCGAGCTGCTGCGGCTGCTTGGCGAGACGCGCGGCGTCGACGGGCGCGGCATCGAGCTCTCGCGCGAGGGCGTCAACGAATGCGTCGCCAAGGGCCTCGCCGTGATCCAGGGCGACGCCGACACCGACCTCGCCGACTATCCCGACGACGCCTTCGACTACGTGATCCTGTCGCAGACGCTGCAGGCGACGCGGCAGCCGCGCGTCGTGCTCGAGCACATGCTGCGCATCGGCCGGCACGCGATCGTGTCGTTCCCGAACTTCGGCCACTGGCGCATCCGGCTGCAGGTCGTGCTTCGGCGGCCACATGCCGCACACCGACAATCTGCCCTATAGCTGGTGGGATACGCCCAACATCCATTTCTGCACCATCAAGGACTTCCGCCAGCTCTGCGACGTCGCCGGCGCCAAGATGGAGAGAGCGGTGGCGCTCAACGCCTGGGGCCGCGCGCTGCGCTTCAACGCGCCGTGGTGGTTCTGGAACCTGTTCGGCGAGCAGGCGGTGTTCCTGCCGAGTCAGCCGGCGACGGTTCGGGCCGCGATTGCCGCGCTGGCGATCGCAGGCTGAGCGAAAAGATTGAGCCCGAAAACAGGCAGAACCCCAGGACGGGCTCGCGCCGCCTGGGGTTCCGCATCAGAGTGCTCTCGCCGGACGATGGCATCGGGGGATGGGGATCGCCCGGCTCGCCTAATAGCACTGTCAGATTTAGTGGCAGCACGCGTTTGGAATTCAATGCCTCACTCGGAATTTTTCAACGCATCTGCTTGCAAGCGGCGGCGTTGTTACGCGGCCACGCCTTGCTTCGCGAGCGCGATGAGTTCCGGCCGATATTCGAAAGTGCATGCTGTCGACGTGGAACCATTTGGCGCCCCAGATGAAACCGTGGCGCTCGAAGATCTCGCCGATGGCGCCTGGAACGCGATTGCGCCAGATGAACTGTGCCGTGTGCGGCCTTTCAGGTTTTCCCAATAGTCGGCCTGCTTGTTATTGATGTCGATCGCGGCCGCGAACGCATGCACCGACAAGCGCGATTCGTGTTGGAGAATGGTGCGGCAATTAGTACGTGCCGGCGGACGGCACCAGAAACTTGGTCATGTCCGGCGACAGCGTGTCGAGCTCCTTCACCACCGCGGCGAGGCGTTCGTCGACACTGTTGACGGTGGTGACGCTCCACGCGCCCGCCGCCGGCGCTTGGGCAGCCACGCCACCGGCTTGAGGCGCTTGCCTACATCTACCCTTGCGGCGGCAGTCGCCGTACATCTTGGCAAAGAACGGCTCGTAGCGGATGCGGCCAGGATCCTCGTTGACGGCCGGGCGGTGTCACGTTCGGTGACCGAGCGGATAGCGAAACGCGGACTGGTCCTTGATGTCGGGCTGCTCGAGCAGACTGCTGAAAGGTCTTGTCGGCGCGCCCGTCCGCGATCGGCATGCGGGTGCCGTCCTTCCAGATGAGATCGTTGCCTTCGTGAGCGGCGAGATGGTCCGGATAGGCGGCGATCAGCGCATCGAGCGCGGTCGCTCATCGGATCGGCGGGCGGCCGGGATCGTCGAGAGCATGAGGGCAAGCATGCGCAGCCGACGTCCGCATTTGCACGACCCTTCGTCAGCGCGTCACGCGTCGCAATTCCATTTCCGGCCGCGATCTCGCCCGCTCTCGATCACCTCGGCGTACACGCCGCAGTCGGCATGCCCGGAAGCTGCGCAGCAGCGTCTCCGGCACCGCGAGGTCGCGCGCGCCGGTGTCGGGATCGACGTTGCGTGGCCGCGCAGCGCACGATCCGCTTGACGACCTTGAGCCGCGCGCGTCGCCGATCGCAATCTCCTGGCCGAGCAGATCGAACTCGTGCCACGCCGGCCAGCCTCGACATAGACATTGCCGCGAAAGCGCAACGGATGGACCGGCGCCCCGATGCGCCGTCTCGGAGCGCTGCAGACCGATGCGAGATTGATGATCGAGACCACCTTGCGGGCGACGTCGGAAAAGCTGTGGCCGGGCGCATGCAGGACCTTCGGCGGCCCGCGCAGCTCGTCGGCGCAGAACTGCGCGCAAAAACGATCTCGATGCCGTGCCGGCCCACGGACGTGCGCAAGTCGCCGCGCGCGCGGCTGTGCGGCCGTCTGATCTGATAGTGAGCACATGGCTCGCATCGTCGAATCGGGTGCGAAGCATCGCCAGCCGCTCGTTGCGCATCAGCATGAGATAGCGCGTCTTCGGCTGATGAGCGCGGCGCCTGTGGATCGAAGCCTGATGGCCCGTTCTCGATGGCGTAGAGGCGGTCGCCAGGCACGGTCTGGCCAGGCGTCAGGACGCGTGCCGGCAAGTGGCTCAGGCGACAGGCCTTTCACCGGATAGCGGTAGATTGAGTTAATTTTCGAACGGACTAACATGACCACGATTTAATCTCGCCAAGCGATGACTTGCCGGCCTGCTGCCACCTATTATGCAGCGCGTCGGGCGACATTGCCAAATCAAGGACGGTTCCGTGCGCATCACCAAGACTCTTCAGATCCTGCTCGTGTTGACGGCAGCCAGCGGTGTGAGTGCGGCCATGGCGCAAGGACGATCCCAAGAACGATCCGCGGTGGCGATGAGCTTGTTCGGTGCCGCTCACGATCGACGCTCCGAAAGGAGAGATCCGCGGCATGCGCCCGGAGACGATCGGCGAGGTCGCCTATTTCTCGCTCTCGGTGGACGCGCCCAATAAGCTGCGCGGACTGACGAGCTCACAGCAGCAGCAGGTTGAGATCGCATTGCCGGGCGCGGCGGCTCGGTGACCTGCACGTTGCGCTCCGAGCGGCGGCCGAATGGCGTGTTGCTGCTGACCGGCGCGCCTGACGGCGGCACCCTCGGAAGAACGCTGCAATCTCGTGATCGACAATGGCCAGGTGACCGGCGAGGTCGAGCTCGAGACCGGGCGCGCTATCGCATCCAGCCGATGGGCAACGGCTCCGCGCACGTGGTGGTCGAGGTTAAGACCGCTGCCTTCCCCAACGAGAGCGAGCCCAGACGCGCCCGGGCCCGTTAACCGCTGGGCCGGCGAGCTGCTTCACCTAACGTGACACCTTCACGGAACCCGGGCTAACATGCGGTCCCTGAACGTAAACCGATGGGACCGAACGATGCCTCAGGGTTCACGGCCTGCCAAGTGGCGCTCGCGTTGATCGTGGCCGGCGGCGTCACTGAGGCGACTGCTCAGCAAAAGAAATCGCCACCAACCACACGGCTCTTCAACGGGGCATCGGGCCAAGCCCCGCAGCAGCAATATCGGCGAGACTTCTGGGCATGCGCCCCGGGACTGTGGGCGCTGTTGTCCGGGTCCCGCTTTCGCTGTCCGCGACCAGCAGTCTCATCGCCCAAAATAATGTGCCTCGCCGTCTTGAGGTGGCATTGCCAGGTGGCCGTTCCGTCACTTGCGAGGTGCGTCCGGTGGCGCGGCGGCAGAATATGGTCGTGCTGGCTGGCGCGCCCGTTGCTGGCGGCGAGGCCGAGCAATGCAACCTGGTGGTCCGCAACGGCCAGGTGACCGGCGAGATCGACCTTGAATCCGGCCGCTATCGCATCCAGCCGATCGGCGCGGGTGCCACCCATGCGGTGGTCGAGGTCAAGACCGAGAACCTGCCGGATGAGCTCGCTCCCAAGATCCCGAACGAGCCGATGCCGCAGCGCGCGGCCGCCGACACTGCGCAGTGCGACGTGAAGCCGGCGCCCGGGCAGCAAGCCAAGACCTTCGGTCCGCATCCGGATCATGTTCCTCTACACCAAGGCGGTTGCGGCTGGTGCGCCGAACATCCGCGGCGACATCGAGCTGCCTCATGCAGCAGCTGCGGACCGGCTTCAGCGCGAACCGGCTGGGCGGCAATTTCTCTGTGACGACCGAGCTCGCGCACGCGCAGGGAGATCAACTACGACGAGGGCGAGAACATGGAGAAGGACCTCGATCGCCTCTCCAATCCGCGCGATACGGTGTTCAAGCCGATCCACGCCCTGCGCGACACCCACAAGGCCGACATCGTCCACTTGATCATCAAGGCCAAGCCGCAACAACGGCTGCGGTATCGGCTGGCTCAATCTCGGCCTGCGTCCGGAGCACGCCTTCTCGGTGAGCGATTACCAGTGCGCCATGCAGAACTTCAGCGCGGTGCATGAGATCGGCCACAACATGGGCATGGCGCACGATCGATCTCGTCGAAAAGGACGCCAAGCCCGGCCCCGACCAGTTCAATTTCGGCTTCGTGGCCATGGAGCGCGGAACCCGCTCGCTGATGTCGTACAACGACCAGTGCGTCCAGCAGAAGAAGAACTGCATGCGCCTGCTGCAGGTGTCGTCCCCCAACATCAAGGTCGGCGGCGATCCAATACGGCAACCCGATCAACCACCCGCAGGCCGCCTACAACGTCGAGGTGCTTTGCCGCAATGCGCCTGACCGCAGCCAAGTTTCGCTGACGACTGATTCGATGCGCGACGGCAAATCGGAATTGCTTGCATCTGCCACGGTCGAGCGCGCGCCAGTAGGCAGCTCCATCAAGCATGTTCGCGGAAATTCACCCTCACGGCCCTTCCGCGGCCGGGGGACGCCTCCTACATCCGCAGTAAGGATGCTTCGGTCGCGCCGACAGGGCGCTTGGAGCAGGCCGAGGGAGCAAGGCATGAACATTGAGAAGTTGACGGACCGCGCCCGCGGATTTGTCCAGTCGGCGCAATCACTGGCTCTGCGCGAGGGCCACCAGCAATTCGCCCCGGACCATTTGCTGAAGGTCCTGCTCGACGACCCGGAAGGGCCTCGCGGCCGGGCTGATCGACCGCTCGGGCGGGCGCTCGCGTGAGGCGCTGGCCGCGGTCGAGGCCGCGCTCGCCAAGCGGCCCGAAGGTCTCGGGCGGCGGCGCCGGGCAGGTCTATCTCGACCCGGCGCTTGGCGCGTGTGTTCGACCAGGCCGAGAAGATCGCCGAGAAGGCCGGCGACAGCTTCGTGACGGTCGAGCGGCTGCTGCTCGCGCTCGCGCTCGAAAAGGACAGCGATGCTGGCCGAGATTCTCGCCCGCGCCGGCGTCACGCCGCAGAACCTCAACGCCGCGATCGAAGCGCTGCGCAAGGGGCGCACGGCCGATCGCCTCGTCGGCCGAGAACGCCTACGACGCGCTCAAGAAATATGCCCGCGACCTCACCCAGGCGGCGCGCGACGGCAAGATCGATCCAGTGATCGGTCGCGACGAGGAAATCCGCCGCACCATCCAGGTGCTCTCGCGCCGCACCAAGAACAATCCGGTGCTGATCGGCGAGCCGGGCGTCGGCAAGACCGCGATCGTCGAGGGCCTCGCGCAGCGCATCGTCAACGGCGACGTGCCGGAGAGCCTGCAGGACAAGAAGCTGCTGGCGCTCGACATGGGCGCGATGATCGCGGGCGCGAAATATCGCGGCGAGTTCGAGGAGCGGCTGCAAGGCCGTGCTGCAGGAGGTGACCGCCGTCGGCGGGCAGCATCATCCTGTTCATCGACGAGATGCACACGCATCGTCGGCGCCGGCAAGGCCGACGGCGCGATGGACGCCTCCAACCTGCTCAAGCCGGCGCTGGCGCGCGGCGAGCTGCACTGCATCGGCGCGACCACGCTCGACGAATACAAGAAGCACGTCGAGAAGGACGCGGCGCTGGCTCGGCGCTTCCAGCCGGTGTTCGTCTCCGAGCCGACCGTCGAGGACACGATCTCGATCCTGCGCGGCCTCAAGGACAAGTACGAGCAGCATCACGGCGTGCGCATCACCGACGGCGCGATCGTGGCGGCGGCGACGCTGTCGAACCGCTACATCACCGACCGCTTCCTGCCCGACAAGGCGATCGACCTCGTCGACGAGGCGGCTGCGCGGCTCAAGATGCAGGTCGATTCCAAGCCGGAGGAGCTCGACTCGATCGACCGCGAGATCGTGCGGCTCAAGATCGAGCAGGAGGCGCTGAAGAAGGAACGCGATCCGGGCTCCAAGGAGCGCCTGAAACATCTCGAGCGCTCGCTGACGTCGCTCGAGAAGCAGTCGGCCGACCTCACCGCGCGCTGGAAGTCGGAGAAGGAGAAGCTCTCGGGCGCCCAGAAGCTCAAGGCGGAGCTCGATCAGCTGCGCGTGGAGCTCGCCAATGCGCAGCGCAAGGGCGAGTACCAGCGCGCCGGCGAGCTCGCCTACGGCCGCATCCCGGAGCTCGAGAAGAAGCTCAAGAGCATCGAGGCCGCCGATGGCCGGCGCCGCCATGGTCGAGGAGGCGGTCACCGCCGACCACGTCGCGCAGGTGGTCTCGCGCTGGACCGGCGTTCCGGTCGACAGGATGCTCGAAGGCGAGAAGGAAAAGCTGCTGCGCATGGAGCAGCAGATCGGCAAGCGCGTCATCGGTCAGGCCGAGGCCGTCAAGGCGGTGTCGACCGCGGTGCGGCGCGCCCGCGCCGGGCCTGCAGGACCCGCACCGGCCGATCGGCTCGTTCATGTTCCTGGGGCCGACCGGCGTCGGCAAGACCGAGCTCACCAAGGCGCTGGCGGAATTCCTGTTCGACGACGAGATCAGCGCTGCATCCGCATCGACATGTCGGAATACATGGAGAAGCACTCGGTCGCGCGCCTGATCGGCGCGCCGCCCGGCTACGTCGGCTACGAGGAAGGCGGCGCGCTGACCGAGGCGGTGCGGCGGCGGCCGTACCAGGTGATCCTGTTCGACGAGATCGAGAAGGCGCATCCCGACGTGTTCAACGTGCTGCTGCAGGTGCTCGACGACGGTCGGCTGACCGACGGGCAGGGCCACACCGTCGACTTCCGCAATACGCTCATCGTGATGACCTCGAACCTCGGCTCGCAGTTCCTGGTGGAGCAGCCCGAAGGCGAGGACACCGATGCAGTGCGAAGACCAGGTGATGGCGGTGGTGCGCGCGAGCTTCCGGCCGGAATTCCTCAACCGCGTCGACGAGATCATCCTGTTCCATCGCCTCAAGCGCAACGAGATGAGCAGGATCGTCGACATCCAGATGCGCGCGGCTCGGCGAAGCTGCTGGAGGACCGCAAGATCACGATCGAGCTCGAGCCGTCCGCGCGCGACTGGCTCGCCGACAAGGGCTGGGACCCCGCCTATGGCGCGCGCCCGCTCAAGCGGGTGATCCAGAAGGCGGTGCAGGACCCGCTCGCCGAGCAGATCCTCGCCGGGCACGGTGAAGGATGGCGACACGCGTCATGATCTCGGCCGGCAAGCAGGGCCTCACGTTCAACGGCAAACTGGCGGCGGCGGCGTGAGGCTGCGGGTTGCTGCGGCGGTGATTATTGTCCGCGCCGCGGCGCGCGGCCGTCCGGGTGCGCCGGCGCGGCTCATCATGTTGTCGAGCCGATCGCGCTCCTGCTCGAAGCGTGGCGAGCTGCCCGACCTTCGAGCACGCGGCCGCGCGGCAGCTTGACCTTCATCGGGTCGACGCGGCGGCCGTTGATCATGATCTCGTAGTGCAGGTGCGCGCCGGTTGAGAGGCCGGTCGAGCCGACATAGCCGATGATCTGACCCTGCCGGACCTTGCACCCTCCGGCCATGTTGCGCGCGAATGCCGCACATGTGGCCATAGCCGGTGGCATAGCCGTTCGGGTGGCGGATCTTGATGAACTTGCCGTAGCCGCCTTCCCAGCCGATCTTCTCAATGACGCCGTTGCCTGCGTGGCATAGATCGGCGTGCCGGTCTCGGCGCCCCAGTCGACGCCGGTGTGCATCGCGCGTGTACTGCAGCACTGGATGCCGGCGCGAGCCGAAATTCGAGGTCACGCTGCCGTCGGCGAGCGGCTTGCGGACGAGGAATTTCTTCGCGCTCTTTGCCGGTCTCGTCATAGCAGTCGACCACGCCATCGTCGCTCGATGCCTGAAGCGATAGAACTTGCGCGTTTCGCCCGCCGTTCGTGAGCGACGCGAATAGAACCTCGGATTTCCCTCGCGCTTCGCCTTCGTCCGCGAACAGGACCTCAGAACGAGATCGCCGGGCTGGACCTGCGCTGGAAGTCGACATCGTAGGGGTAGATGCGGATGAGGTCGTCGGATCAGTGCGCGCGGAACCTGGTTGCGCAGCGCGGTCTCGTAGATGCTCTGGTAGAGACGGATGCCCTTGCCGTCGTCCTCTTCTTCCTCGCGCACCTGCGCCACTTCCGCTATCGATGCTGCGGACGTCGACTGACACGTAGCGGCCGAGGTCGGACAGGGCCACCACGGCCTCGACGCTGGCGTCGCTGGCCACCACGACGCGGACCGGCTGCAGCCGCCTGCCGTCGGCGGTCGGCGAGCAGCAGGACGCGCAGCTTCTGCCCTTCCTTCATTCTGCCCGTCGCGGCCGCGGGTTCCAGAGCAGGGCCGCGATCGCCCTGATTTCCTCCGGCGTGGCGCCGAGGTCGCGCAGGACGGTCGAAAGTGATCTCGCCCTTCCGGAGCGTGAAGGTCTTCCTCAGCTCCATCGTGGCCGCCAGTGGCCTGCGGCTTGGTCTTGGGCAGGAGCGTGATGTTCTGCGGGGACGATCCGCGTTTCCAGGCCCAGGTAAAGGATCGATGCCGCCTTCGGCCGCATAGGCCATTCTGAACCCGGACCGCTGTCGGGGTCCGCGCGCCGCGACCCTGCCGGTCCGGTTCGCGGCATCACGCACGCGTGCAAGCACGTCGTCGATCGAGCGCGCCGGCTATCTTTGCGCGTGGCGAAGATAGCGGCGAGATCGCGCGTGAAGAACGTGACGGCGGCATCGGTTTCCGGCGTCGGGCGCATCGTCAACCGCCGGGGCACCTGGCATCGCGTCCGCGAGCATCATCTTCTGCGGATTGAACGGCGGGATGTTGGCCGACAGCTCGGACATCGACAATGAGAGGTTGCCCGCAACGCGCACGAAATGGCGCACCACTCACGATCTCGCGATTGCTGGCGCCACGGCTCGTCAGGCGTCACCGGGATGGTCCGGCGCAGGCTGTTGGTCTCTGCGACCGAGGAGCCGATCCGCCTTGCGGGCAGCTCCGCAAGCCGGTCCGCAGCCCCGCCGACAGCCCCGCGCAATGCAAGCTCGACGCGCTCCGGCACGGTTGCAAAGTTGGTCTCGCCGTCAAGCGCGCGAACACGGCGCCGCGCCTATGAGCGCCGCGCCGCAAAGGCCGGTCAGGATTGTTCCGGAAAACCATTGTACGGAGATGCGACGTCGATCGATTGGCCCGCCTGATTGGCCGTCAACCGACAGTGGCGGCTCGTCGCCGAGGTCGAACGGCTCGACCCCCAGCCCCGCCCGATATGTACCACGTCGCCTGCCGTGATCCACGTCCCCTCCCACACGCGACCGCGGTGGACTTCCCCCAACCACCACGAGGCGTCAGACGCGGCCGACGAACGGCCCTGACCGAAGCAAAAGCACGATGCCGCCGCCGCAGCGGCCCGTCAACTGGACCGGAAGCGGCCGTCCTCTAGCTTTTGCTGGGTAATAACGCCTGGCCACCCGATCACCACGCCAGAGCGTTGTACCCCGAACCGACACCTTCCCATCCACCAGAGGTGAAAGTGCAGCCAGAAATGTGGCCTCAGTGCGGCATCTCCATCGGCAACGCGGGCGCCTAGTGCCGCCGATTTGAAGTTTCTTACACCCACCTGCAGCAAACTCGGTTAGGAACTTCAGATCGAAAAAGCGGCACTAGAATCCATAGAGGCTGTTAGTGCTCCCTTGTTTCTGAAGCCGTGCTCAGAGCATGCTGCTGAGACGCGTATCACGAGCTTCAGCAAACGCGTGGCGAACTAGGGGCCGTTTCCTGCTGCAGGTGCGTGGAGTAAGATTTTGACCATATACGTGTTGACATCCGCAGGGGTCGGAAGCGCATATAACGCGAATACGGCGTGCCGTCCGCGTGACGGCGCGATGGCGCGCCTCCGAAGCTCCTCACTTTTAGAGGCTGACCAGCTTCCGATTTCGGTCGGAAGTTCGTGAGCTTCGACGACTCTCCGGTCCTGCCGAGGGATGGGACTACCATCGTCCCGGGCTGTTTGACAGGTGAATCGGAAGAAAGAGAAACGTGGACGGCGGAGTCCTGCGGGCCGCCTTCCGGCGGAGAAGCAATTCTCAAGCGGAAAGCGGTCGGACGAGACTTCGGCGGTCGACGTTTCAGGTCAACACCCTTGTCGTAAAGGCGTGCAGTGCGCGGGCGCGGTGCGAACCGCGCGCATCGTCTGAGCGCGCACGAACAAGAGTGGGACCTCGTCAAACGTTGTGATCAGCCGGGATAAAGTTCTCATCCAAACTTGAGAGTTTGATCCTGGCTCAGAGCGAACGCTGGCGGCAGGCTTAACACATGCAAGTCGAGCGCCGTAGCAAGACGGAGCGGCAGACGGGTGAGTAACACGTGGGAACGTACCCTTCGGTTCGGAACAACCCAGGGAAACTTGGGCTAATACCGGATACGTCCGTAAGGAGAAAGATTTATCGCCGAAGGATCGGCCCGCGTCTGATTAGCTAGTTGGTGGGGTAACGGCCCACCAAGGCGACGATCAGTAGCTGGTCTGAGAGGATGATCAGCCACACTGGGACTGAGACACGGCCCAGACTCCTACGGGAGGCAGCAGTGGGGAATATTGGACAATGGGCGCAAGCCTGATCCAGCCATGCCGCGTGGGTGATGAAGGCCCTAGGGTTGTAAAGCTCTTTCGGCGGGGAAGATAATGACGGTACCCGCAGAAGAAGCCCCGGCTAACTTCGTGCCAGCAGCCGCGGTAATACGAAGGGGGCTAGCGTTGCTCGGAATCACTGGGCGTAAAGCGCACGTAGGCGGATTCTTAAGTCAGGGGTGAAATCCTGGAGCTCAACTCCAGAACTGCCTTTGATACTGGCGAGTCTTGAGTCCGGGAGAGGTGAGTGGAACTGCGAGTGTAGAGGTGAAATTCGTAGATATTCGCAAGAACACCAGTGGCGAAGGCGGCTCACTGGCCCGGTACTGACGCTGAGGTGCGAAAGCGTGGGGAGCAAACAGGATTAGATACCCTGGTAGTCCACGCCGTAAACGATGGATGCTAGCCGTTGGCGGGTTTACCCGTCAGTGGCGCAGCTAACGCATTAAGCATCCCGCCTGGGGAGTACGGTCGCAAGATTAAAACTCAAAGGAATTGACGGGGGCCCGCACAAGCGGTGGAGCATGTGGTTCAATTCGAAGCAACGCGCAGAACCTTACCAGCCCTTGACATGCCCGTCGACGGGTTCCAGAGATGGATCTCTTCAGTTCGGCTGGACCGGACACAGGTGCTGCATGGCTGTCGTCAGCTCGTGTCGTGAGATGTTGGGTTAAGTCCCGCAACGAGGCGCAACCCTCGCCCTTAGTTGCCATCATTTAGTTGGGCACTCTAAGGGGACTGCCGGTGATAAGCCGCGAGGAAGGTGGGGATGACGTCAAGTCCTCATGGCCCTTACGGGCTGGGCTACACACGTGCTACAATGGCGGTGACAGATGGGACGCAATGGAGCAATCCTGCGCAAATCTCAAAAAGCCGTCTCAGTTCGGATTGTGCTCTGCAACTCGAGCACATGAAGTTGGAATCGCTAGTAATCGCAGATCAGCACGCTGCGGTGAATACGTTCCCGGGCCTTGTACACACCGCCCGTCACACCATGGGAGTTGGCTTTACCTGAAGACGGTGCGCTAACCGCAAGGAGGCAGCCGGCCACGGTAGGGTCAGCGACTGGGGTGAAGTCGTAACAAGGTAGCCGTAGGGGAACCTGCGGCTGGATCACCTCCTTTCTAAGGATGATCCTTCAGAGGCGCCCTCACGCGTTCTCTATCGGATCTCTTGGAAACATCAGGGCTCTAAGTCGAATCGAGCCCCACTAGGCGGGACACCGCCGTCTTCATTTCTCTTTCTTCGCGGACGAGCCCAATCAGGAGATCGCATGTCGGTGATGTCAGTGATCAGGCTGCATTGACAGACTGCGATCGCTGAACTTCCTGGACCCTGGGCTTGTAGCTCAGTTGGTTAGAGCGCGCGCTTGATAAGCGTGAGGTCGGAAGTTCAAGTCTTCCCAGGCCCACCAGTTTCAGGCGTCGGTATTCAGAAGTCAGTCATCAGATGGCGCGCGCATCTTCTGATTGCTGATTTCTGACTTGCTGATCCTGGAGGGGCCATAGCTCAGTTGGGAGAGCGCCTGCTTTGCAAGCAGGAGGTCGTCGGTTCGATCCCGTCTGGCTCCACCAGTCGAGATCGCGCGCGATCATTCTGATGCGAATTGCAGCTCATCGTTGAGCTCTTCGAATCAGCGCTCGAGATCAACGGAACTCGTCCGTCGAACACAATTCCGCGTCCGTCGCGAGCCGCAAGGCTACGTATGGCGCGCGATAACTGACTGATATCTGACATCGTGAAGAGGTAGGATCGCTCCGAGTCGATCGTGACGTAAAGTCGCGATCGATGCGCATCTCCGAGCGTGCAACGCGACCCGTCGTGCGTGCCGAAAGGCGCGTGCGACGGCGGTCGTGGACCAATGTTTATGTCGGGCTGCTTGACCGCACGCCGTCGGAACGGTCCGAAGACAAGCTGGTCTTTCTAATCAATGACCAACCGGTCGAACTGTTCCTGACGAGCACGTGTTCCCAAAGAGCATTGTTCCGAAGAACGATCGACCGGTCCGCTGCCGAGCGGGATGGGCATTGATGATGAGAGCGATCAAGTGACTTAAGGGCATTCGGTGGATGCCTTGGCGCTGAGAGGCGATGAAGGACGTGCTACGCTGCGAAAAGCCGTGGGGAGCTGCGAAGAAGCTTTGATCCGCGGATGTCCGAATGGGGAAACCCACCTTCGATGACCGGAGTTCCGAGGACCTTGCGATCGGTCGTCAGAGAAAGTCTCGACGACCGATCGGCAGGCTTTGGATCTCCGTTATCAAATGAAGGTATGAGATCTTCTGAATAAAATAGGAGGTTTCAAGCAAACCCAGGGAACTGAAACATCTCAGTACCTGGAGGAAAGGACATCAACCGAGACTCCGCTAGTAGTGGCGAGCGAACGCGGACCAGGCCAGTGGCGAATGAAAGACAACCGGAACTCTTCAGGAAAGTTGGACCTCAGAGGGTGACAGTCCCGTACGGGTCAATGCTTTCGATTCGTCCTCGAGTAAGGCGGGACACGTGAAATCCTGTCTGAACATGGGGGACCACCCTCCAAGCCTAAGTACTCCTCAGCGACCGATAGCGAACCAGTACCGTGAGGGAAAGGTGAAAAGCACCCCGACGAG
>ERZ1370068.2677-contig-1812_pt1:20000-29507 | contig 29507 bp, 41 predicted proteins | sample MGYA00561227_ERZ1370068 | MGnify/ENA primary metagenome ERZ1370068 (study PRJEB38410, sample SAMEA6850437) | metagenome | study: Metagenomic assessment of the ecological functions of the soil: analysis of the soil microbiota associated with the...
TCGCGGGTGTGGAGGCGGCGCTGGCGCGCGTGCCCGAGCATGCTCGGTGCGTTGGTCACGCGCAGTGTGCTGCTGCGGAAGCTCCGCCGTTCTGCGGAGGCGATTGCGAGCTGTGAGCATGCCCTCGCCTTGCGGCCTGACGATCACCGGATGCGCTGACCGTGCGCGCCGATCTCCTCACCGATCTCGAGCGCTTCGATGACGCCGGTCGCGACGCTCGACCGCATCATCGCGCTCAAGCCCGATGATATGGCGGCGAAATGGAACAAGAGCGTCATCTGCCTTGGCCTTGGCCGCTTCCAGGAGGGCTGGCCGCTCTACGAGCACCGCTGGGCCGGCGCCAAGGGGCCTGGTGCCGCGTGGCTACGCGCAAGCCGCGCTGGAACGGTGGACGCGTTGACGGCACGCTGCATGATCTGGGGCGAGCAGGGGCTGGGCGACGAGATTCTGCACGCCAGCATGATGCCGGACGTGATCGCGCGCACGCCGTCCGTCGTGTTCGAGGTCGAGCCGCGACTTGCGCCGCTGTTCGCGCGATCGTTCCCGCAGTGTCAAGGTGATCGCCTGCCAGCCGGTGCTCTATGCGGGCAAAGCTCGATGCGCAGGAGCCGCTGGCGAGCCTCGGCCGCTATCTTGCGCCGAAGCTGGGAGGAGTTTCCGCGGCGCGGGCCGCGGCTATCTCGTTGCCGACGCGGCTCGCGCGCAGGGCGCTGCGTGCAGCGGCTCGCGAGCGACGGGCGCAAGGTCATCGGGCTCTCGTGGGTCAGCAAGGCGCCGGTTGGCGGGCGCATCGAAAAGCGCGCGGCTTGCGGATTTCGAGGCGTTGCTGCGGCTGCCTCAATTGCCGCTTCGTCGACCTGCAATATGGCGACACCGGCGAAGAGCGTGGCGGCGCTCGCGCGTGATCTTGGGCGTCGTGGTCGAGCGCCTCGGCGACATCGACAACACCAATGATCTCGACGGGCTTGCCGCACTGATGACCGCCTGCGACGCGGTCGTCACGCGTGAGCAACACCGACGGCGCATCTCGCCGGGCGCTCTGTCGTCCCACTTTCGTGATGGTGCCGCACGGGCACGCCCGCATCGGTACTGGTTTCATGACCGCGACAGAAGTCCGTGGTATCCGCGCGTCGCAGTGCGGCGGCAGCAAAGCGGCCAGCCCTGGGCGGATGTGGTGGCGGCGGTCGCGCGCGAGGTTTCGGCGCTTGTCGATCTCACGTCGCGGGTTGACGCGACTATCGTCCTGCGGTTTCCCGATCACCTCGAGTCTGCGCCGGAAAGCCTTCGGCTTGTCGACGAACAGGCGCCGGGCCATACGGCGTGCAGCGCGAATGTGATCGGAGGCGCGTTCTTCGATTGCGGGCTTGAGGCGCGTCTGCTCAGCGCGCCAGCGGCTCGCCCGGCTCGGTCATGCGCGTGAGCAGAGCAGATCCTGGTGCTTGCCGAGCCGGTCACGCAGCCGTTGCGCCTCGCCGATCCACATCTTGCCGAAGCGCCGCCAGAGCGGGCCCACGATCTCCATCTGGTGACGGTGTGCGACGATGCGCTTGCGCAGCTCGTGCAGCTCGGGACCATTGGCATCGGAAAATCTTTCGGGCAGCGCGTTGCGGGCGGCGCGATAGCCGCTGGCCAGGCGCTCGCGCCAGATCTGAGAAGGTCACGGATTGCAGCGGCCACAGCTCGACGCTGGCAGTGGCCTTGTCAGCGCCCGCGTCAGGCGCACGCGCATGTCGGCGGTTGAGCGTGTTGATTTCCGCGCTCCGCCGAAGCTCATCGATCCGGCTCCGCAGCGTCGCGAGCGAGCGTTGTGACAGGTCGCCATGGCCGGCGAGATCGCTGAGCGCATCGAGCGCTGACTGCGCATCGCGCGCGCCGCCGAGCGCGCGGGCGAGGTCGCGCGCCTCGTCGCGCAACGCCCTGCCGTCGCGGCGCCGAGAATTGGTGCAAGCAGGCGAGTAAGCGCGCGCCACCGCTTCATGTGGCGCGCGGAAGTCGTGCACGGCCTCGGCGGCCGGGCGCTTTAGATCCTCAATCGCAGCCCGAGCGTCGGCAAGGACTGCGCGCGCAACGCTGCGCAAAGCCTCGTCCACCGCCACATCCGGCTGCAAGCAGGGCTGGTCGTTCATGTGACAGCTTTATGACAGAGCAAGAATGCGGTAACGAACACGTGAGGCCGCAAGAAACGCTGGTTTTGGCCCACTTTCAAGGGGCGTCTTGCGCTTTGGCGGCAGCGAGATCGAAAATCATTGTTGGTGCGCATGCACCAGAGCAACGCAGATCAAGCCCTCCTTAGTGAGCAGCTCTGCCACTCACAATGACCGATGCGCTGGAAAGGCCAGCTCCCGGGCGCAACGGCGACGAATTTCAGACGGGAGCCAGAAGTTTAACGGACGTAACCTCCGTAGGTCCTCTCAAAACGTTCCAATCGGATTCGCCGGCGAACCCGTACCGCCGCGAATGGGCAGTGGCGCTGCCGTCAGCAGGAACTCCCAGCGATTCCGAGCCGCCGCCGCGTCCCCGAGCGCCTCCAGATCGCAGTTATCGAAGAGATGCACGCCGAGATACAGCAAGCGCGAAATCATGAATGGCGCCGCGCAGGTCCGATGGCGAGACGTATTGCGGATGATCGCTGCCGAGGATGGCGATGTCGCGCTGCTTGAGCCAAGGAATGACCGAAGGATCAAGCCCTGCCGACCTGCCGCCTTCGGCGCGGCCGCGAAGCCATGGCCCGACTGCCTTCCGGCGCGCCCACACGCCGGTGCGCACGAACAACGCATCGCCGGCCGAGACCTTGACGCCCGCCTTCTCTTTCCCATGCCTCCAGGTCCTCGACATAGATCGGCGTACCCGGCTCCAGATACGGAACGCCTTTGAGCCGCGGAATGTCGAGCAGGATGCCGCGCGTGAAAATCCCATTCTTGAGGTTGTGGATGGAATTCTTCTGCGTGGCCGCTCTTTCAACACCGCAGTCCGCATCGGGCTTGTAGCCGTTGTAGAACACGCCGTTGTCGTTGATGTGCGCAAGCAGATCCAGGTGCGTGTGGGTGATCCCGTGGTAGCGGACCCCGAGCCGGTCGTTGCCGATGGCAAGCATCTCGTGCTCGTAGGAAAGGGATTGTCGACCGCCTTGACGGTATCGGCGTCGCTTGCGAGCGACACCGAGAATCCTCCTTCACGAGACGCTGCCGCCTCTCTTCGCTTCGCCGGCGTGATCAGGTTGAGGGCTCCGATCTGGTCGTCCTTGCCCCAGCGCCCCCAGTTGGAAAGGTCTTTCTTCCAGCTTTCGTACTCGGCGGCGGTGACCACACGCGTCGGCGCTGTCTGGGACGATAGCTGCTGAGCCGTCAGCCCCAAGATCGATACTACCAATAAAGTCAGCGCAAAGCCGCGCATGCCGTCCTCCCTCGTGTTTGTTGGTATTCAATGCTGCGTCACAGGCGCGCGTACTGTACTCTACAACGCGCGGCGATGTCCACCGCATCGATCCATTCGGCGAGCGCATCCAGCATCTCGCTGCGCACCTGCGGATCCCTGCGGCCGGTCCGTGCCGGCACGTGAAACGAGTGATCGGCGTCCTGAAACAGGCTCCAACACCGCGCGCTTGCCGAGCGCCTGCGCACAGCGGCTTGAGCCGGTCGAGTGCCGCCAAGCGCATCGCGTGTGCCCTGCAGGAACAGCATCGGGACCTCGCACCTTGAACGAGATGCTCGCCGCGCTTCGGCGGACGGCCGTCCTGGCCGGGTGGAGCGGGAAGCCGAGAAACGCGAGCCCGCGAACCTGGCAAGCGCCGTGATCGCCTGCGCCTGCGATGTCATGCGGCCGCCAAACGACTTGCCGCCGGCGATCAGCGGCAACCTTGGCAAACGGCGCGCGGTCTCGCGCCACTGCGGCGCGAACGGTCGCGTGCGCGAGCTTGGGCGGGTCGGGCCGCTTTGCCACCCTTCTTCCATATAGGGGAACTGGTAGCGCAGCGTCGCGACCCTCTCGCTCGGCGAGCTCCCGCGCGACCGCGGCCATGAATGGATGGGTCATGCCGGCGCCGGCACCGTGCGCCAGCACATAGCAGGCCCGCGCCCGCCGCGCGGCGCGAGCAACAAGGCGGAGACGCGCGTGGCGTCGTCGACCGCCACCGCGACAGGCTCTGCTTCAGCTGTCGGCACGGATGCTCCCGCATGGGTGCTGCCTCATGGCTCATATCCCCTGTTGGCATGGCAGCAAGCGTGGTTTGGCCTACATTGGAAGCAAAGATGATGACGGAGCCAGTTCGATGTGCCGCAACATCCGCACTCTGTTCAACTTCGAGCCGCCCGCGACCGAGGACGAGATCTCGCGCCTCGGTTCCATTGCAGTTCGTGCGCAAGCTGAGAGCGGCTTCACGGAGCCCTCGAAGGCCAACGCAGGCTGCGTTCGATCGGGCCGTCGATGACGTGTCGACAGGCAGCGCGCCGAATTGCTGGCGTCGCTCGAGAGCTCCGTCGCCCGCCCCGCGATCGCGAGATTGAGGCGATGAAGGCGAAGGCACGGTCGCGCGAGCGGTTCGCGCAGTAGCCAGTCCACCGCCGTTGAAGCTCATCCGGTCAACAGCTGAGCTGGCAGGTGCGTGCGCCCCAGGCCTGCCGTATTTGCGCCCGGCGGTCGCCGCCGTCGCCGGGGTAGCGCGCAACGGGTGGGCTTGGCGCGTCCGGACTGGGCGCGAAGGTACGTGGCGCGAAGGTGCTGGTGGCGCGAAGGTATGTGGCGCGAAGGGATGGGAGGACGAAGGTGGCTGGCAGACCTCAAGAGTGACACCGAGCGCAAAGCGCAAAGTGGGCACCGCCTGGGCTACGACCGTGTTCTCGGCGGTTGCGCTGTTGTTCTCGGCTTACAGCTTGTGGGAGAGCCGATTGAAGCAATCCGGATCTGCGCATGTTCGTGCCGTCGGTGATCGAACATGCAGCGCCTTATCAGAACAACAATTTCGAGGCGATCATCATTCCGGATCACGATCTCGAACGAAGGCGGCGCACCTGGCACGGTGCCTCCGCTCGAGCCTTCGAGGTCACCGATCCCAAGACCAACCTGACCAAGCGCGATTCTATGCCGCCAATTTCGGACGCTGGACCAGTGGAGCCGCACGCGCAGCGGTGCTCTACCAGGCGTTCTGCCTCGATCGCGCTGGCCGGCTATCGGCCGCACCGAGACGGTGCAGTTCTATACTCGTGGTGAGGAAGAGCAGCCGCCGCAGATCATTCGCGAAACTCAGCCATACCGCTTCACGATAACGCTGCGGGACGTGGCTGATGATCGGCGAGCGCCCGCACACGATCAGTTTCGAGCGCGAGCTGCGCCATTACGATGCGCGCGCGCGTTCACGAACGGCACGCTGTGGCTGCTATCCGAAGGACTGGCACGCGCGGCGCGCAAGGTTGCGGCTCCCCCGACAGGCCGAGCGGGTCTTTGCCAGCGGCGATAAGCCGATCTACATCCGTCACCCTGAGGTGCGACCCGGTTTCTTCAGCCGGGGCGCCCTGAAGGGCGACGGCACCGATCTCGGGCTTGCTTGCCCGAGATCGGCATATCAATGCCTCCAAGTCGGCTATAGCCGATCGGCGGCCGTAGCCATCTTCGAAAGGGCAACAAAGAGCGCGCGCACCTCAGGATGACGGTGACAGGTTGCGTACTGTGGCTGGCCGCCATTCCGGTATGAGCTTGTCTGAACGCGCCCATGCAAGGCGATGCGTGGGGGCAGGGAGCGCCATGAGCGCGGCGAAGGTGTCGCTTGCTGCTGGCGTGCGGCGGCTGGCTGGGCCTCGCCCGGCGTCAGCCCAGTCCTGGGACTGCCTATCGCGGCAGAGACCATCACCCTGGTGGTGGGCTGCCGGCGAGGGCGGCGGCTTTGATCTCAGCGCGCGGCTCTGGTGGCGCAGTTCCTGCCGCAGCTTCATTCCCGGGCAATCCCACCATCGTGGTCCAGAACATGCCGGGCGCCTCCGGGCTGCGGGTCGCCGAATACATGTCCAACGTTGCGCCGCGCGACGGCAGCGCTGATTGCCATCACGCAGCCCTCGATCGTGCAGCACAAGGTGCTCAACGGCATCGGCGCGCGTTCAATCCGGCCGACTACGCTTGGCTCGGCCGGCTCGGCGGTTTCCGTGACGTTGCGGTGCGGTGTGGCACACCGCGCCGGCGCAGAGCGTCGAAGACGCCAAGCGTCGCGAGCTGATCCTGGGCGCGGTCGGGACCGTCGGGACCGGGCGCCATGCTGCCGGCAGCCCTCAACGTGCCTCGCCGGCACCAAGTTCACGATCGTGAAGGGCTACAAGTCGGCGGCCGAGATGGGGCTCGCGGTCGAGCGCGGCGAGATCCATGGCTCGGGCTCCGCCTCGTTTGAATACGTCAACGGCAAGGGCTGGCTCGACAAGAAGCTCGCCCGCATGCTGCTTCACCATCGGGCTTCGCGCGCAGCCCCAAGGCGCCGGACTCGCCCACGGTGGTCGAGCTCGCGCCCGACGCGCGGGGCAAGAACATCATGCGGCTTGCGGCCAGCGCCTCCGAGATCGGCCGCTCGTTCCTGGCGCCGCCCGGCACTGGCGCCGGAGCGCCGTCGCGATCCCTGCGGCAGGCGTTCGCGCCGCATGGTGCAGGACCAGGAATTCATCGCCGAATTCGGCGCGGCGCGGCCTCGAGGTCGAGCCGTTGCCGCCCGAGGGCATCTTGAAGATCGTGGCGGATGATCTGAGTATGTCGGCCGACGTGGTCGACGGGCTGCGCGCCATCATGGAGCCAGAGAAATGAGCGGACCAAGACCAATGAACGACCAATCCGCACGCGACACGACACCGTCGCGTCCGATGATCTGGCGCAGAAGTTCAAGACCGAGAAGGACACGCCCTATCTGCGCTGGCGTGCGCGAGCGAAGGGCCTCGACATCATCAGCGCGCACTATGTCCGCAACCTGCGCACGCGTCGAGCCTCAAGCCCTGGGCGCGGCGCGGCGGCGCGCGGTGCTTTCTCAACCACGATGCCTCGCGCACCTCGAACGATTGCTATGTCTGCGAGATCCCGCCCGGCAAGAAGCTCGAGCCGCAGCGCCAGCTGTTCGAGGAGATGGTCTTCGTCCTCGACGGCCGCGGCTCGACCACGGTCTGGAACGACGCCGGCGCGCGCATCACCTTCGAATGGAAGGCGGGCTCGATCTTCGGCATCCCGCTCAACTGCTGGCACCAGCATTTCAACGGCTCCGGCCAGGCGCCGGCGCGCTATCGTCGCGGTGACCAATGCGCCGCCGGTGATCAATCTCTACGAGGACATCGATTTCGTCTTCGGCCACGCGCTGCGACTTCAAGGGCCGCTTCAACGGCGAGCCGGACTATTTCGCGGCCGGCAAGGACGCGCCGACGGGCTGGACGCTGCGACACCAACTTCATTCCCGACGCGCGTCAACCTGCCGCTGTCGCTCGCCAGACGAGCGCGGCGCCGGCGGCGGCCACATCCGCTTCAATCTCGCCAAGTGCTCGCTGACCGGCCACATCTCGCAGTTCCCGGTCGCGCACCTACAAGAAGGCGCACGCGCACGCGCCCGGGCGCGCACGTCATCATCCTCAGCGGCGAGGGCTACTCGCTGATGTGGCCGGACGGCTGGGACGAGCCGATGCCGCTACGACTGGGAGGTCGGCACCATGATCGTGCCGCCCAACGCGGTCTATCACCAGCACTTCAACACCGGCACGACGCCGGCGCGCTACCTCGCGTTCAAGCATGCGGGCTCGCCGCGCAACTCGCAGGGCGTGCTCCTGTGCTTCATCAGCCGCCGCTCGGCGGCGACCAGCTCGACTATGCCGACGAAAGTACGGAGGTCCGGCAGATGTTCGCCGATGCGCTGGCGCATAATGGGCTGAGCTCCCGCATGGAGGAGACATTACCACAAGGAGCTGGAGACCCTGCCGCCCAAGCCGTGAAGGGAGCGCGTTCAGGCGGCTCGACGCGCCCGAGGGGCTGATGATGGTCCCGATCGGTCCGCGGCCTGGGCCCTGGCCCGAAAATCGCCGAAAAGCAGAGGTTCGCCGAACTCCGAATGGACCTGAACAATCGCGATAAATTGCACGGCGCTCTTCCCAAGCGGAGAGCGGTTGCTACATAAGCCGCGCTCGCGCGGGCCGCCCGCGCCTCGATTTCCACGCCCCGGCATGCGGACTCAGTTGCGGCGGGGCCCAAGATGCAAGGTTTAACGCGGGGTGGAGCAGCCCGGTAGCTCGTCAGGCTCATAACCTGAAGGTCATAGGTTCAAATCCTATCCCCGCAAACCAAGATAAGCCCGGCAGATCAGGCGGTTACGCCGGTTGTGCCGGGCTTTCCTTGTGTGACGAGCCTTTCTCAATCCAGGCCGCAGCGTACGGCCAATTACCGTTTAGTTCTATGTAGTTAGACCGCTCGACTGCTGAGCGTTACAATCGAAGCCAAAATTCTCCGCGGCACAAAACTGGCACAAAAATTCAGCCCAGCCCATCTACAATACCTCGTTAGCAATCATAGTACATAGTGCTATAGTTCATTGATCTGTGGATTAACGGAAACCTTCGCGCGTCGTCGTCGGATTTCAGATACAAGCCTTGCCAAGCAGTCTGGCGTGCCGATCCCGATTGCTCGTCGTCTACCACGCCAAGACGCGTTCGGTGTTCGCGGCTCTGGCTTTTGCCAACGAGCAGGACAATCTTAAGAATGACGATTGAAACGCTGCATAGGCCACTAACGGAGGGAATGAGCTAGGAGGCAGACTATGACGGCGAAGAAAGTTCGGGCGATTGACAAAGGCACTATTGGAGACAGCCTGGTGGCGTGCGCAAGGCCGGACTTACTGACTGCCACACATGAAAAGATCACGTTGCGGCACTGGGAACCGGAAGAATGATGCCGAAGCTCGTCATTATCACCCCTGAACAAATCCGCTCGATGCGCGTAGAACGCGAAGCTGCAGCCGCTTTAACTTTTGCTCGTTATCTCAATCTAACAGCCGGATATGAAGCGTGTCGCAATTGAACGCGGTGTTAAGCAGCCGACGGGCGCTGCCCTGGCGCTACCAACGTCATCAAGCGCAAAGGCATTGAAGTCATCATCTAACTTCCAAAATAACTCTTTGAGAAATTCCCTGAATTCGCGAAGATGCCCGCATGGCTACAAATCCCAATTTCGCGGCGATCGGTAAACGGACGGACAGCATCGACGTTCGCCTGAGTTACAAGATTGTGGAGCTTTTCTCCGAAGGTCTCTACGCGAGCCCCAACAAGGCAATCTGGAAGAGCCTCGTCGCGAATGCTCGATGCCGGCACAAAATGTGCATGTGATGTTGTCCGAAAACCTAAGGAAAGCAGAATGCGACGATTGTCGTGGCCGATGATGGTGTGTTCTGAATGCAAAGGTCCTTAAATGGCATTGCTGATCGGCTCAAGCAACAAGCGGCAGCTGCTCAGCTGCCTCGTGGACGACAACAAATCGGAAAATTCGAGCAATACGTAACTGAACGAAGCATAC